>TARA_R110000850_G_scaffold125385_2_pt1 | contig 26134 bp, 28 predicted proteins | sample TARA_R110000850 | Tara Oceans TARA_R110000850 (sample SAMEA4397586) | marine metagenome | biome: Polar Biome; feature: [SRF] surface water layer (ENVO:00010504); material: water (ENVO:00002006), including particulate matter (ENVO:01000060) such as... | depth 5 m | reverse complement strand
TCGCGGACCCATTGAAATTTCCAACCTGTCCATGCTCGAATCGTGGCCTTCTGCGGTACCGGCCAACTATGGTAGCCCCGTACAGGGACGCCGTTCACTGTTTTGGCTGGATAGCAAACCCTTGCTGGTGTCCGAGGTGTTTTTGACGGGGTTTACCCCGTACAATAAAACCCCCTGATTTCGCAACCATGCGGCATTTATGAGCAAAGCATTACAGCGACTTCCCGATTTTGTCCGGCTGATGCGCTTTGACAAGCCTATCGGTACGCTCCTGCTGCTCTGGCCGACGCTCTGGGCGTTATGGTTAGCCGCAGGCGGTGTCCCTTCCGCAAAAAATTTGCTGATCTTCGTGCTGGGTGTGATCCTGATGCGCGCCGCAGGCTGTGTCATCAATGATGTGGCCGACCGGCAGGTGGATGGCCATGTGACGCGAACACGGCACCGACCGCTACCCAATGGTAAGGTCAGCACCCGGGAGGCCATGGCGCTGTTTGTCGTGCTATGCCTGGTTGCCTTTGGTCTAGTGCTGCTGACCAACCCACTGACCATCAAATTGGCCCTGGTGGGTGTGGCACTGGCGGCCTGCTACCCCTTCATGAAACGTTTCACACATTTGCCGCAACTGGTGCTGGGTGCCGCCTTTGCCTGGAGTCTGCCCATGGCCTTTGCGGCAGAGAGCAACAGCCTGCCCCGGGAAATGTGGACACTGTACATTGCTGTGGTGCTCTGGACCGTCACCTACGATACCTTTTACGCCATGGTGGATCGGGAAGACGATCTGAAGATTGGCATCAAGTCTACCGCCATTCTTTTTGGCGACATGGATATACCCATTACCGCCTGTCTGCAAGGTCTGACACTGATCGCGCTGTTGATGACCGGAATCAACTTTAATCGCAGCAGCTGGTTTTTTCTGTCCCTGCTGGGAGCCGCCTTGCTGTTTCTCTACCAGCAGTATCTGATCCGCCATCGCGAGCGCGACGCCTGCTTCCGTGCTTTTCTCAATAATCATTACGTTGGTGCTATTATTTTTATCGGCCTGGCAGCGGACTACCAGCTCACTGCCGACTAGGTATCGGCCATTCATTTGTCGATTGTCATATTTTTGTCATGCTCAGGTCATGTAATGGGTATCTGGATATCAATGATGAAAAGAATATGAGTGATAAAACTGTACTGGTTGTAGACGATGAAACGGCCATTCGCGACATGATCTGTTCAGCGCTGGATGTGGCCGGATTTGACACCCTGCAGGCTGAAAATGCCCAGCAGGCGCATGCCATGATCATCGACCACAAACCCGACCTGGTGCTACTTGACTGGATGATGCCCGTCACCAGTGGCATTGAGTTGATCCGGCGACTACAACGGGATGACCTGACAAAAAATATACCGGTCATCATGCTGACCGCCAAAGCCAGTGAGGACAACCTGATCCAGGGCCTCGATGTGGGTGCGGACGACTATATCACCAAACCGTTTTCACCCCGTGCCCTGGTGGCCCGTATCAATGCGGTACTGCGCCGTGCCGAACCGGAGCTGCCCCCGGAACCGATAGAAGTGGATCAACTGCTGTTTGATCCCATCAGTCACCGGGTCACCATCAGTGGTCAACCGGTGTCCATGGGGCCGACTGAATTTCGGCTGCTGAGTTTCTTTCTCACGCACCAGGAGCGGGTCTATTCCCGTGATCAGATTCTGGACCATGTGTGGGGCGGCAACGTTTACATGGATGAGCGAACGGTGGATGTGCATATTCGCCGATTGCGCAAGGCAATTTCCCTTGCTGGGCAGGACCGCTTCATACAGACTGTGCGGGGCGCGGGTTACCGCTTTTCCACCAAGGTTTATGAAGAATAGGATCTGCATTGCACAGAGGGCTTAAGGCAGAAATACGGCGGATCGCCCTGCTCACCCTGTTTCTACTGCTGACAGGTTTTTTATGGGGCCACATTCTGCTCACCCTGCTCTTGGGTGGCGGCCTGTATATGTTGTGGACCTTCGCCCACATCACCCGACTCTACGATTGGCTCGACCAGAGCGCTGAAGGACCACCCCCCGAAGCAAGCGGCGTCTGGGGCGACATGACCGATTTCCTCTACCGGATGCAACAGCGCAACGAACGCGCCAAACAAAGTCGCCGACAACTGGCCGAGCGCGTCAAGGATATTACTTCTGCGCTGGCGGACGGCATTATCATTCTCACCCCCGATCGGGAACTGGAGTGGTGGAATCCGGCGGCTGAAAAACTGCTTGGCCTCGTCAAACAGGATCGCGGCCAATCCATGACCAACCTGGTTCGAGATCCCCGTTTCGTGGTATTTATCCAGAGTGACGCACTGCCCCCGCCACTGGAACTAAATTCGCCGGAAGATCCCACAAGAACCTTGCTGTTTACCGCCGCAACCTTTGGTGAGGGCAATATCATCCTGGTCGTGCAGGACATTACCCGGCTGCGCAATCTGGAACAAATGCGACAGGACTTTGTGGCCAATATCTCCCATGAGCTACGGACACCCTTAACCGTGCTCTCGGGCTATATCGAAACCCTGCAGGACAATGCCGACCAGTTGCCCAAAGGCTGGGCAAAAGCATTGCTGCAGATGGGCCAGCAAACGGAACGCCTCAACGCCCTGGCCAATGATCTGGTGATGCTGTCACAATTGGAATCCAACCGGAAACCCCCTTCGCGGGCACCCATCATGCTGGATCAATTATTGCAGCAGATTGCCGAGGATGCCCGCATGGTGGCTGGTGATAACTACCTCATCGAAACAGACTGCGCCACAGACACCCCTTTCAAAGGGGAATACAAGGAACTTTACAGCGCCTTCTCGAACCTTGTACTCAATGCCATCAAGCACAATCCGTCTGGCGTGCGCGTTCAAATACGCTGCTTTCACACCGCATCAGATATCGTGGTGGAAATCTGCGATAACGGTTCCGGTATTGATCCAAAGCACCTGCCCCGTCTGACCGAACGTTTTTATCGGGTGGACCAGAGCCGCGCCACCAGTACCGGCGGCACAGGACTGGGACTGGCCATTGTTAAACATGTGTTGATGCGTCACGGCGGATCAATGAAAATCGACAGTACACTGGGGAAAGGTAGCTGCTTTCGCTGCCAGCTGCCCCTGCTAACCTGATGATATACCCGGTCAGCTTTTCCAATCCCACAGGACCGATCCCACAGGAAACAGATGCAATATCGAGAATTAGGAAACTCCGGGCTGACTCTCAGCACCATTGGCCTCGGCACCATGACCTGGGGCGAGCAGAATAGTCGGAAAGACGCGTTTCAGCAGCTGGATTGTGCCCTCGACCACGGTATCAACTTTGTGGACACCGCAGAGATGTATCCGGTACCACCAAACGCACAAACCCAGGGCTTGACCGAACAATACCTGGGTGACTGGCTGACCCACTCGGGGCGTCGCCAGGACGTGGTTCTGGCCACCAAAGTGACCGGCGGTGACGGCAACAACAGCGGTTTTGACTATATCAGAGGCGGTCCCCGGCTGAATCGTAAACAGATTTTTCAGGCACTGGACGATTCCCTGCGCAGACTGCAGACCGACTACATTGATTTATACCAGGTGCACTGGCCGGAGCGTCCCGCCAATATTTTTGGCCGCTCCGCTCCGAGTGACTACTCACTGACTGACTACACCCCCATCGATGAAACCTGGCAAGCGTTGAATGACCTGGTTAAGCAGGGCAAGGTACGTCATATCGGTGTCTCCAATGAAACCCCCTGGGGTCTGATGCAATATCAGGCGGCCGCTGACGCCGGCCATGGCGCACCGATTGTCAGTATTCAGAACCCCTACAATCTGTTGAACCGACAGTTCGAGGTATCACTGGCTGAATGGTCAATCAATGAACGGATCGGCCTGCTCGCCTACTCTCCATTGGCTTTCGGTATGCTATCTGGCAAATACCTGCAGGGCCGACGGCCCGCCAATGGTCGGCTGACACTGTTCGAACGGTTCCAGCGCTACAATCACCCCTCGGCCTTTAAAGCGACCGAACGCTATGTGGCATTGGCCAGACAGTATGATATTTCACCGGTACACTTGGCACTGGGCTTCGTTCACCGGCAACCGTTTGTCGCCTCAACCATTATTGGCGCCACTACCCTGTCACAGCTGCAGGAAAACATCGACAGTCTCACCACACCCATGAGCGAAGCACTGCTGGCGGATATTGATCTGATTCATCGGGATATCAGCAATCCCGCCCCCTGAGAGGCAGACATTGGACATACGTGTTCTCGACAGCATTGACCAGTGTGACGCCCGGGACTGGGATACGCTGTTCGACAGTGACTACCCTTTTTTACAGCACCGCTTCCTCTCTCTACTGGAACACTCAGGCAGCGCCTGTACCCAGACGGGCTGGCACCCACAACACCTGTTGCTGAGCCAGGACGGGGTCACCGTTGCCGCGCTTCCGCTTTACCGTAAAACGCACTCGCGGGGTGAATACGTATTCGATTGGGCCTGGGCGGAGGCCTACCACGGGCGCCGCCTCGACTATTACCCGAAGCTGCTCAGCGCGGTGCCATTCACGCCGGCGTGCGGGCCGCGCCTCGGACTGTTGCCCGGTATCAGTCTGAGCGATATCAGCCCAATACTGCTGACGGCGATCCAGCAACTGGCGGGGCAGCAGGGCGCCACCGGCTGGCACTTGCTGTTTCCTCACGCGCCACTGTCGGACGCTCTGCAAACGGCAGGGGGGATGCTGCGCAGCGGCGTGCAATATCTCTGGAACAACCGAGATTATCGTGATTTCACCGATTTTACCGACACGTTCTCCTCAAGAAAGCGCAAGAATATCAACAGGGAACGACACACCCTCAAGCATGCAGGCCTGCTTGTCGAACGACTCACCGGTGCGCAGATCAGTGCTGACTGGTGGGAATTCTTCTTCGTGCTCTATCATCGCACCTACCTCAAGCACAGCGGCAACAGCGGCTATCTGACCCAGGCCTTCTTCCAGCAACTGGGTCAAATCATGCCCGATCAGGTGATGATGGTCGTCGCCATGGAAGGGGACGAAAAAGTCGCCGCCGCCCTGTTCTTCCACGATCACAATAACCTCTATGGTCGTTATTGGGGATGCACTCGCGAGTACGATTTCCTGCATTTTGAACTTTGCTACTATCAGGGTATCGAATTTGCCATTGAACGCGGATTAGGCACGTTCGATGCCGGAGCCCAGGGTGAGCACAAAATCAAACGGGGTTTCGAGCCCACTGAAAACTGTTCTGTCCACTGGATCAGACACCCCGATTTTGCCGCTGCCATCGGTCGCTTCCTGAAGGAGGAGCGTCAATACGTACTCAGCTATATTCAGGAAGCCCGGCGACAGTTACCATACAAAACCGCCGATCAATAAACTCGCACCGTTCCCCTGTGGAGGAATCTATTCGTGAAAACCCCTGTCTGGTTACTGGTCTTCAGCCTGCTGTTACTGCCCGCTGCCAGTCAGGCATCCAGCAAGCTGGAAATCGATCTGTTTGTGCAAGAAACCCTGGCCGATTTTTACAAGCAGTCTTCCGCGGGCCGGGAACTGGCCTCCCGCGCCAAGGGCATGTTAATTTTCCCGAAAATCTACAAGGCCGGTTTCTGGGTCGGCGGGGAATATGGTGAAGGCGCTTTGCGAATTAGCGGCAATACCGTGGGATATTACAACATTGCCTCGGCATCACTGGGGCTGCAACTGGGCGTTCAGAAAAAATCCCAGGTCATCCTTTTCATGACCGATGACGCCTTACAAAAATTTCGCAGCAGTCAGGGCTGGGAAGCCGGTGTTGACGGCAGCGTCGCCATTGCCAACTTCGGTGCCGGGGAAGAAATTGATACCAAAACGTTCCAGCAACCGATTATCGGCTTCGTCTTCTCCAACAAGGGATTGATGTACAACCTGACCATCGAAGGGGCGAAAATAACACCCATTCAGCCCCGTTGATTCGGAATCTTCCGACGCCTACCTCCGCTGCCAGACCAGCAGACGGTTATTTGCCGGCATGGCATGGTCGTCCAGCAATGTCAGCCCGGCCTTGTCGGCCAGACGATTAACCGCTTCGAAATCGCGGATCCCCCGATACGAGGCATTCTGCTTCAGCATCTGATCAAAGCGGGCATTGCTGTCACTGGTAAATTCACCGCCATAGTTAAAGGGCCCGTAAATCACCACATGTGCACCCGGCTGCAGCAGCTTTTCCAGCCCGGCAAACAGGCTGATCACCGATTGCCAGGCCATGATATGGCAGGTGTTGGCGGTAAAAACTGCATCGGCAGAGGTCACCGGCCAGGGCTGCTGATCAACGTCCAACACCAGCGGACGGCGCAGATTCTCGGCGGGATGTTCATCAATCCAGCTGTTGATAGCGTCGTGATTCACCGCCAGGTCGGAGGTTTGCCAGATCAGGTGTGATAATCGGGGGGCAAAGTAGACGGCGTGCTGGCCCGTGCCGCTACCCAGTTCAAGTACGTGGCGGGAAGACGCCAATACCTCGTGTAGCACCTGAAAAATCGGCTGCTGATTATTTTCGCAAGCCTGTGAAAAAGGTTTCTCCGCCATCATGCCACCTGCTCCGCCACGTCCCGAGTGAATACCCATTCCCGAGCTGACGACATGGCGGACTGAAACGCATAGCCACCGAGATCGAACGCCTTGACGCCCTCGGGGTCATCAATACGCTGTTCAATCAGGTAACGGCTCATCAGTCCACGAGCCTTTTTGGCGTAAAAACTGATGATTTTGTATTTGCCGTTTTTCCAGTCCTTGAATACCGGGGTAATGATGTCGGCATTCAGCAAACCCGGCTGCACAGCTCTGAAATACTCGTTGGAGGCCAGATTCAGCAACACTGGTCGCGACATCGCCGCCAGTTCAGCATTCAGGCCATCGGTAATTTTTCTGCCCCAGAACTGATAGAGATCAGCACCGCGCGGATTGGCCAGACGGGTTCCCATTTCCAGTCGGTAGGGTTGCATCAGATCCAGTGGCCGCAACAGACCATAGAGCCCCGACAGAATCCGCAGATGCTGCTGCGCCCACTGCAGGTCGGCCTCCGAAAGACTCTCGGCCGCCAGTCCGGTGTAAACATCCCCCTTAAAGGCCAGCAGCGCCTGTTTTGCATTGCTGGTCGTGAATGTCGGCTGCCAGTTGAGATAGCGGCCAAAGTTCAGATCACCCAGCTTGGCACTGATACCCATCAACTCCGACACCTGTGGTGGTGAAAGCTGCTGCAACTCGTCGATCAGCGCCTTTGAATCCTCCAGATAAGCGGGCATCGTAAAGTCCGCTGTGGTCGATGGCGTTTCATAATCCAGTGTCTTGGCGGGGGAAATAACAGTCAGCATGGTTTATCCAATGTATGAAATCATTACAGGTTACCATGGTCTATTATACTGCGTTGATCGCAATCTGTTCGTCAGGAGAATCCATGCCCCGGGTCGTGCCACTTTTCTTATCCACGCTAATGTTGCTCGTATTCTTGAGTGGTTGTTCGGTGAACCCCGTCACTGGCAAAAGCGAGTTCTCGTTGATGTCGGCGGAGCAGGAAGTGGCAATAGGTGCCAGCAACTATGCCCCCTCCCAACAATCCCAGGGAGGCCGCTATATTATTGACCCCGAAGTGCAGGCCTATGTCAGCGGCGTGGGGAAGAAACTGGCCGCCGTCAGTGATCGTCCCGACCTGCCCTACGAATTTGTGGTACTGAACAACTCGGTGCCCAATGCCTGGGCTTTACCCGGAGGCAAGATCGCCATCAATCGCGGGCTGCTCGTGCAGCTGGAGGATGAATCCCAACTGGCCGCCGTACTGGCCCACGAAATTGTCCACGCCGCTGCCCGGCACAGCGCTGCACAGATGACCCGCGGCACCCTGATGAGCATCGGTGCCGCCGCTGTCGGTGTGGCGGGCTCAAATTATGGTCTCGGCGAAATGGGTTCACAAATGGCACAGATGGGTGCCGCTGCCTGGATGGCCAAGTACGGCCGCAGTGCCGAACTGGAATCCGACGCCTACGGCATGGATTACATGGCCCGCGCCGGATACGACCCCAGTGGGGCAGTTAAGCTGCAGAAGACCTTTGTCAAACTGAGCGAAGGTCGTCAACAGGACTTTCTCAGCGGTTTGTTCGCCAGCCATCCCCCATCACAGGAGCGGGTAGATGCCAACCGCATCAAGGCCGCGACACTCCCCAAAGGCGTCATCAATCGCGAGCTCTACCAACGCAAAATTGCCCAGCTCAAACGCGATGAACCCGCTTACAAGGCCCAGGAAGCGGCGATGAAAGCACTCAGTGCCGATAACCCGAAAGCCGCTCTCAGCGAACTGGACAAAGCCATTGCCATTCAACCCAATGACGGCTATTTCTGGGAATTGCGCGGCCATGCCTGGGCCATGCAGGAAAACATGAGCAATGCCGAACAGGCTTTTACCACTGCCATCGGTAAAAACCCCGACTATTTCAGCCACCATCTGTCTCGGGGCCTGCTGCGTTTTGAGGAGGGCAAAAAAACCGCTGCCCGCAGTGATCTGGAAAAGAGTTATCAACTGCTGCCAACGCCCTATGCCGGATACTATCTGGGTGAAATTGCACTGGAAAACGGCGACCAGAAAAATGCCATTAATTATTTCCAGTCCGCTGCCCAGGGTGCCGGTGAAATGGCCAAAAAAGCCCAGGCGCGGCTGGCAGTACTGGAACTGGCCACCGCTCCCCACAAATACATCCTCAGCCAGTTGTCCCTGACGGACGACGGCTATCTGCGCGTCACCGTTAAAAACAACAGCCCGGTCACCGTCACCAATGTGAAGCTGCAGGTCACCGAGATGGTGAATGCCTATATTGCCGGCGGTAGTTCCACCATGAATGGGCCGCGGCAGTTATCGCCGGGCCAGCAGGTGTCCATGAAAACCAGCATAGGCCCGTTCACGGATGGCAACGACGCCGCCCGCTACCGCATTCAGGTCTCGTCTGTTGAGGTAGCCGAATAAACCGATACTGGCGCGCTAAAACCCCCGGCTCAATGCCTCCACCAGAAATACCAGGGTGGAGGACAGCATCATACGCTTCGGATTGGGGCCGACCCGCACAACCCAGATCACGGCAACAACCGACGCCAGCACAAAAGGGAGGGTTGATGCCAACCCTCTCGACCCCAGCCCAAAGGCCAGCGCCAACAACCCCAGCGTAGTTGCCAACAGCACCGCTGAAACGCGATAGGTAACCACGGCTCCGTGGCGCACCGCAAAGCACTGTTTGCCCGCCTGCCGATCTGTTTCGATCTGCGGCGGCTGGTGGGAAAACAGCAACGCCGTAGCAAAGGCCGCAAACGCGCCCATCCCCAATAGTGAGCTCCAGCCAAACGGCTGTTCTGCGACAAACCACAGGCCACCAAACACGCCGGGGCCATAACAGAGCGCCGTGGCCCACTCCCCGGCGGCAGTGTAGGAAAGTGGACGCTGCCCGGCGTTATACAACACCCCCAACACCGCAAGAGGCAGGGCAAAAACCAGAATCCACAGCTGCTGGACAAACAACAACACCAGCAGCCCAAGGGCACCCCCGACTGTCAGACTGATCAGACCGTGATAAAAGGCGGTGCGGACACTGCCGTCGTGAATACGCACCCAGGAATCGTACTTGAAAGTGTCGGCGCCCAGCTGCCAGTCCTTGGCATCATTGAGCAGGTTGATACCGTGTTGCAGCAGCACCACAGCCAGGGTCGCCAACCCTAGCGCAGTGTGACTGAACGGCTTTTCCGCCAGCAGCCAGACCGCGACGCCGGGCAGTATCGATACCAGATAGACGGCAGGGTTGAGCGCCTGCCACCATCTGACCGATGAGAATTGCTCTACACGCTCAACGTTCAAACAGGCTATTGGGCCACCGCCCCGGCTTGCGGTGAATGGAAATTATCCAGGGCCACCTGAAACCAGTGGGTGTGCTGGCGCTCGGAATCGATCACCTGTTGGTAAACCGCTGCGGTGTCGGTGTCGTTCGCCGCCAGCGCCTGATCGCGGAAACGGGGATAGATATCCTGGTATTCCCGCTCTTCCACCCGAATCGCCACCTGCAATGCTTTTTCCACCACCCCGTCGGGATTCAGGGCAATCAGCTCGTCGCAATTGCTACGAATAGCTTCCAGGGCGTCGATAGCGCGCTGGGTATCTTCACCCCGTTGTGGCACACCGATATCGCTGTACAGCGCCCGCAACCAGACCGCGTGCAGCTTCTCCTCACCGGCTACTTTGCGGAACAGGGTCGCCAGCTCCGGATAACCGGCCTTGCCCGCCCAACGAGCAAACTCCGGGTACATCACCCGGTTTTCGTACTCTTCCACATCCACAAACGATGCCGCCGTCCCGGCCATATCATCAGACTGGCAGGCAGCCGCAAAGCACCCGAAAATCATCTCTTCGCTAATCTCAGCCTTTTCCATTGCTTTTCTCCGTGAAAGTCGTTGGGTTATTAACAGGGTGTAAATGGAACAGCTACATTAACCCGTAACAGGGACTGGCAACACCTTTTGGATCATATTGTGGGTGGATGACCATTGATGACTATTGAGAGTCATCGCAACTAACGCTTCCACATTACAGCGCTACCCAATCGCCGTGTTAACCGACAGCGGTAACACCCTCTATTTGTACAACACTCATGGCTTCCGAACGTTCAATAATTTTAACCATAGCGGATTGAATCGCCTCATCCTCCCGGGCATCGATGACACTGGAAAAACGCTGCTCCTGTATTTCTGCTCCCTCTTCCAGGCAGAACTTCACTGACACCCCATCCGCACAACCAGCAGCCTTGCCAAAATATTCTATGGTAATTTCCGGATAGCCCTGACGGCTCATTTTGACGCGCTTGGCTATACGCTTTTTGGACTTTTCAAGATTCATAATATTGCCCTTTAGTGGAGGGGAGTATAACGCCAGGCATTGAAGCCGATCATGAGGTTTCTAATCTGACTCCAAATCATCTGTATTAATAAGTGATTGCCAATTGCTGCTTTGACTGGTTGACGCGTTAGCGCATCAGTCTTTCCGTCAGAAACTGGCTACAGGCTTTAACCCGGGCATTACTGCGCAAATCTCGATGGGTCAGCAACCAAAGGTCCGAATGAAAATCGCGGTCAAGGGTGCCCAAGGGTGGCAACCCATCGGCGACATCATCAGGCAGTAGTGCAACCCCGAGACCGGCTTTCACCAGGGCCGCCATGCCCATCAACGTATTGGCGCGGGCCACAATGCTGACTGCTGAACAATGCTTCTCCAGCCACTGCATGGGTTTGAGTCGCAATAAAGCTCGCTCCGGGCCAATCACCGGCATGCCACTCAATGTCTTTGCCGTGTAAACCCCGGATTGGCCATGGGCGAATCTTTCCGAACCATATAGCTGCCAGGGCATTGTCATTAATTTTCGACCCACCAGATGCTCCGGAGGGTTATTGGTGGCACGAAGGGCGATATCGGCTTCCATCCGTGAAAGATTGAGATCGTCACTGTCAGCAAGGAGTTCTATCTCAATGCCCGGGTATAGTGCCCGGAACTCCGCAAGCAAGGGCGGCAGCTGGTAATAGGCAAAACCGTCGGGGCAGGTAATACGCACCTTGCCTTCCAGGGTTTGATCACCGCCGAGAATCATTCGATCCACATCGTCAATGGCCTCGGCAACCTGCTCCACTCGCACCATCAACAGCTCACCGGCACCGGTCAACTGATAGCGGGTATCCCATCGCTCGAATAGACGCACGCCGAGTTTTTCTTCCAGCCCCTTGATTCGCCGGAATACCGTGGAGTGATTGACGCCCAGTCGCTTGCGGGCACCCGTAAGACTCCCGGTTTCCGCAACCGCCTGAAAATACCGCAGATCATCCCAACTATCCATAACGATGACTCACCCCGCTCTTTTTGCATTTTTGCAAATATCGTTTGAACATAATGAGAATTATATTTCATATTTGCAACACTCATACTGCACCTGAACCCATTCACTTACAGAGGATCGCAATATGAACAAGTACGCAAACCACGGCACCGCCCTGCTTCGCATCAGCCTTGGCGTTATCTATATCGCCCACAGTCTGTACCTGAAACTGGTGGTATTCACCCTGCCCGGCACAGCCGCCTTCTTTGCAAGCCTCGGCTTGCCCGCTATAGCGGCCTACGCCACGTTTATCGTTGAGGCAATAGGCGGTATTGCATTGCTGCTGGGCTATCAGGCCCGCTGGGCGGCACTGGCATTGATACCCGTCGCACTGGGTGCCACCTGGGCCCACAGTGGTGCGGGCTGGGTATTCAGCAATGCCGGTGGGGGTTGGGAATACCCCTTGTTTCTCGCCATCACCACGGCGGTCATTGCCCTACAGGGCAACGGTAGTCTGGCATTGCAACGCAAACACGCATCAATCCACTAACCGGAACCATGCAGATGTACAAACACATCCGGGCAAACGAGCGGGGCAGCACGCTGCTGCCCTGGCTCCGAAGCTATCACAGTTTTTCATTCAACCAGTATTACGACCCCGCGCGGATGGGCTTTGGCCCCCTGCGGGTAGTTAATCAGGATTGGGTGGCTCCCGGTGGCGGCTTCTCCAGCCATAGTCACCGTGACGCTTTAATCATCAGCCTGGTCACGCAGGGTGAGATGGTTCACCGGGACAACGCCGGTCATGAACGTTTACTTGGCACCGGAGACTATCAGTATATGAGCGCAGGTAGCGGTATCCACCACAGTGAATTCAATGCCAGTGATACCGAGCCAATGGAATTTGTACAGATCTGGGTAACACCCCGCCACAAAAATACAGCACCTGCTTACCAGGTCCGCCATTTTGACGATGCGGCGGCGCTGCAGCCAATCGCCGCCGGAGAGGCGGATGTGGACGTGGATACCAAAGTCTTTCTACTGGATCAGGATATCCGTATCTGGCAACTGCAACTCAACGCCGGAGAACATCTCCAGCAAAACCTGCCCGATCAATGGCAGCGCCGGGTGCAACTTGTCAAAGGTGAAATCACCCTGGAGAACATACTGTTGCAACCCGGCGACGCACTGGAATTTTGCCCAGACTTATACCCGAATCAGGTAACGACCTATCGGGCCAACAGCAACAGTCTGGCGCTGATTTTCGATATTCCCGCACACCACCAACAGAGGACAACCCCATGAGCTCACTTAATCAAGCCGCCCTGCAACAATTGTTTACCCATGCCCACACCCACAGTCACTGGCTGGATCAAGGCATCGCCGCCGATACCCTGCGCCAGCTCTACCAGCTCGCCGCCATGGGGCCCACCAGCATGAACGCCCAACCGGGACGGTTTGTATTCCTCACCACCCCGGCGGCCAAACAACAATTGCTACCGGCACTGGCAGAGGGCAACCGCGATAAAACCCTGGCCGCACCGGTCACCGTTATCGTCGCCCACGACCCAGCCTTCTACCGCCACCTGCCGGAACTGTTCCCACACATGGAAGGCGCGGAACAGATGTATGCCGAGAACGATGAACTGGCCCAAAGCACCGCCTTCCGCAACGGCACCCTGCAGGGAGCATGGCTGATCATGGCCGCCCGCGCACTGGGACTGGACTGTGGCCCCATGTCCGGTTTCGACAACAGCAAAACCGATGAGATTTTCTTTACTGAAAATGGCTGGAAATCCAACTTTCTGGTCAACCTCGGCTACGGCGATTCGCAGAAACTCCACGCCCGAGGCAAGCGGTTGGAGTTTGAAGAGGCCTGCCTGTTGTTGTAGAACAGCCCCTCAAACTTCAGGCAATAAAAAATGCCGCTGTTCTCACGAGCAGCGGCATTCACTTATCTTACGTTCTAACTTTTAGTTTTTACTCTGACTCCAAGTATCCTGTGATGTAAATATTTTGCCTTGGGAATACTCAGTTAGCCAGAAGTGCCCGCTTGAATTATTGGTTCAAAATATCTTCGATCCAATTTAGAAATCTGTCTGCACTTCTGGTTTCGAAGCTGTCCTTATTTGGTACGTAATAGCAAAAGTCTGATTTGACCGGTCGAGTTTCAAATTGTTGTAGAAGGTTAGATTTTACAAGCCTTGTAGTGAGTGTCGTAGAACAGAACACAAGTCCATTTTCTGCCATAGCCTGTTGGATCCCGAAAAGCTCTTGATCAAACTTTTTGAGTTTAATATCAGCTCCTTCCAGGCCATTTGTTTCCAACCAAGCAGCTAGTGGAGGATCCGGTAACGATTTATTTTTCCACTCCGTTGTAAAAAGGGTAATGGGTTCATTTGACCAGGAAGGAGGCGTCATTCCATAGGCACCAAATACATTGAATGATTCATATCTGATGACATCAGAATCCTTGGCGACTGAGACATCACCGAAACGAATTGGAATAATATATGATTGGCTGTCGACCGACTCCCCAGTCGATATTTCCATGGAAATATCGGGGTTGGCTTGTTCAAATTCATGCTGGGCGGGGATCAGCACCATAGCTGCCAATGATGATGTCGTCGTTACCCTGGCCGCAGTGCCAGCCTTCATCACTTCTTCCAAGACACTGTCAATTTTTCGAAATCCCTCCGAGGTGGCTTTAGCTAATCTTTTACCTGTTCCTGTGAGTGATATCCGCCTTCCCTGTCGATGAAACAAATTTACATTTAACCGACTTTCCAGGTTGCTAATGTGGTGTGAAATGGCTGTTGGCGTCAGCGAAAGTTCTTCTGCCGCCAACTTAAAACTTCCCCGACGGGCAGCCGACTCAAAGGCTTTCAGCGCCTGTAACGATACCTGCAAACTCTATCTCCAAATCAATCACTGGTTCATCGATAGTATAGATGATTTAAACTCATCTATACGTGTAATTCTTTCGTTTGTAGCATTCGATACAGACTCACAAAATAGCGCCTGTTCTTAATTAACCAAGGTAATGGACATGAGCACATTATTACACGTCGACTCTAGCGTTAGAGCTGTGAACAACCCGAACCCGGATCACGACTCAATATCGAAAAGTATCGCTCTCCGGTTTGTTGATACATGGCGACAGAATCGTCCTGAAGATGAGTATATCTATCGTGATGTTGGAGTGAATCCGCCTGATTTCATTACCCAGGACTGGATTGGCGCGGTGTTTACCCCTGAGGAAAAAAGAACCCCGGCACAGAAAGAGAGACTGGCACTATCAGATGAACTGATAGCTGAGGTGGCAGCAGCCGATGTGATCCTGATTTCCTCACCAATGTATAACTACGGTATGCCGGCTCAGCTAAAAGCGTGGTTCGATCAAATTGTACGTATCAACAAAACCTTTGATTTCGATCTCAAACGAGGTGACTTCCCGTTACAGCCTCTACTCTCGGGTAAGACATTGATCATAGCGACTTCCAGCGGAGAGTTTGGTTTTCAAAAAGGAGGAATAAGAGAAGATTCTGGTCACCTGGCACCACACCTACGGACACTGAGTAAATATTTGGGGGTGGACACAATCTATGAGATTGCCTCTGAGTACCAGGAATTTGGTGACGACAGACACCGTATGTCAGTCGCCGATGCAAAAGATCGAGCCGAACGTATTGCGTCAGAACTTACTATTTCGAGTCTGGCTCCATCGTCAAAAAATGAGGTCGCCAATGTGTGACCCTATTGATACAGAACTTCTCATAAAGTGTGGAGAAAACGTTATTGATTTGGCTGTTGGCAATGTCAAGGCAGGTGGTTTGCCGTTTGCAGCCATTGTCGTTAATCAGAATGGAGAAATTATAGGCAAAGGGGTCAATCAAGTCGCCAAGCATCTGGATTGTACCGCACACGCTGAAATCCAGGCGATAAGAGAGGCTTCACGGAATGAAAAAACTTTTTCTTTAAAAGGAACGATATTAATTGCTTCAGGAGAGCCTTGCGCTCTCTGTTATATGGCAATCCGTATGGCTGAGATTATGAAAGTTATTATCGTATCGGATAGATATGAGGCGGAAAAACACGGGTTCGATTATCTATGGACTTACAAGTATTTCAACGCCAGCCTCTTCCATGAGCTCGAGGTTGTGACGCTGGATAATGACAGGAAATTGCTCCCATTCCAGTTAGCCCAAATCAATTTGAGTGATTAAGATTAGTAGTTTAAATCTTTCATTAATTTCCAGCTTGGTAAGCGTCATCTTACGATGAGCGCTTTAAAGAGGTTCTCTGCATAACGCCGTGGTAAGGGGCAACCGAAACGCAGTGTAGGTTGTCCCGCGCAGGCCGCGCTTTTTGCGGCCGGAGTGTACTTGACCATCTTGTTAAGCATTTACTCCTCGTAAGCCTGAATATATTCACAGAATTTGTAGCCAAGGGATGACAACCTGAAATAAGGCGTTACTCTTACACCACTTCTGTCTCCATGCAATCTTGGGGTTAATAGTTTCTTATCCATTAACTCCTGCTCATAGATTTCAATTAATTCCTGGTGCTCTAGCCCGGATGCTTCGGTAACTTCTGCAAGCCATTTAGTAGCACCGTAATGTTGATTGGCTTCGAAGGCTCCCTCCTGAACAATCTTCCATACGGTAGAAAGTAGTACAATTTCCCCACCTGAAAGATCTCTCGCAATTTTCATTAATTGCTGTGGAAGGAAGCTACTCCGATCAGATACTTCTTCAGACGCGGCGACTAGAAATATCTTTTGTAATACCTCGAAACGAACCTCATCCGGAGAGTCCTTATCAAGAAACTCAAGTAGCTCTTGTAGGCACACTTGATGTTGCTCAGAAAATTGATAATCATCCTTAACCTTTCCTTTTTCTCTATATCTATTCCACTCCTCCAGAAATGTAGATAGAAACATTCCGCCTCTCATCCTTTGGAATGTATGACTTACAGAAAGGATGAGCTCACTTTTTGAAGAAGTGGCAACGCCAGTCAGCCCTTCCGCCAGATTAGTAAGCGTTTTAACGATGATATTACTTGTATCATCCTGGAAAGGCTCAATATCTTTATTTTCACTCATAACTATCCTAGATGCTTAACGTTTGGGTTACTTGCGGCTACTCAGCGTAGCGAAGTGTTGCGCGATAATGGCGAAGCCAGCGCAACAACTAAGCGAATCAGTAAGCGTCAGGTAGACCCTCTTGTTAGTTGCATACTGGAACATTAGCAATTACATGATTAGAAATGACCGCAACAGATATACCTACTGCTATACCTATCAATATTGCCCAGATACGTTCAGAGCGCTTTTGGGCCAATTCATCAAGTTTAAAATGCCCTTCAGCCGTAATATATAGGATCTCCTTATCAAATCCTGATCCGGATACAAATTGACCTAAATATGGTTTTCCAGGACCCAGCGAAAGCATCATATATAAGAATATTGATAATTGATGTATACCTTGAGATGCGAAAGTCCTGCTACTGTCTTTAGTATCGATATTTACATATCCAGCACAAAATAATATCGCTAATGGGTGGTAGTCTCTGTGATCATTAGACTTTTTCTTAATAAGCTCACTTGCTTGTCCACAAGTAAGTGAGCCCTCGACAGATAAGGCTTTCAGTAATCTAAGTGGTTCGGAAATACTCATAGCAACTAACAGTATGTTAATGATGGCTTTGCCATCATAATAATTATTAGAGTGCATTCCTCATAATTCACAGCAATTAAAATGCACTTTTCTTAACTTATTGGTTATACAGGATTTATTTTTTCTTCCGAAAAAATCTCCTTATTAAAGAGGGCAAGCCCTCTTTAATTTTGCAGCTATTATCGGCGGGACGTACAACAAACTTCATGGATGAGGTTGGCATGGCGAAATCTCCCTTTCTTAAATTCATTGTTTGGTTTATGCAGGTTCGCAATTACAGCAAACGAATCATTGAGGTGTACCTGTGCTGTATCCAATATTTCATAGTGCTTTGTGGAAGGCAACTCTCGGGGACTTGGGTTTTTCTGATATCAAGTGTTAGCTCGTCGTCCTGGCAATGGGAAGGATGTCACACAGGAAGAGGTGAGCAGCCCCCTCAGTCATCTGTAGGAGGCTTGGACAGGAAAGCCGGGAATGGGTTGCTTTAATGAGCGCCACGCTGATGAGCACACCAACCTACTCATCAGCGCGGCATATTAGCTGGCGATGGCTTCCATTTCCTCCTCCGACCTCGCTGCTGCCCGGTGCCGACCGAGGCCATTGAAGATGGCCACAATCGCCGCGCTGATAATATTGCGGTGCACTCCCACGCCGAATATCGCCGGGCCGTCGTCGATCTGCATTTCGATATAGCACACGGCCTCCACTTCTGAACCAGTGCCCAGGGCGTGCTCGTGGTAGTCGATGATGCTGATATTCCCGCCCAGGGCTTTTACCGCCGCGTCGATGGTGCCGTTGCCAATGCCATTGACGGTTCTGGCTTTGCCCTGCTCCATAAACTGGATCTGCACTTCGGTGGCGCCCTTGTCGCCGTGGCTGTGGGTGGTGACATCCGCCTCGGCAAAACTGTAGGCGCCGCTGTCCTGCAAATACGCCTGTTCAAACAGGGCGAAGATATCGGCACTGGTGGCCTCGCGGCCCTCGCGGTCGGTGAAGGCTTTCACCACCCGGCTGAACTCGATCTGCAGGCGGCGCGGCAATTCCAGACCATACTGCTGTTGCAACAGGAAGCTGACGCCTCCCTTGCCGGACTGGCTGTTAACCCGCACTACCGCTTCGTAGCCCCGGTTCAGGTCGGCGGGGTCGATGGGCAAGTAAGGCACCTCCCAGATCTCGCCCTCCATCCGCTGGGCAAAGCCCTTCTTGATGGCGTCCTGGTGGGAGCCGGAAAAGGCGGTGAACACCAGCTCACCCGCGTAGGGATGGCGGGGATGCACCGGCAACTGGTTGCACTCTTCCACGGTGCGGCGAATGGCCTCGATGCGGGAAAAATCCAGACCGGGATGCACGCCCTGGGAATAGAGGTTCAACGCCAGGGTGACAATATCCACATTGCCGGTGCGCTCGCCGTTGCCAAACAGGCAGCCCTCCACCCGGTCGGCGCCAGCCATCAACGCCAGTTCCGCCGCCGCCACGGCGGTGCCCCGGTCGTTGTGGGGGTGGACACTGATAACAATGCTGTCCCGGCGCGCCAGATTACGATCCATCCATTCCACCTGATCGGCATAGACGTTGGGAGTGGACATCTCCACCGTGGCGGGCAGGTTGAAAATCATTCTGTGCTCGGGGGTGGGCTGCCAGATCGCGCTGACCGCGTCGCACACCTCTTTGGCCACCGCCAATTCGGTGCCGGAAAACACCTCCGGCGAATACTGGTATACCCACTCGGTCTCCGGATGCTGGCTGGTGTAGTGCTTGACCCAGCGGGTGCCCTGCTCGGCGATGGCTTTCACCCCGGCCACATCGGTGTTGTAGACGATGCGGCGGAATTGTGGCGCCGTGGGGTTGTACAGATGCACGATGGCGCGTCGGGCACCCACCACGGATGCCACGGTGCGGGCAATCAAATCCTCTCGCGCCTGGGTCAGCACCTCGATGGTGACATCCTCGGGGATACGGTCTTCCTCGATCAGGCGGCGCACGAAATTGAAGTCGGTGTCGGAGGCCGCGGGGAACGCCACTTCGATCTCCTTAAAACCGATCTCCACCAGCATCTCGAAAAAGCGCAGCTTGGTGTCCACCGACATGGGGTCGATCAGGGACTGGTTGCCGTCCCGCAGGTCGGTGCTCATCCAGATAGGCGGTTTTTCGAGGGTGCGACCGGGCCAGCGGCGGTCTTCCAACCGTACGGGTTCAAAGGGGCGGTATTTGCTGGCGGGATTACTGATCATTGCGCTCTCCGAAGGACATATTAAATGGCCCCTGAAAAAAGCCGGCAGTCAGGTTCAAAGGGTGGGGGTTGCACCCTCTGACGGTGCCGGGAGCTTTTGGCCCACTGCTTTTCTCAGGATGGTTGACAGTTTAATGCGTTAACGGCGGCATTTTATTGCTACTTGTATGGCAATTTTTATTATTTCAGCAATAATATGTTTATATAAATATTAATTGAGCAATTATATGAAACTGGACGCCTACGACCGGGCTATTCTCAGAAAGCTGCAACAGGAAGGGCGCATCTCCAACCAGGACCTGGCGGAAAATGTGAACCTCTCACCATCTCCCTGCCTGCGCCGGGTGCGGCGTCTGGAAGAAGAAGGGGTTATCGATGGCTATACCGCCCGACTGAACGCCCGACGGCTGGGATTAAACCTGATGGCCTTTATCCAGATCAGCATGGACAAGCATATCCCCGAGCGCTTCCAAGGGTTCGAATCAGCGGTTGCCAACTTCCCGGAAGTGCTGGAGTGCCACCTGATCACTGGCCAGGCAGCAGATTACCTGCTCAAGGTGGTGGTGGAGGATATGGACGGCTACCAGCAGTTTTTGCTGAATAAAATTACCCGTATCGAGGGAGTATCCGGGGTGCAATCGTCCTTTGTTTTGAAATCGCCGCAGAATACGGCAACGTTGCCGGTATGAGCGTCCAGCACGCGCTGAGATTGCTCCCGCTTATGCTTTATCGATAACCAGGACAGACTACAGCAACGACAGAATAGCCGTGGTAATCACCAGCTTTGCTATTCGAAAATTGCCAGATCAGCGTCCATACTTAACCCAAGCGCCCCTACTCAGCCCAGCGGTTATCGTTCAAGCAGAATAGCCATGACATTGACCGACCTCAGAACCCGGATTCAGCGAACCACCGATGCCGACGAGCACGGTTGTGTCGAGCAATTGCTGGCGGCCTTCCCGCTCAGCGAGACGCAGCAACAACAATCGCTTATTCAGGCCCGCCAATTGGTAGAGAGTTGCCGTAAGGCAACCGAGGGTAAATACCTGCTGGATGCCTTTTTACAGGAATTCGGCCTGTCCAATCGCGAAGGCGTTGCCCTGATGTGTCTGGCGGAGGCACTGCTGCGGGTGCCGGATGAGGCCACCGCCGACAAGTTGATCGCAGAAAAAATCCGCGACGGCAACTGGGCCAATCACCGTGGGCACTCGGACTCCCTGTTCGTCAATGCCTCGGTATGGGGTCTGATGCTGACCGGTGCGATACTGCCCCTAAGTGAAGAGATCACCACAGATACCAGCCGCTGGATGAAACAACTGGTGAGCCGACTGAGCGAACCGGTGGTAAGACGGGCCATGCTGCGGGCGATGCAGATGATGGGCAGCCACTATGTGCTGGGCCAGAGCCTGCCCGAAGCCATCGCCCGAGGCCATCGCCCGAGGCCACGACGAAGCCCTGCCGAATACCCGGTTTTCCTTCGATATGCTGGGTGAAGGTGCCCGCACAGAGGCGGATGCCCGTCGTTATTTCGAGGCCTATGCGTCCGCCATTGAAACCATCGGCAAAGCCAACCCGGGTGATACGCCCCTCAACGCAGACGGCATTTCGGTGAAACTGTCCGCCCTGCACCCTCGCTACCAGTTCAGCCAGCGGGACTTGGTGATGAGCGAGTTGCTGCCGCGCATCCGTGAGCTGGCCATGACTGCCCGACGACATCATATCGGCCTGAGCATTGATGCCGAGGAAGCCGCCAGACTGGATCTGTCCCTTGATATCTTTGAGGCACTGGCGCGGGATCCAGCACTGGCAGACTGGAATGGCCTGGGCTTTGTGCTGCAGGCCTACCAGAAACGTGCCCCATCTGTGGTTCCCTGGTTGATCAAACTGGCGGGAGAAACCCGTCGCCAATTCATGGTCAGGCTGGTGAAAGGCGCCTACTGGGATACAGAGATCAAACTCGCCCAGCAGCAGGGACTGACCGACTACCCGGTGTTTACCCGCAAGGTTCATACGGACCTTTGTTACCTGCACTGCGCACAACAGCTGCTCGCGGCACCGGAAGCGCTCTATCCGCAATTCGCTACCCACAACGCCCAGACTATCACCGCCATTCAGCAGCTGGCTGGCGATGCCCCCTATGAATTCCAGCGGCTTCACGGTATGGGTGAGGTGCTGTATCAGACATGGCAGCAGCAACCACAAACGTCTCCATTGCCTCCGGTAAGGGTTTACGCACCGGTAGGTGAGCACCGCGAACTGCTGCCCTATCTGGTAAGGCGTTTATTGGAAAACGGTGCCAACAGCTCGTTTGTCAATCACCTGCTCAATGACGATATTCCGGTGAATTCACTGGTGCAGCCCCTGCTTCCTCAGGTATTGACAGTCAATCCGCACCGCCACCGATTGATCCCCCTACCCGCCAATATTTACCGCGTCACAGGCGAAGAGCGGCGCAATGCACCGGGCATGGACCTGAATAATCCGCTGGTAACCGGGCCCTTGATAGCGGCACTGAATGAAGTCACCACCCCACTGCACGCAGGCCCCATAGTGGGTGGGGAATTGCAGCAGCGGGATTCGCAGCCGATTATCTCCCCCACCGATGGCACCACCGTAGTGGGCTATTGCACGATGGCCAATGATGACGATGTGGCTAAAGCCCTGCAGCAGGCAGCCGCAGCACAGTGGGAATGGAACCAGCGCGGCGGGGCAGCGCGGGCCGAGATACTGGAACGGATGGCCGATCTGCTCACAGAACAACAAGTACCGCTACTGAAGCTGATTGCGCAGGAAGCAGGACGCACCATTGCCGATGCGCTGGCGGAGGTGCGCGAGGCGATCGACTTCTGCCACTATTACGCCCTGCAGGCCCGCTACCGGTTTTCCAGGGGTATCGATCTGCCCGGCCCCACCGGAGAGAGCAATCAGTTCAGCCTCGAAGGCCGCGGCGTGTTTCTCTGCATCAGCCCGTGGAATTTCCCGCTGGCGATTTTTACCGGACAAACCGCTGCGGCATTAGTGGCGGGCAACACCGTGATCGCCAAGCCCGCCCTGCAGACGCCGCTGGTGGCCGCCAAAGTCACAGAATTGTTTCATCGGGCTGGCGTGCCTGCCGAGGTGCTACACCTGTTACCCGGAGAGGGCGCAAAACTGGGTGAGCGGTTGTTGCCGGATCCACGGATTGCCGGTGTTGCCTTTACCGGGTCGACCGCGACGGCCAAAACCATCCAGCGACAGCTGGCCCGTCGGCCCGGTGCCATTGTGCCGTTGATTGCAGAAACCGGCGGCCAGAATGTCATGCTGGTGGATTCCACCGCCCTGCCGGAACAGGTGGTGGACGATGTGATTTATTCGGCCTTCCTCAGCGCCGGGCAACGTTGCTCGGCGCTGCGAGTGCTGTTCATTCAGGACGATATCGCCGATGGCCTGCTGACCACACTTACCGGCGCACTGCAAACCCTGAAAATCGGTAATCCGGCAGTACTGGCGACCGATATAGGTCCGGTGATTGACGGGCGCGCCAGGGATAGTCTGATGCGCCACATCGAGCGAATAAGTCGGGAAGGCACCTTACTGGGGAGTCTGACAGCGGAGCAAATACCCTCGCGAGGGTATTTTGTGGCGCCGCACCTGGTTGAGATCGACTCACTGGCGCAACTGCCGGAAGAAGTGTTTGGACCAATCCTCCATGTAATTCGCTATCGCGCCGCAGAGGTTGACCGGGTGCTGGCGCAAATCAACGACAGTGGCTTTGGCCTGACACTCGGTATTCAAAGCCGCCTGAAACAGTTTGCCGATTATGTGTTCAGCCATACCCGGGTGGGCAATACCTATATCAACCGCAACATGGTAGGCGCCGTGGTAGGCAGCAATCCCTTTGGCGGCTGCGGATTATCCGGCACCGGCCCGAAAGCCGGAGGTCCCCATTACCTGATGGCTTTTGCCACCGAGAAAACCCGCACGGAAAATACCACTGCCCGTGGCGGCAATACGGCGTTGTTTTCCCTGCCGGATGATTAACGGCGGGCAAAACTCGGTTGGCGTTTTTCCCGTCGCGCCAACAAACCTTCTTTCAGATCCCCGGAGCGGTGACAGTGCGAGGTAACAGCGAGCGTCCTGGCGAGGTCAAGATTACCGTCTGCCATCTGATCGCAAAGCTGCTTCATGGCGGCAACCGTGGTCGGTGAGAGGGGCGTCAATGTGTCAACCAGTTTCGAGGTTTCCACCTCAAGCTCATCCTGAAGCACCAGATGCGTCAGGTAGCCAACCCGCAACAGCATTTCCGCATCCAACACTTCCGCCGCCACCAGAATACGCTTGGCCGTGGTGACACCCAGACGTTTCACATAGCGGCGAATCCCATTCGGTGGATAGCAGAGACCGATTTCGGCAGCAGGCACCTTGAGCCGCATGCCGTAAACACCTATCCGGAAATCACAACACAAAGCGATTTCCGAGCCGCCTCCGTAGACACTGCCATTGAGCGCACAGATGACCGGCATGGGCATGGCTGTTAGGCGATCGGTGAGCGTCTCAAATTTTTCACCGGTCATATCACCTGATGTCATCTCTTCCAGCGATGCACCGGCACAAAAGGTTTTCTCCCCCTGACCGGTAACCACCAGAACCCGGATATCCCGGTTGGCGTCTACCTGATTCAGGCAGTCGATAAACAGATCAATGCCAGCGGCAGTCAGTGAATTGTGTTTGGCTGGGTTATTGAGAAGGATGCGAGCTACTGCTCCGTCCATGGATAGCACAACCGGGGCGTCCAAATTGCTCATAGTATTGGGCTCTTTTAGTAGGGGTCAGGTGGGTTCGGCATAGCGTTGTTTGATGCCTTCGACAGCCGCGTGATAGACGTTGCGCATTTCTTCACGACAACTGATGTTCATGTTCAGGTCACGCAGCAAACCATCCGCGATACCGTAAATCCAGCCGTGCACTGTCAGCGGCTGACCGCGGGTCCAGGCATCCCGGATGATATTGGTTTTACAGACATTGACCACCTGTTCAATAACATTCAACTCACAAACCTGATCAATGACCCGGTCTTTATCGGCATCATCGGTAAGGTAGGTCTGATGGATATACTGCACATCCTGAACATTCAGCAGCCAATGGTCGATCAATCCCAGATTTTGCTTCATAACGGCGGCTTTAACGCCGCCACAGCCATAGTGACCAGTCACTATCACATGCTTGACCTTGAGATATTCGACTGCGAACTGCATCACCGACAGGCAATTGAGATCGCTGTGCACCACCATATTGGCCACATTTCTGTGGACAAATAATTCACCGGGCATCAGGCCGACGATCTCATTGGCTGGCACCCGGCTGTCGGAACAGCCGATCCACAAATACTCCGGCGTTTGCTGTTTTAAAAGCCGTTCAAAAAAGGTGGGGTCTTTCTCTTTCTGGGCAGCGGCCCAGGCAACATTTTTCTCGAACAGTTCTTTCACTGAACCTACTCCGTAGGGCTATTTCAGCAGACAAGTGTACGGTCAGTGGCCACACAAAAAAACCGGATTTTTAGTCCGGTTTTTTAAAGTGAGTCTGGCCGTGTCGCTACGGTGATTCAATCGGGATTGCGATGCCGGATATCCCGGCCCTGAACCAGATAGACAATATGCTCACAGATATTCTTGGCGTGGTCACCAATACGCTCCAGAGAACGCAGTGTCCAGAGAATATTCATGGAGCGTGAAATACTGCGGGGGTCTTCCATCATGTAGGTGATCATTTCACGCAGGGCAGACTTGTAATCCATATCCACCTGACGGTCTTCTTTCATGGTGGCGATAGCGGATTCTGCATCAAAGCGGGAAAAGGCATCCAGTGCATCATTGAGCATCTTGCGCACACAATTGCCAATATGGCGCACCTCGGTATAACCTCGGGGCGCACTGCCCTGCTCGGAGAGCAGAATCGCCATTTTGGCAATTTTGTTGGCTTCATCACCGATCCTCTCCAGATCCCGGAGCGTCTTGGACACGGCGAGCACCATCCGCAGATCACTGGCAGCTGGCTGGCGCCTTGCAATCAGTGTGGTGCAGGTGTCATCAATGTCCATCTCCATAGAATCTATTCTGGATTCCACCTCCATGACCTTATCCGCCAGGGTGCTGTCGGCATCCTCCAGGGCGCGAATCGCATCGGCGACCTGCCTTTCCACCAGGCCGCCCATTTCCAGCATGCTGGTTCTGATTTCTTCCAGGTCATCATTAAATTGCCTGGAAATATGTTGGTCGAGATTCAAGTTGTCCATCCTCAGCTCCTTAAGGGCCTGTTCACAGCCATTGCATTGCCGCTGTTGTGGTTAAAACAGTGCC
>TARA_R110000850_G_scaffold88177_4_pt1 | contig 26363 bp, 24 predicted proteins | sample TARA_R110000850 | Tara Oceans TARA_R110000850 (sample SAMEA4397586) | marine metagenome | biome: Polar Biome; feature: [SRF] surface water layer (ENVO:00010504); material: water (ENVO:00002006), including particulate matter (ENVO:01000060) such as... | depth 5 m | reverse complement strand
ATATTGGCGCGCATGGTGCGGCCAAAACAAGTTGCAGAAGATCAGTCTCGCCGTGCCTCGCCACGCCGAGCGCTTTGACTTGACCCACAAAATCCCAAAAACACGCGCCCGGCATTCGCCGGGCTGCAAACCATGAAAGAGGTCTCTGACAATGATCAGGCCCTATACTGACCACGATGCTGACGCCGTAGTGTCTATCTGGCGTGCTGCCAGCGAGCGCGCCCATCCGTTTCTGTCCATACCGTTTCTGGACACCGAGGCGGAGAATGTGAGGAACGTTTATCCACAGTTCGCTGAAATATGGGTGCTGGAAGACGCTGACCAGCCCATCGGATTCATCGCGCTACTGGGTGCAGAAGTCGGCGCTATCTTCCTCCGCCCGGAACATCATGGGCAGGGCCACGGCCGCGCCTTGATGGATTTCGCGGTGGCGAAGAAGGGCGCCGTGACGCTGGACGTGTTCAAGGCTAATGCCATCGGTCGTGCCTTCTATGACCGTTACGGCTTCAGGCAGGTCGGTGAATACGTTCACGAAGCCTCCGGGCAGGAAACGCTGAAACTGGCATTCGCGCCCGCAGAAGGCTGACAAATCCGGGGCGCCGCTTTCGGGCGACGCCCCACCTACCCACAGCAAGCGTCCACCAGCACAGGCAGAGGAAGGCGTCTTCCCCTCCCGTTACCCAGCACCTATGATCCCTCCCACTTACCCAATTCAACCGCACCCGCCGCCATGCCATACTCCCCGTGCTGCCCGGCACCGTGTTGTCATCGGGGCGGCAGCAAGCGGGGAGGCCGGGTCGCAACCTGTCTACCCAAAACACCTTCAATACCAGCGGCCCCGTTTGCCCCGCTCGCTTGCAACGCAAAAAACCGGAGAGCATTCGCCCGTCCGGTTTCTGGTGCTGACTTGCTCCGCGCAAAATTTACTTCAGCTCACGCCGGGCAGCACGCCGTGAACCGCAGGCACACGGTCACTTGCGCGCGGCGGCACTCGCTTCCCGCAAGCCCTTGAACTCGGACGTCGGCTTCAGCTCCGGCCACTCTGTCGAATTGGCCAGATCGCGGGTCATGTCGAGGAACAGTTCCACATCCTGCGCGGCGCCCCGCAAGTCCCAGTCAGCATCCCAGGCATCGTTCTGATTGTGGTAGCGGTTGTCGATAAATCCCTTTACCCACGCGTCGCCTGCTTCGCGTCCGCCATCCTTGAGGTCAGACCCGCCGGCGATCCCCATGATCAGGAGCACTGGCACCCCGCGGCGGGCAAGTGAGAAATGATCGGCGCGATAGAACAGGCCATTCTCCGGCAGGCCTTCCGGTGAAACGGTTCTGCCCTGCGCTGCGGCCGCCGCCGCCATCAGCTCTTCAAGGTCGCTTTGCCCCTCGCCAACCTGAATCACATCATTGGCCGGCCCCGCCGTCTGCAGGATATCCAGCGTAAAATTGGCAACAGTTGTCTCAAGCGGATAGACCGGATCCTGCGCATAGGCTTCAGAGCCGAGCAGGCCGCTCTCCTCGCCTGTCCAGGCGGCAAAAACCACGGTGCGTTCCGGCGCAGGCCCGGCTTTGAGGTTGCGCGCGATTTCCATGATCCCGGCCAGGCCGAGGGCATCATCATTCGCGCCCGGCATCACAACCCGTCCCTGCGCATCGGGCTCGCCGATGCCATACGCATCCCAGTGGCCTGACAGCATGATCGTCTCATCGGGCCGTGTCGTACCGGAAATCTTGCCAAGCACATTCTGGCTCTCGACCGTTTCAACACTCAGCGCCAGGTCCGCATTGAAGCGCAGGTCGCCCAGCGTGAAGGCTGTGAAATCCCGCGTCCGGGCCGCCGTCCGCAAATCATCCAGCTCATAGCCGGCCTGCGCGACCCATTGCCGGGCCATGTCCTCATGCAGCCAGCCCTGCAGGTCAACCGACGCTTTCGACTTGTTGCCGGCCACGGCATAATTCTCGCCTGGCGACGAGGCAGCGACATTCCAGCCATAACCGGCTGCCTTTGTCTCGTGGATCACGAAGGCCGCGACAGCGCCCCGGCGCGCCGCTTCTTCGAATTTGTAGGCCCAGCGACCATAATATGTCATCCGACGTCCACCGAAGAGGCCGCTGACGGCATGGTCTTCCGCCACGCCAAAATCTGGATCATTGACCAGGAACAGCGCGACCTTCCCCTTCAGGTCGATATCGCCGAAATCATCCCAGTCCCGCTCCGGCGCGCTGACGCCAAAACCCACGAACACGACCGGCGCATCTTCAACCCTGATCACACCGCGCGCATTGGCCGAGCTGATCTCGATATCGCGGCCCTGCGCCATTTCGATCGCACGGCCATCCGCGTTTACATTCAATGTACGAACATCCGTGATGACAGAATGCTTCATCGTCACAACATCCGTCCACGCACCATTACGTCCGCCGGGCTCAAGGCCGAGTTCTGTGTAACGCGTGATCAGGTAATCAACCGTCTTCGTTTCCCCCTCGGTTCCCGGCGCGCGACCCATGAATTCATCGGAGGCCATGATCCTGACGGTTTCCGACATTGTCGCCATGTTGATGGGAGACCCATCATCGCCTGCGACCGGGGCGGTCTGGCAAGCCGCCAGCACCATTCCTGCGCTCATCCATGCCGAGAGTGTCTTGATCATTGTTTTATTCCCTATTCTGCTTGCGGCAGCACAACCGTTGCCCCCGTTGTAACTGAATTTCCCTGATTACCTATGATTGTTGCAGTGTGCGGGCTTGTCCACAGCCGGGCTCATGGCTTTTGCACGGCATTCTCCCATCGCCGCGCCCAGAACGCCGTACGATTGATGCGCAACCTTATCGCGGGCCATTTGTTACCCTCATGATGAACCAGCCAACCGCCCCGCCCGAAGATGGCAGTGACGACCATATCTCCGCCGAGGAACAGGTCGAAGCCAAGGAGCTGACGCGCCTGAAGTCGCGCGTCGTCTACGAAATCATCCGCCAGGAGGGCGAATCCGAACTCAGGCGCCCGCAATCTGCCATCTGGTGGTCCGGCATTGCAGCTGGCGGCGGCATCACGCTCTCCCTGATGACCGAAGCCATGTTCCGCACCTATCTGCCGGACGCGCCCTGGCGCCCGCTGGTGGAGAATTTCGGCTACACGGCGGGCTTCCTCCTGGTGATGCTGTCGCGCATGCAGCTCTTCACCGAAAACACGATCACAACCGTCCTGCCCAGCCTCGCCGAGCCGTGCAGGCGCACGCTCGTCGGCACGTCCCGGCTCTGGGTCACCGTCTTCGCGGCGAACATGATCGGCACATTCCTGGCCGCCTTGCTCATCGCCCATGGCGGCATCCTGACACCGAACGTGACCGCTTCGGCCGTCGAGATCAGCCAACATGTCGCCGGGTGGAGCGCCTCGGAAACATTCCTCAAGGCGATTCCGGCCGGCTTCCTGATCGCCGCCATCGTCTGGATGTTGCCAAGCGCCGAGGGCAGCGAATTCTGGGTCATCGCCTTCTTCACCTATATCATCGCCCTCGGCGACATGGCCCACGTCGTCGTCGGCTCGGCCGAGCTGTTCCTCCTCGCCATCATCGGCGAGGAAAACATCTTCAAGCTCGTCACCGTTAACCTCCTGCCCGCCCTCCTCGGCAACATACTCGGCGGCACCGGCCTATTCGCCCTGCTCGCCTGGGGCCAGGTCAGCAATGAAATGAGCGAAGACAAACACTAGCGCCGGTGCCGGGACGCACACCTTGCATCAGCCCCTTGCAGATCCGCACGTCCCGCGTTCTATTTACGGGCACAAGCCGGCACGCGCAGGCGCAATGACCGAAAGCGGGGGAGGCCCGGCACATGACAGTCTTCCGCGTCTTCCTCATCGCCGCCGCGCTCCTGCTGCTGGCCATGCTTGTAATCGCCCTGCTGGCACTGGCCGAGACACGGCAGAGGGTCGCCGCTCTGGAGGCAGAGCGGTCCACCGCCGACACCCGGCACGGCCCCATCGAATATGTCAGCTGGGGCGAAGGGCCACCTGTGCTCGTTGTCCACGGCGCGGGCGGCGGGTTCGATCAGGGCCGCATCCTGGCGAGGGCCATTGGCGGCGACGGATACAGATGGATTTCCGTTTCGCGCTTCGGCTATTTAGGCAGCGCTCTGCCCGAAACACCCTCGACAGCGGCGCAAGCAGAGGCCTTCGCCGATCTCCTCGATACGCTGAACATTGGCCGCGTCAGCATCCTCGCCATGTCGGGCGGCGTGCCCCCCTCCCTTCAGTTTGCCGCCATGCATCCCGAACGGACCGACCGCATGATGCTGCTGTCGCCAGCCCCGTTCACACCCTTTTCGCCCGAAGTGGGAGACCGGCCGATCCCGACCTGGGCCTATTCGGCGCTGCTCGGCAATGACGTGATCTACTGGACGCTCACCAAACTGGCGCGCCGCCAGCTAGAGGCCGCCTTCGATGCCCGCGCCGACCTGCGCGAGGGCCTCTCGGACGAGGAGGCGCTGTTCGTTCGCGATCTGATCGACGCCTTCCTTCCGGCCTCGCGCCGCCTCGCGGGGGTCAACAATGAGGGCGCGGCCGTCGATCCGTCAGCCACCTACAATCTGGAAGCCATCCGCGCCAACGTTCTGATCGTGCATGCGCGCGACGACCGGCTGAACCCGTTCGGCGTCGGATCAACCCTTGCCGCCCGTATCCCCCAGAGCCGCTTCCTGCCCCTGGATCGCGGCGGTCACCTTCTCCTCGGCCACCACGCCGACCTGCGCAGTGAATTCCACCGGCTGCTAGCTGAATGATGTGGGATTGGTGGTGCGACGCACCGGGGCCGGAACGCAACGGACCCAATGACAAGCAGAAAGTCATTTTACGCGAACTGAACGGACGACGGCAACTGGCACAGAAGCAGTCAAAGGAAACGACACGTTATGCAGGCGGCCTTTCTGGATCCTGAAAGTCGGGTCTCCACTTGCGCCGGTCCAAACCAATTCTGCGAGATATGGTGATGATCACTGGCCTCCGCTAAAGGGCCGACGTCTCCGAAAAGCGACATCACGCGATAGCCGTGTTCGAAGCGCATGATAGAACGTGCAGATCACAACGCCGACCACGGGCATTGAAAGAAAGAGCGGTGTTCTCAAAGCTGCTGGCAGCACGTGGTTATTGCCGAAGAAGAAGATGCCTGTGGCGAGGAAAAATGAGAACCCAAGACGCCAAGCGTGCCGTGTGATGCGACGCTGCTCGCTTGGTGTTCTTGTGAGGCAGAAAACAAGATCATAGTAACAAAGCAGGCAGCCGATCCCGGCGATCAAGTAAAACGCGGCTGGCGGCAGACCATTCAGTACGCCCCCCGTTGTCCCTGCCGCCTTTAGCCCCCCCAGAATTGCCCCTGTGGTTATCGCGCCCGCGGAAAACCCTGAAGCTTGCGTGATCGTCCTGGCAATCCTGTGCTGCAGCGCGGCTGCAGCCCAGCCGGTGACAAAGGCGTGAAGGGCAATCGCCGAGAGAAAGACCGTGAACAGGATTTCGCGGCTAATCGACATCCACAGCCCGCTGAGTGTGAGCACAAGCATCGCCAAAAGGAAGATCTTGCCCGCTGCGCGGTGAGTTGCTTCGCCCTTTCGTGATGCCAGCGCAGCGAAACCAGCCACGACCGCAGCGCACCCGACATGGAAGTGAAGCATACCCACCAATGCTGGTTCAGACATCACACACTCCGCTGTCGGCGTGCGCCGGACCGGAAATAGGTGTTGCCCAGCCAGAAAAGCATCAGCGTGATGATGATCAACTCCGGCAAGGCGAGAAGGCCTGATTCCCTTATTGCTTCGGGAAAAGCATTTGCTCCGGGGCCCGTGAATGCAGAACCCGCTGCTATGAAAAAGCCAAGGCACATGCGCCAGAGATGGCGAGCGATCCGATTTCGGTTGGAGAAGTCTTTCCCGATCAGGACCTTCGCATCGCCGACAAGGGCGAGACCGGCCATGGCAGAGAGGAAGAAATAGTCTTCCGCAGGAAAGCCGAATAATGCGCCGTCCGTCATCGCCTGCGCCCGCAATCCGGCAACGATCAGGGCAATGGCGTTCATGGCATTGACGACACCGATGACGCGCATTGCGCGCGCCATGCGCCGACTGTGTATTCGGACCGTGGTCCAGCCACTGATAACCAGTGTGAAAGCCAGAATGCCGGCATGGGAGGTGATGTAGAGGGTTTCGAACTTCACCAGGCCCAGAATGGCGCCCAAAGTGCAGGAAAGAGCCATGGACGCGACAAAGAGACGACCGGCAAGAATATGAGCCCTTGCGCCCTTCCGAGCGATGAAAGCGACGGCGCCCGCCAAGACCGCTGCAACGCCAAGGCTGACATGGACCATGGAAAAGACAGTGTTGGGGTTGGATGCGATTTCCATATTTGCTCCAGATTGAACCGGCGGGAAGAAAACCCCGCGCATCCATCTCGCCTCAGATCATCGGTGTGTCGTCCTGGCGGGACGGCTCGAACTCATACGCTGTGGTCGCCAGAGGGTTGATCGTTCATAAGAGGCGCTGAACGCACGAGGTTAATTGAACACGATGCAGAGCACTGCCATGATTGCACTTTCGGCGACGGCCCTTGGCGTTGCGCTGACAGGTGCCCTATCGACCCTTCGCGGGATCGGCGCGCCGCTTGCGCCACGGCGCCTCTTGATCGTGTATGCGCTGATCGCGGGCCTGGCAGCGCTACCTCTCGTCATTGCATTCGTGCCAAGCCTTATGCCCACCTATATGGCAGCGACCTTACCTGTGCTTCTGGCTCTGCCCTCTGCGCTGTATTTCTATGTTGAGGGACTGACTTCGCCGCAGCACACGGGGCGGCCGACGCTGCTGCATGGCATCCTCCCTCTGATGGGCAGTCTGATTACATTCGGATACTGGTGTTTGCCCATCGCGGCGCAGCAGACGATGTTCATGAACGGATCACTACCGCCCGGTCTGTTCCCGGCAACCCTTGCTGTGAGCACGTTCGTGCTGATCGCCATTTGGTGTTTGGCCTCCCCGGCCTATCTGCTCATTGTGTTGAAGCGCCTCGCCAGGTTTCGCGCGCGGTTGAGAGACCTCTATTCAAATGTTGAGACGCGCGAATTGCGATGGGTCGAATGGCTGATGGCATTTCTTGTCGTGCTCTGGGTCGCAGTCGCCGCCACGCTTTTGAGCGACAATTTCGGACCCGGGCTCCTGGTCCCGGACGAATGGATAATGGCATTGACGGTCTGCCTCCTTGCGTTCTTGTTCTGCACCTCGCCAATCAGGGCTGTCGCTTTGGAGCCCGATCTTGCCATCGACAGTGCGCCGGATAAGCCCGGCGAAGTCGTGACGGAAAAGTATTCGCGCTCGTCGCTTACAGCCGATCACGCCCAGCGACTCGCAGAACGCATCGAAACGGCCATGCGCGAGCACCATCTTTATCTCGATGCGAATCTGTCACTCAGCAAGCTTTCCCGGCACGTCGCCAGTGCGCCCAACCTTGTCTCGCAGACCCTGAACGAGCGGCTTGGCGCGACCTTTTTTGATTATGTGGCCAGGTGGCGCGTCGAGGCAGCAGAACCGCTGATTCTCCGAGGACAACAATCGATCCTGACAATCGCACTGGACGTCGGGTTTAATTCGAAATCGACCTTCTACAAGGCGTTCAAAAAGCAGATGGGCATGACACCAACCGCGTATCGCGATGCGCGCAGCGAGGGTCAGATTTCGTAGCCCCGACGCTTGAAAAAATGTCGCCGCCCGTATCCCCCAGAGCCGCTTCCTGCCGCAGTACCGCGGCGGCCACCACGCCGACCTGCGCAGCGAGTTCGACAGCCTGCTGGATGAATGACGCGGTCATTCCTGAAGCGGAAACCGTAAGGCGGCGCAATGACATTCCAAACAAAAAGGGCCCAGCCTGCTGGCGGGCCCTTTCCTTAATCTCGCACCGGCCCGTAAGGCGGCCGCGTGTCTCTAGCCGACGATCTGGTCGGCCGTGAAGAATTGCGCGATCTCGATTTCTGCGTTCTCGGCGGAGTCCGAGCCATGCACCGAATTCTCGCCAATCGAAAGCGCGAACAGTTTGCGGATCGTACCCCCGGCAGCGTCGGCCGGGTTGGTCGCGCCCATCACGTCGCGGTATTTGGCCACGGCGTCGTCGCCTTCCAGAACCTGAACCACGACCGGTGCAGAGGTCATGAATTCCACCAGTTCGCCAAAGAAGGGGCGTTCCTTGTGTACGCCGTAGAATTCTTCGGCTTGCGCCTGGCTCATCTGGATGCGGCGCTGGGCGATGATGCGCAGGCCGGCCTTTTCGATCACGGCATTGATCGCGCCGGTCAGGTTACGATTGGTCGCGTCAGGCTTGATGATGGAAAAGGTACGCTGGACAGCCATGGGGAGGTTCCTGTTGTGTGGGAATGGAAGTGTTCGCGCGGCCTATAGCGGCGCCCGCCCGCCGGGGCAAGGACAGAGCGCCGCCTTGCGCAAACCGGATGCAGGGCGTAGGGCGCAAACAGCTTCCTATCCGCAAGGTTTCCCCATGACACCGCTCCCGCCCTGCCCCAAATGCCAGTCCGAATTCACCTATGAAGACGGCATGATGCTGGTCTGTCCCGAATGCGCCCATGAATGGGCCCCCGGCGAGGCCGCCGAGTCCGGCGAAAAGGTCATCAGAGATTCCAATGGCAACCCGCTCGCCGATGGCGACACGGTCACCGTGATCAAGGACCTCAAGGTGAAAGGCAGCTCCCTTGTCGTGAAGCGCGGCACCAAAGTGAAGAACATCCGCCTCGTGGACGGCGACCATGACATCGACTGCAAGATCGACGGCATCGGCCAGATGGGCCTGAAATCTGAATTCGTGAAGAAGGCCTAGACGCCCGCCTCGCTCCAGCCGCCCTTCGGTGTCTGCTGGAAATAGCGCGTCACCAGGCCGGCATCCTTCGCCGCCTTGAACTGCGCGCGCGCCTTGGTCCGCGCACCGCTGTCGCCATCATCGAACATCACCATGCAGCGCGTATAGGGCGCGTCCACCGGCACCGTGACGCCGTCCATCAGCACCAGCGCCGCCGCGCCGTTCACATTCTCGGCCTTGGCTGACAGCAGCACCGGCTGGCGCGCGGCGTCCAGCCCCGGCGCCTCAGCCTGGCCGTGCGGCAGGAAGCTCTTGTCCTCATAGGTCCAAAGCGCAGCATCCAGCGCCGCCCGCCGCTCGGCACTGGGGCTGACGGCCAGCACGCGCCACCCCGCCTCCAGACATTTCGCCATCAACGGCGCCGCCGCCTGCTCCAGCGTCGTGCGGGAGAGATGGTAAAACCACCATTCAGGCGCGGGCGTGTCCGCCACAGGCTAGTCCTCGTAATTCTGCGCGATCCAGCGGTCGAGCAGGCGCGGGCCGAAGCCGGAGGCCCAGGTCACGTCAATCGCCTCCTTGTGCCCTTCGACCCAGGCGACGCCCGCAATATCGAGGTGCGCCCATTTCACGCCGTCCTTCACGAAGCGCTTCAGGAACTGCGCCGCCGTGATCGAGCCGGCCGCCCGGCCGCCAATATTTCGCATGTCGGCAAACTTGGATTTCAGCAGGCTGTCATATTCCGGCCCCATCGGCAGGCGCCACACGCGCTCGCCTTCGAAAATTCCCGCCTTGCTCAGCTCGTCGGCCAGGTCGTCGCTGCCCGTGAACAGGCCGGCATGATGGTGGCCGAGCGAGATCACGATGGCGCCGGTCAGCGTCGCAAGGTCGACAATGGCCTTCGGCCTGAAATGCTCCTGCGCATACCAGAGCACATCGCACAGCACGAGACGCCCTTCCGCGTCCGTGTTCTGCACTTCGATCGTCTGGCCGGAGGCGGATGTCAGGATGTCGCCCGGGCGGATCGCATCGCCGTCCGGCATGTTCTCGACGAGGCCAACGAGGCCCACGACATTCACCTTCGCCTTGCGCTGGGCCAGCGCGCGCATCGCGCCCGTCACCGCTGCTGCGCCGCCCATGTCGCCGCGCATGTCTTCCATGCCCGGTCCCGGCTTCAGCGAGATGCCGCCTGTGTCGAAGCAGACGCCCTTGCCGACCAGGATCACCGGATCCTCGCCCGGCTTGCCGCCATTCCATTTCATCACACCCAGCTGGCTTTCCCGGCGCGAGCCCTGGCCTACACCCAGCAGCGCATTCATGCCCAGCTTCTTCATCTCCTTCTCGCCGAGGATTTCCACCTCGACACCGAATTCGGACAGGTCTTTCAGGCGGCCGGCAAAGCTCTCCGGATAGAGGTCGTTCGGCGGCAGGTTCACCAGGTCACGCGCCATATTCGTGCCTTCGGCGGCGGCATCCAGCGGTCCGAACGCGGCCTTGGCGGCCTTGGCATCATCCACCACCAGCGTCACGGAGGTCAGGCTCGGCTTCTGGTCGGCCTTCAGCTTGGTGAAATAGGTATCGAACCGATAGGCAGCCAGCTTTGCGCCCAGCGCCACACGCGCCGCATCCTCGGCAGACCCGGCATGCACGGCCAGCGACTTGAACCCGCCGCAGGCATGCGATTTCACCAGATTTGCACCAATCGACTCCCAGATGCGCGCATCGCGCTTCTTCACCTTGCCGCCGCCGATCAGCACGGCCCGGCGCGCTTCGCCGCCTTTCGGCAGCACGACAACCGCCTGCTGGTCCTTCTTGCCGTCAAAGCGGGCGCCTGAAAGTGCCTCGGTCAGCAGGCCGCCAGACGCCGCGTCCAGAGCCGCCGCTGCGGTCGGCAGGCCCTCTCCCTCATCAATGATGAATGCGACGATATCGGCCTTGGCGGCGTCGGCGAAAGAAATCTTCATGTGTTTATTCTCCATTTGTGACGGAAACTAAACGTCGACGGGCGCAGCGCAACTCGTTAGCTAAGAAAAAAGCATGCCCCATATCGGGCAGAATGCCGGAATTTATTGTCCACTTGAGCGTATGAGCAAAGTCCAGACCTATCTTTTCTATGAAGTCCTGCGCGCGGTCGTCATCATCGTCGGGGGTCTGGCCATGCTCGCCCTGCTCGCGCAAGGCCTCGCGCGCACCGATCTCATCCTCGAAAACCGCCAGTCGGCCCTGACTTACTTCTATATCGTCATGCTGGGCGCGCCGCAGGTTATCGCCCTGCTCACGCCGCTCGCCCTGTTCGTGGCGGGTGTCTGGTCGCTCAACCGCATCCACAAGGACAGCGAGATCGTGGTCGCCCAGGCCGCCGGCATGACGCCGTGGCAGATCGCCTCGCCGATCATGCGCCTCGCCGCCCTCTGCGCCGTCGCGCACCTGGCGGTCAATCTCTGGGTCCAGCCCTCGGCTCAGCGGGCCATGCGCGAGACCGTCTCGGAGGCCCGCGCCGACCTTGCCGCAGCCCTCATCCGCCCCGGCCAGTTCACATCGAACGGGGAACGCCTCACCTTCTATGCCCGTGACCTGATCAATGGCGAGCTGCGCGGCGTGCTCATCTCGGACATGACCGATCCGGAATTCCCGACCGACATTCTTGCCCGCAGCGCCGCCCTCGTCGAAGTCGAAGGGCGCCCCACCCTCCTCCTGCGCGACGCTACCAGCCAGCAGCTGGACGAAAACCAGCAGCTCTCGATCCTGGAATTCGACCAGTACATGTTCGACCTGACCGACTTCATGAAGGAGGATTCCGACCTCGTCCTGAAGGCGTCCGACAAATATCTCCACGAACTCTTCTTCGTTGACCGATCAAACTATTTCGAAGCCAAGGAAGCCGACAACCTGCTTGCAGAGGCCCATGCCCGACTGACCACGCCCATGCTGAACATCGTCATGGCCCTGATCGCGGTCTTCGCCGTTCTCGGGGGTGATTTCAGCCGCAAAGGCTATGGCAAGCGCATCGCGTTTGCCGGCGCGGGCGCCATCTTCGTGCTCATCGTGCAACTCGCGCTGCAATCGGCCGCAGGCAACGACCCCACGCTGAACATCCTGCAATGGCTGCTGCCGGTCACCGTCATTGGCGGGCTCGGCTACATCTATTTTCATCGCGGCCGCAAGATCGGCCGGGTGGAGCCGCCGGACAGCAGCCGCCGCAGATCAGATGATCCGGTGCCGGCATGAGTTTCACCTTCTCCCGCATCCAGCGTTACATCCTGCGCGAATGCCTCTCCGGTCTCGCGCTCGTGCTAGGCGTGCTCCTGCTCGCCATCCTGATGATCGACGTGGTGGAACAATTGCGCACGATCGGCAGCGACGTGAAGCTCAGCCTTGCCGGCGCTCTGCGCCTGTCGCTGATGAAGCTGCCGCTGATCATGGAACAGACGCTGCCCTTCGCGATTCTTGTGGCCTCCATGCTGGCCTTCACGCGTCTCAACCGGCGATCGGAACTCTCCATCATCCGCGCCAGCGGCATCTCGGCCTGGCGCTTCCTCGCCCCGGTCATCGTGCTGGCGCTGGCGCTAGGCATTTTCACCACCACGATCCTCAATCCCTTTGCCGCCAGGCTGACGGAATCCTTCGAGCTTGAGCGGGCCCGCCTGCTGAATGAAGGCCGTATGGCAATGACCGTCTCCGATACCGGCGTCTGGCTGCGTCAGGGCGACGACACGAGCCAGATCGTCATCCATGCCGATCGCGTGGAAGATGGCGGAATCGTGCTGATCGACGTGAAGATGATTGAGGAAGAACGCCTTTTTTCAGGCAGCCGGCCAACCAATGACTATGCCTTCGTCCGCCGCATCGACGCGGACCGCGCTTACCTGCGCGATGGCTTCTGGCAGCTCGAGAACGTCGTCGAGAACGTCCCGAACCTTCCACCCGAGCGCAAACCGAACCTGGCCATCCCGACATCGCTCGATGCTGTCACGCTGCTCGACAAGTTCGCCTCGCCAAATACGATCGGCTTCTGGCGCCTGCCGCGTTTTGTCAGCCAGACACGGGCCGCTGGCCTTGATGCCTCGCGCTACACGATGCGCTGGTACACGTTGATGGCGACCCCTGCCCTGTTCGTCGCCATGGGCCTGATCGGCGCGATCGTCTGCCTGCGCCTGTCACGTCTTGGCGGCACATCGCAGCTGCTCGCAGTCGGCACGATGCTCGCGGTCGGCCTCTATTTTTTCACGCAGTTTTCGTCGAGTCTCGGGGCCACAGGCGCAGCACCGCCAATTGTTGCGGCGTGGAGCCCGCCCTTGTTTGTGCTCTTCTGCACCCTCACATGGCTCGCCTATCGGGAAGATGGCTGAACCAGTTCCGGCCTTGACATATAGCGCCCGCACCCCCCATCACTCCCGCCCTTGAAGAGGTGCCCCCATGAAACTTGTCGTCGTCGAGTCGCCCGCGAAGGCTAAAACGATCAACAAATATCTCGGCAAGGACTACAAGGTTCTCGCCTCCTACGGACACATCCGCGACCTTCCGTCGAAGAACGGATCGGTCGATCCCGAGAATGATTTCGAGATGGTCTGGGAGGCTGATTCCAAGTCTGCCAAGCGCATCACGGACATTGTGAATGCCCTCAAAGACTCCGACACGCTCATCCTCGCGACCGACCCGGACCGCGAAGGCGAAGCCATTTCCTGGCACCTGGTCGAGGCCCTCAAGAAGCGTCGCGCCCTGAAGAAGGACGTGCATGTCGAGCGCGTCGTGTTCAACGCGATCACCAAGAACGCCGTTACCACGGCCATGGAGCACCCGCGCCAGATCGACCAGGAACTGGTTGACGCCTATCTGGCGCGCCGCGCCCTCGACTATCTTGTCGGCTTCAACCTCTCCCCCGTCCTCTGGCGCAAGCTGCCCGGCAGCCGCTCGGCCGGCCGCGTGCAGTCGGTGGCCCTGCGCATCGTCTGCGACCGCGAGAACGAGATCGAACTGTTCCGTCCGCAGGAATACTGGAATATCGCCGCCACGATGCGCGCCCCGGACGGCACCGATTTCGAGGCCCGCCTCCACGCCATGGATGGCGACACGCTGAAAAAGTTTACCCTCGGCAACAAGGGCGACGCCGACAAGGCGCTCGAGATCGTCAAGACCGGCGGCTATTCAGTGTCCAGCGTGGAAGCCAAGCCCGTCAAGCGCAACCCGCCACCGCCGTTCATCACCTCGACGCTCCAGCAGGAAGCCAGCCGCAAGCTCGGCTTTGGCGCCAAGCGCACCATGCAGGCGGCCCAGAAACTGTATGAAGAAGGCCGCATCACCTATATGCGGACCGACGGCGTCAACATGGCCGAAGAGGCCTATGCCGCAGCGCGCACCATGATCCAGTCTAACTATGGCGCCCGTTACCTGCCGGAAAACACGCGGCGCTATTCCTCCAAGGCCAAGAACGCGCAGGAGGCCCACGAGGCCGTCCGCCCGACAGATTTCAACGTCCGTCCGGAAGACTATCACGGCGACGGCGACCTGAAGAAGCTCTACACCCTGATCTGGCGCCGCGCTGTGGCCAGCCAGATGGAAACCGCCCTCTTCGAGCGCACCACGATCGACCTCCTGTCGAAAGACCAGCGCGCCCAGCTGCGCGCCACCGGCCAGGTCCTCGTATTTGACGGCTTCATCAAGCTCTATACCGAAGGCCATGATGCCGGCGACGATGATGACGATGCCGAAGGCCGGCTGCCCAAGATGGAACAGGGACAGCACGCAGACCTGCTCAAGGCCGACGCCAACCAGTCCTTCACCCAGCCGCCCCCGCGCTATACCGAGGCCAGCCTTGTCAAGCGCCTCGAGGAACTCGGCATCGGCCGGCCGTCCACCTATGCGTCCACAATGTCGACGCTGGAAGACCGCGGCTATGTCCGCATCGAAGGCAAGGCCCTGATTCCGGAAGACAAGGGCCGCCTAGTCACCGCCTTCCTCGAAAACTTCTTCGCCCGCTATGTGGAGTATGATTTCACCGCAGGCCTGGAGGAGAAACTCGACGTCATTTCCGATGGCAAGCTCGACTGGAAAGCCTTCCTGCACGAGTTCTGGAAACAGTTCGCCTCAGATATTGACGGCACCAAGGAGTTGCGCGTCTCTGCTGTGCTTGACGCCCTCAACGAGACGCTTGGCGCCTATGTCTTTCCGCGCCAGGACGCTGACGGTAATCCTGTCGAAAACCCGCGCCAGTGCCCGCTCTGCAAGGAGGGCGAACTCTCGATGAAGCTCGGCCGGTTCGGCGCCTTCGTCGGCTGCTCGCGCCATCCGGACTGCAAGTTCACCCGCCAGTTCAGCGCCGATGGCGACGCCGCCGCCGCGATCAATCCCGACGGCAACGAGATCGGCCTGCACCCGGAAACCGGCGAGATGATCTATCTCAAGACCGGCCGCTTCGGCCCCTATGTCGAAATGGCGAATGGCGAGAAGCCGAAACGCGCCTCGCTCACCAAGGCCGAGAAGGAAAAGCCGGAGGATCTCACCCTCGATCGCGCCGTGGAGCTGCTGATGCTGCCGCGCGAAGTCGGCCGCCACCCGGAAGACAATGAGCCGATTCTCGCCAATTTCGGCCGCTTTGGCCCCTACGTTCAGCACGGCAAGACCTATGCGAACCTGAAAGACCCGGCGGATGTCTTCGCCATCGGCCTCAACCGCGCCGTGGCGCTGATCGAGGACAAGAAGGCCAATCCGGGTCGTGGACGCGGCGGCGCCACGCCGCTGAAGGAACTCGGCAAGCACGCAGACGGTGAGCCGGTCCAGGTCTTCGCCGGCCGCTACGGGCCGTATGTGAAGCATGGCAAGGTCAACGCCACGATCCCGAAAGAGATGGCGCCCGAGACGATCACGCTGGAACAGGCCGTGGAACTGGTGAACGCCCGCGCGGCGGCCGGCCCTGCCAAGAAAAAAGCCCCGGCGAAAAAGCCTGCAGCCAAAAAGAAACCGGCAGCCAGGAAAAAGCCCGCCGCGAAGAAGGCCGACTGATCCGGGCCGGGCCCGCAAGGCTCGGCATGGACATAACGCGATGCGCCTCTCGCCCCGCCAGATCTTCCCCTATGCGGCCATTGCGGCCTGTGTGGCGTGGATCCTTGCGCTGCAGGGCCCGCCATCGCTGCCTCCCCTAATGGAAGAGGTCGTCGTTGCCACGCCGCCGCCCCAACCGGCCCTGCCGGTAATCTACGACTTCCCCGTCTCCCTGTCGCTCTGCCCACGGCTCGGCATCGCCAACGCCCCGTCAGCGGACCTCGCGCTGCACATTATCGGCTACACCGCCACCGTCCGGGTCAATCAGGTCACCCTTGCCCGCGCGCCGGTCGAACGGGCCTGCTTTTCCTCAGGTTTCGGCCACCGCAATGGCCAGGTCCATGCCGGGATCGACCTCTACCATCGCGATCCGGTCGCCATCTTTGCGGCGGGCGACGGCGTGGTACGCGAGGCGCATTACCGCAACGATTACGGCAACATGCTGGTCATCGACCATGGCCACGGCGTCTTCACCCGTTACGCCCATCTCGCAAGGCCCACAGGCTTCTCCGAAGGCGACACCGTCACCTCCGGCCAGATCATCGGCACCATGGGCAACACGGCGGCCTACCGCATCCCCCGCCACCTCCACTACGAAATCCTCACCGGCACCTGGGGCCGGCAGGCCGGCGCCTTCGCTCTCACGCCTGTGGACCCGCTGACACGGCAAGACGAACGCGAATAAATTTCTCTTTCTAGGAGACTTTTTAATCCACTGATTGTATAGGCCCGCTCCATGGGCGGACAAACACGACTCGACAGTCAGATAGGTGCGGCCCTCCCGCTTGCGGAGAAACTGTCGATTCCGCGACAGAAACGGCTGACACGCCTTGTCCGGCAATTCCTGCATGATGTCGAATTCCGCGATGCCTGCCCAAAGGACCCAACGCCGGACGCTCCCCTAAAAGTTGCAACCCACGCCTGCCTTCTGCTCCTGAACCGCCAACAGGATCGCTTCCATATCGGCCTGCGCATCGTCATCCATGCGAACGGCATTAGCCCGCGTCCGGGCGGAAAGGCGCGCCATTTCCGCTGGGGCCACATGGACATTGACTGGGCCGAAATCAGGCGGGATGGCGCCACATCCGCCGCAGGCATCACGCGCATGCTGCACGAATTCGCCCACCGCCTCGACAGCCCGCCTCTGCGCACCAACAGCACACCGGCCTTGCTTTCCACCCAATGCCACGCCACATGGGCCAAAGTGATGGAGGAGGAACGCGACGTCCTCCGCGCACGACTGGACTATGGCGTCCCGACGCCGATTGACCCCGCCGCTGCGACAAGTCACGCCGAATTCTTCGCACGCACAACGGAAGCCTATTTCGAGCAACCGGACATGCTGCAAGACCATTTTCCGCGCGTTTACGCACAGCTGGCCCATTTCTACGAGGACGGCGCGTAGGCATTTCCCACAAGCCTTTCCTGTAAGAATCCCCTATATCCACACACATGACATTTCCAGATAAACAGACTGTCCTCGATTACATTCGGGACAACCCCACCGCCACCACGAAGCAAGCCATCGCCAAGGGCCTCCGGGTCAAGGGCGAGGAACGCAATGTTCTTCGCGCCATCCTCAAGGAACTCGAGGCTGAAGGCACGCTTGAGCGTACCGGCAAGCGCGCCTGGGCCCAGGCTGACCGTCCCCCGCCCACCGGCGTCGTCGAGTTCACCCATGTCGACAAGCAGGGCGACCTGATCGGCAAGTCCATCGGCGACAATGGCCCGTTCGGCCCCGACATCATCTATGCCGGCCCGTCCGGCAAGCCGAAGGCGAAAGCCCCCGGTATCGGCGACCGGGCGCTCTGCAAGATCAGCGAACGCGACGGCGAATGGCGCGCCCGCTCTATCACGATTTTCGAAAAGCGCCTCTCGGACCGTCTGATCGGCCTCTATTCCACGGGCCCGCGCGGCGGCAAGGTTGCGCCCGCCAGCCGCAAGGAGCGCCGCGAATTCGTGATCCAGGAGGCTGACACGCTCGGCGCCAAGGATGGCGACCTCGTGATCGCCGAACCCAAGCCCCAGGGTCGGCGCCATTATGGCCCGGCGCTCGGCGAGATCACCGAGATCATCGGCCACATTTCCGATCCGCGCTCGGCCAGCCTGCTCGCCATCCACGCACATGACATCCCCACCGAATTTCCGGAAGCTGCCCTCGAACAGGCGCGCAACCCGCACCCCGCGCCCAGCGAGCGTGAAGACCTCACCCAAATCCCGCTCATCACCATCGACCCGCATGATGCGCGCGACCATGATGATGCCGTCTATGCCGAGAAGCTGGACGATGGCTGGCGGGTCATCGTGGCCATTGCCGATGTCGCCGCCTATGTCACCGAGGGCTCGCCCCTCGACAAGGAAGCCCTAAAGCGCGGCAACTCTACCTATTTCCCCGACCGCGTCGTGCCCATGCTGCCCTTCGAGTTGTCGGCCGACGAATGCTCGCTGAAGGAAGGCGAACTGCGCCGCACGCTGGCCGTCGAAATGATCTTCGGCAGTGATGGCCACAAACGCTCCCACCGCTTCATTCGCGGCATGATGAAATCGGCTGCCAAGCTGTCCTACGAAGAGGCGCAGGCCGCCATTGACGGCAAGCCCGGCGGCAAGGCCGGCGAGATGCTGGAGGAGGTACTCAAGCCGCTATGGGGCGCCTATGCCGCCCTCGCCAAGGCGCGGGACAAGCGCGCCCCGCTCGATCTCGACCTTCCTGAACGCCGTATCCAGTTCAAGGCGAATGGCGAAATCGAAGGGATATACACCAAGGAACGCCTCGAGGCTCACCGCCTGATCGAGGAAATGATGATCCAGGCCAATGTCGCCGCAGCCGAAACGCTGGAGCGCCAGAAAAGCCCGCTCATCTACCGCGTCCACGACACGCCGACCGATGCCAAGATCGCAGCCTTCGCCGAATTCCTGCAGACCATCGAACTGAAATGGTCGGTTGGCGAACGGCCCCAGACGCATAAGTTCAACAAGCTGCTCGGCGAACTGAAAGACGGCGAATACGACCAGATGGTCACCCAGATGATCCTGCGCACGCAGGCCCAGGCCATCTATAGCGAGGAAAACCTTGGCCATTTCGGCCTCAACCTCGTGCGCTATGCCCACTTCACCTCACCCATCCGCCGCTATGCCGACACGATCGTCCACCGTGCCCTGATCTCGGCCCTGAAGCTCGGCCCCGATGGCCTCAGCAAGGAAGCCGCCTCGCAGCTGGAACAGACCGCCCAGCACATTTCCGATACAGAGCGCCGCTCGATGGCTGCCGAACGTGAAGCCACCGACCGCTATCTCGCAATCTTCCTGAAAGACCGGGTCGGCGTTGAGTTCGAGGGCCGGATCACCGGCGTCACCGGGTCTGGCCTGTTCGTCCAGCTCGCTGGCGTCGGCGCGGACGGCTTCATCCCGATCTCCTCGATCTCGAATGATTACTGGGTCCAGGACGAAGCGGCGATGGCGCTCTATGCCCGTGGCAGCGGCGACACTTACAGCCTCGGCCAGACCGTCCGGGTGAAGCTGAAGGAAGTCACGCCCCTGCAGGGCGGCCTGCTGCTGCAGATGCTGTCCGATCCCATGCCCGCACCGGAAGGCCGCAAGGAACAGCGGCGCAACATGGATCTTGGCCACGTTCCCCGCCGTAAGGGTGGACCTCCCCGTTCCGGCAAGCCAAAGTTCAACAAGAAAACGCTCCCCAAGCACAAGAGAACAAGCCGGGCCAAGGGACCAAAAAGATGAACACGCGCTTGCCGGGTCTGAAATCTGCCTATGACAAGGAGGATGATGGCGACGTCATCCTGACCAGCCAGCGCAGCCCGCGCCCAAAGGATGCCGCTACGCTGATCCTGGTCCGCCGCGACGGCCCCGCGCCGCGCGTCCTGCTCGGCAAGCGGTCCGGCCGGCACAGCTTCATGCCGGACAAGTATGTGTTCCCGGGCGGCCGGGTAGACCCCCACGACGCCCGCGCGCCGACGCTCACCCCGCTTGCCACCCCCGTCGCCACCAAGCTCGCCATCGGCACCCGCCGGGCCCCGCACGCCTTCGCCCTGACCGCCATCCGCGAGACGTTCGAAGAGACGGGCCTGATTGTCGGCCGCGAGGGCCAGGCGACGGGCAAGCCGCCCCAGGGCTGGGACCGCTATTACAGCGAGGGCGTGATGCCCTGTCTCCAGTCTTTCCAGTTCATCGGCCGCGCCATCACCCCGCCCTACAGGCCCAAACGCTTTGATGCCCGGTTCTTCATGGCCGACGCGGAAGACGCCCTGATCGACACGCGCCCGCCCGTCGACGGCGCCGAGCTGTCAGACCTGCAATGGGTGACCTTGTCTGATGCGCTGGACCTCGACCTGCCCTCGGTTACACGCTTCATGCTGGGCGAGATCGACGAACGGCTGGCCAGGCCAACGGCAGACAAAGGCCCGCCCTTCCTGCGCTGGACACGCAATGGCCATACGACCGACAGGCTTTAGCGCAGGAACACTGCTTGACTTCCCGGCCGGGCCCCGTCATTAAGCCGCTTTCCAGTTTCAGACGCTAGCACAAGCGAGCCAATCCCATGGCCAAACCAGCCACTATCAAGATCCGCCTCAATTCGACGGCCGACACCGGATTCTTCTACGTCACCAAGAAGAACCCGCGCACGAAGACTGAAAAGCTCGTGCTCAAGAAGTATGACCCCGTGGTCAAGAAGCACGTCGAATTCAAGGAAGGCAAGATCAAGTAAGATCCTTGTTTATCCATGTATTTTGTGAAGGCCCGCTTGCGAAAGCGGGCTTTTTGCAATTGCGGGCTCAGGTGTCCGGATTGCCATCATGCAGGTTGCGCGCCTTGCGGATGCCGGGGAACAGGGCCGCCCATGCTGCGGCCACGCCCACCGCCGCATAGCCCCCCGCCACAACCGTGAACACCGCCCCCCACTTGGCCGCCATGAATCCCGCCCTTGCCTCGCCCAGCTCGTTCGATGCGCCCAGGAAGATGGAATTGACGGCATTGACCCGCCCGCGCACCTGGTCCGGGGTCCACAGCTGCAGCAGCACTTCGCGGATATAGACCGACACCATGTCGAACGCCCCGACACAGACCAGCGCCAGGATCGACAGCCATGCCACCGTCGAATGCCCGAACACCACGGTCGACAGGCCAAACAGCGCCACGCAGACGAACAGGATGATCCCGGCATGGTCGCGGATCGGAAACGCCGTGATCACCGCCGTCACAATCAGCGCGCCAATGCCCGGCGCCGCGCGCATCAGGCCCAGCCCCGTCTCGCCAACCTGAAGGATGTCGCGCGCATAGACCGGCATCAGCGCTACCGCGCCGCCCAACAGCACGGCGAACAGGTCCAGCGAGATCGCCCCCAGAACGATCTTTTGCTTCCAGACATAGGCAAACCCGCCCAGCACCATGCCCAGCGTCTTCGGCTCGCTCGACACGTTCTGCGGCGGCTTGGGGATCGAGAAGATCAGCGTCGCCGCCACTGCGAACAGTGTCACCGCCGTGGAATAGGCAATCCAGGGGGCCAGCCCGTAAAGCAGGCTGCCCACGACCGGGCCGATGATCGATGCCATCTGCCAGGCAGACGCTGTCCACCCGACTGCATTGGCAAAGTCTTCCTTCGGCACGACATTCACGGCGAGGCTGGCCGAAGCCGGCGACAGGAAGGCCCGCGCCACGCCGAACACGGTGAGAATGGCCAGCACCCAGATCGGATGGAACTGCTGTGTCACTGCCAGGAACAGGATGCCCGCCGCACACGCCATCTCGACCAGGATCGACAGGCCCATCACCAGACGCCGCCCGAACGTGTCGGCGGCAAAGCCCGTTACGAAGACCAGCACAAGCGCCGGCAGGAACTGCACCAGCCCGATCCAGCCAAGATAGATCGGGTTCAGCGTCTCGTCATAGATCTGCCAGGCGACAGACACCGAAACGATCTGCGCGGCAAAGGCGGTAAAGAAGCGGGACGTGAAATAGCGGCTATAGGAAAGGTGCCTGAACGCGGCAAAGCGGTCTGTCATGTCCTGCAACCTGCGTCAGCCATTTTGACGGCCCAACTGGGCCGCATCGCGCGTCAAGTCAATCAGGCGGCAAGGCTTTCGACACGGTTCCGGCCCGCTGACTTGGCCTGGTAGAGCGCCGTGTCCGCGCGCTTTGTCAGTTCGGCCATTGTGTCCTGCTCGCCGGCAATCGTCGAGACGCCCGCGCTCAGCGTTATTGATATCTCGCGCTGTCCGCCGCTGACCCTGAACGGCTGGCTGGCCACGGCCCGGCGGATGCGTTCCCCGGCCGCGCAGGCAAGGTCACCCGGCGTGTCGGGCATGATCACGAGAAACTCCTCGCCGCCCGGACGGCAGACAACGTCCATTGGCCGCACATTCTCGCGCAACCGGCCGGCCACTTCGACCAGCACTTCGTCACCCGCATCATGGCCGTACGTATCATTGACCGACTTGAAATGATCGATGTCGCACATCAGGACCGATACGGGCTTGCCGCCCATCACCGCGCGATGCATCAGCTGCTGCAGCTGGCTCACCATGTAGCGGCGATTGTACAATCCGGTCAGCTGGTCGATCACTGACAGTTCCAGGCCCCGGTCCACACGCTTGCGAAGCAGGTCGATATAGCGTGACCGCCGCGCCTGCGTGCGTACCCGTGCCATCAGCTCCTGCCGGTCGACCGGCGAAATGATGACATCGCTCGCGCCGATATCCAGGCCCTTGCCGGCCTTGATCCGCTCGGACTGGTCGCAGACAAGGATGATCGAAATTGCCCGCGTCGCCTCGGTCATCTTGAAGTGCGCGCAGAGCTTCAGAGGGTCGAAGACCTGTGCCGAGAGCGACAGGATCATGATATCGACGCCCAGCTCTGCCAGGTTCGACATGTCCCCTGCCTCAAGCAGGGTCGTCGCCACATGACCGGCTTCGCGCAGCATGTTGGCCATGCGCAGCGAGGTGCGGGGATTATCATCGACGACGAAGACACGCGCCGGGCGGTTGAGTTCTTCTTCGCTGATCACGTCAACGGCACCGGCCTTCAGGCCACGCGCCTGACGCTGGCGCAATTCAGAAGCAACGGCATTGTAGCGCATCAGCGCGCCCATGCGGGACATCAGCGCGAAATCATCCACCGGCTTGGTCAGGAAGTCTTCCGCGCCCACATCCAGCCCGCGGATACGGTCCTCGGCATCGCTGAGCGCCGTCACCATGACAACGGGAATGTATGATGTACGCGGGTCGGCTTTCAGGTGCAGGCATGTCTCGAAACCGTCCATGCCCGGCATCATCACATCAAGCAGGATGATTTCCGGCAGCTCGGCGCGGGCAATGTCCAGCGCCTGCTGGCCATTCTCGGCGTGCATGACGGTGAAATAGTGCGCTTCAAGCTTGGCCTGCAGCAGGCGGCGATTGGCTTCGATATCGTCAACAACCAGGATACGGGCACTCATGCCGGCTCCTTCGGCATCAGCGATTCGACCGCCTTGATGAAGGTCATGATCTGTATCGGCTTGGACAGGTAGCCTTCGCAACCGGCTTCGCGCACGCGCTGTTCGTCGGCGCGCATGGCAAAGGCCGTAACGGCCAGCACCGGAATGTGCGCCACCTTGTCGTCATCCTTCAGCCAGCGCGTGATATCCAGGCCCGACACTTCCGGCAGCTGGATGTCCATGATGATGAGGTCAGGCAGTTCCCGGCGGGCAATCTCGACCGCCTTGGCGCCATCGCGGCACTGGTACGTGTCGAATCCATAGGCATCGAGCAAGTCGCAAAACAGGCGCATGTTGAGTTCATTATCCTCAACAACCAGCACTTTTCTGGTGCGCTTCTCCGCCATAATTCCCCGTAGCTGCTAATGATTCGGCCGGATAATAATCGATCCGGTCCAGCTATACCCCAAATGCTTAACACCGCTTTACGCGGGGTCGTACACTTCATTGCCCTGAATCGCGGAACATGGCATGAACATTCTTGAAATGTATGCACTTTGCCGCGAATGCCTGCATCTGCAGCAGGGTGCTGCAGCCGCCTGTCCGAATTGCGGACGGGGCCGCATCCTGTGCCATCCTGCCCTGAAACGGCTCAGCATAGCCCATCTGGACTGTGATGCCTTCTTCGCGGCCATCGAGAAGCGCGACGATCCGAGCCTCAGGGACAAGCCGGTCATTGTCGGCGGCGGCCAGCGCGGTGTCGTCTCCACCTGCTGCTACATCGCCCGCCTCTACGGCGTGCGCTCGGCCATGCCGATGTTCACGGCGCTGAAGCTCTGTCCGGACGCGGTCGTGATCGGCTCGCACTTTGACAAGTATCGCGAGGCCGCCACCCTTATTCGCGAGAAAATGGACGCCCTTACCCCCCTGGTTCAGCCCGTGTCGATTGACGAAGCCTATATGGACCTCTCCGGCACCGAGACCATGCACCATGCCCCGCCTGCCGTGAGCCTTGCCCGCCTCGCCCGCGACATCGAGCGCGATGTCGGCATCACGGTCTCGATCGGCCTCTCCTCCAACAAGTTCCTCGCCAAGACAGCCAGCGAACTCGACAAGCCGCGCGGCTTCGCCGTCATCGCACCGGAAGAGGCCGAGGCGCTGCTTGGCCCGAAACCCATCGACTTCCTGCACGGGGTCGGCCCGAAATTCGCCCAGAAGCTCACGCGCGACGGCTTCGAGACCGTGCACGACATCCAGAACACGGAGCTCAAGGCCCTGATCGCCCGCTATGGCGAGACCGGAATGTGGCTGAAACAACGCGCCCACGGTCTCGACAACCGCCCTGTGCGCAATGACGAGGAACGCAAGTCCGTCTCCAGCGAGACCACGTTCCGCACCGACCTCAGCGATCCTGCCGCCCTGGAAGACCAGCTCTGGCAGCTCTGCGTCAAGACGGCCGACAGGGCAAAATCTGCCGGTGTCGTGGGATTTGTCGTCACGCTGAAGCTCAAGACAAGCAATTTCCGCGCCCTCACCCGCCGCATCTCGCTGGCCGAGCCGACCCAGCTGGCGCAGGAGATGTTCCGCGCCGCACGGCCCCTTCTTGCCCGCGAAGCCAATGGCCGCGAACGCTTCCGCCTCATCGGCATAGGCCTCGCGAACCTGCACGATCACCGCTCCGATTCCGTTGACCTGCTCGATCCCAGAATTGCCAAGCGCGCTGCCGCCGAACGCGCATCGGACGCCGCCCGTGCGAAGTTTGGCAAGGATGCCGTCGTCACCGGACGCGCGGCGCGCATCGCAAAAGCGCGCGAGAGCGACGCCTGAACTTGCCCCGTCCGGCGAGGTGCGGCATGCAGGTCGCACGCGACATTCACGAACCGGAGCCTGCCCATGTCCACACCCGAAAACCGCCTCGACGCGCTCGGTATCGAACTGCCCACGCCCATGGCGCCCGTCGCGAACTATGTGCCCTTCGTGATCACGGGAAACATGCTGTTCGTCTCCGGCCAGGTCAGCGCCACGCCCACGGGCCGCATCAATGGCCGCCTTGGCGACGACATGGAACTCTCCGCTGGCCAGCATGCCGCCCGCCAGTGCGGCATCAACCTGATCGCCCAGTGCAAGGCCGCTGTCGGTGATCTCAGCCGCATCAAGCGCGTCGTGAAGCTCGGCGGCTTCGTCAATGCGGCGCCGCACTTCACTGACATACCGCAGGTCATCAATGGCTGCTCCGACCTGATGGTCGAAGTCTTTGGCGATGCCGGCCGTCACGCACGCTCCGCCGTGGCCTGTCCCGTCCTGCCCATGGGCGTGGCGGTCGAAGTCGATGGTGTGTTCGAAATCACAGGATAATCCGATATGGCGCGGCATTTTGACCTGACAGCTTTCACCTATGCCCATCGCGGCCTCTGGTCTGCTGACGGCCACCCGGAAAACTCGCTGGCCGCTTTCAAGGCTGCCGCCGAAGCGGGCCTAGGAATCGAATACGATGTGCGCCCGTCAAAGTCCGGCGAGATCATGGTGTTCCATGACCCGACCCTGGCTCGCATGACGGGGGTGGAGGGCGACTTCCAGGACCAGGACATGTCCCTGCTGGACTCGCTGCGCCTCGCCGGCACCAGGCAGCCGATCCCGACCCTCGACGCCCTGCTCGACATCTGGCCGACCTCGCTGCCCTTGCTGACGGAAATGAAGATTGACGGCGACACGGACCCCGAGGTCTTTGCCCGCCAGGTCGGCGATCACCTGACCCGCCATATCGGGCCGGCCGCCGCGATGAGCTTTTCCGAACCGGCCGTCGATGCCCTGCCCGAAGCGGTCATGCGCGGCCAGCTTATCCACCCCATCCATCGCACCAGCGAGGCCGGGTTCGACGCCAAACTGGCGCGCGCTGTGGACCGCAAGGTCGACTATCTCGCCATCAATGTCGCCGACGCCGAGCGCGCCGCGGTCAGGCTTGGCGGCAAGCTGCCCTTTGTCGTATGGACCGTGCGCACGATGGCAGATGTGCGCCGCATCCGCCTTCTGCATGGCGCAGTCATTTTCGAACACCTGCCCGTTCCGCTGGCATCA
>TARA_R110000850_G_scaffold191091_1_pt1 | contig 26392 bp, 21 predicted proteins | sample TARA_R110000850 | Tara Oceans TARA_R110000850 (sample SAMEA4397586) | marine metagenome | biome: Polar Biome; feature: [SRF] surface water layer (ENVO:00010504); material: water (ENVO:00002006), including particulate matter (ENVO:01000060) such as... | depth 5 m | reverse complement strand
TGAGCGCGGCAAAGTCATCACCAAGGTTCATCGCTTTGAAGGCATCCTGCCGAACCTTGAGCGCCGCTATCGCGAGACGGAGTCGATGGCGGTACGAGAAGAGTTGTCCCGCTATCTTTCTAATCAGCCGTGTCCGGATTGCGACGGACAGAGACTGAATCGTGCAGCACGCAATGTGTTTGTTGCAGACCGCAACCTGCCCTCCATGACGGCCTTGTCTGTCAGCGACGCACGCGACATGTTCGCCAACCTGAAGATTCCCGGTCACAAGGGTGAGATCGCAGAAAAAATCCTGAAGGAGATCACCGCGCGCGTCGGATTTCTGAACAACGTGGGGCTTGAGTACCTGAGCCTTTCGCGCGCAGCGGACACGCTTTCCGGCGGCGAAGCACAGCGTATTCGTCTGGCATCGCAGATTGGTGCCGGACTGGTTGGCGTGATGTACGTTCTGGACGAGCCGAGTATCGGCCTGCATCAGCGTGACAACGAGCGCCTGCTGGAAACACTGTTCCGTCTGCGCGACCTGGGCAATACCGTGATCGTGGTTGAGCACGATGAAGAGGCCATTCGCCGTGCGGACTATGTCATTGATATCGGCCCAGGCGCGGGCGTCCACGGTGGCCGTGTCGTGGCGCAGGGCCAGCCGGCGGATCTTGAGCGCGCGCCGGAGTCCATCACTGGCAAATACCTGAGCGGCGCCGAACAGATTCCGGTGCCGGAAAAGCGGGTTGAGCGCGACAAGGACAAGAACATCCTGATCAAAGGCGCACGCGGCAACAATCTGCAGAATGTCACTGTCGAGATTCCCATTGGTCTGGTGACCTGCGTGACCGGCGTTTCAGGCTCAGGCAAATCAACCCTGATCAACGACACCCTGCACGGCTTTGCTGCACGCGAACTCAACGGAGCCGGCACGCGTCACGCCGATTGCGATGGCATTGAAGGCCTGCAACATCTGGACAAGGTCATCGACATCAATCAGGCGCCGATCGGCCGCACGCCTCGCTCCAACCCTGCGACCTATTCCGGGCTGTTCACCCCGATCCGCGAGTTGTTTGCCCAAGTGCCGGAATCCCGAACACGTGGCTACAACGCCGGTCGTTTTTCCTTCAACGTCAAAGGCGGACGCTGCGACACCTGCGAAGGCGACGGCCTGATCAAGGTGGAAATGCATTTCCTGCCAGACGTCTACGTCACCTGCGATACCTGCAAGGGTCGCCGCTACAACCGCGAAACTCTGGAGATTCGATACAAGGGCAAAACCATCGACGAAGTTCTCGCCATGACGGTTGAGGAGGCGCTGCCCTTCTTCAAGCCGGTACCGGCCCTGGCGCGCAAGCTGGAAACCCTGATGGATGTCGGCCTGAGCTATGTCACGCTCGGACAGAACGCGACCACGCTGTCCGGCGGCGAAGCACAGCGCGTCAAGCTGTCCAAGGAACTGTCACGGCGTGATACGGGTCAAACGCTTTATATCCTCGACGAACCCACCACAGGCCTTCACTTTCATGATGTCGCACAGCTTCAGGGCGTTCTGGAAAGATTGCGCGAACACGGCAACACCGTGGTCATCATCGAGCACAATCTGGACGTGATCAAACGCGCGGACTGGGTTATTGATCTGGGCCCCGAGGGCGGCTCCGGCGGCGGACAAATCATTGCTCAGGGCACGCCGGAAACAGTTGCAAAAGTGAGCCATTCACACACCGGACGGTTTCTGAAATTACACTTGAAACAGGGCTCCAAGCCGAAAGCGCGAAGCGCTTCTTCCACAGCAAAGAAGGCAGGCACGAAGAAGCAGCGCGCAAGCACCCGCAAATCAAAAGACTGAAACGACATGAAAATGAAATTACCTCGAACATTTTCCAGCCTCGCGACTGCCAGTGTGCTGATGCTGGGCGTGGCCGGCGCGGCGACCGCGCAAGACGCCGCCGATACCGATCGCACGCTCAAGGTGGACATCACCATCGACGGCGCGCAGGACTGGAAGAACGGCATTCAATGGGCCAAGGTGAAATCTTCTCAGCGATATGAAATCAGCACCGCTTTGCGCTCGGACGGAAAGTTGTACGGCGCCAATTTGCTGGCGCTGGACCGGGACGAACGTCTCGCCATCAAATCGGAATTCTTGCGCCAGAAAGGCCAGAAGATGATTGCGCAAAGCGGCCTTGATCCTGACTCACCTGACCTGCAACGACAAATCTCCAGCCGCATGCAGAAGGACATGTTTGACTGCAAAGGTGACTCCACCTGCATGGGCCAGACTTCCAATAAGTGGGCCATGATCATGGCGGCCGCTGTGGAGCCAGATAACAGCGCCCTGTTCGACCACGAGCCGAGATATCGCTTCTACTTTGGCTATCCCGGCTGCAAGAACACCATTCGGGCAAGGAATGTGATCGAGGCAGAAGGCGAAACCGGTTACGGCCGCGAGGTGGACGAAGTGCAGCCCTACGCTCTGAAGATGAGCGGCGACTCCAACGGCACCGAGGAGGAGCAGGCAGGACTCTGCGAATTCTTCACCGTGGTTGTCGACACCATTGACGACAAGATGTACGTGGAGAACGTGAACATTCCGTCTGCGCGCGGCACCAGCGTGCGCACCGAGTTTGGCAAGACAGAATCACGCGAACTGGAAATACCGGTAGCGGCGCCGCTGCAGGAGTTCGTAAACACCAATATGCGAGGCCCTGTTGCCCTCTCCGGCTCTGCTCAGGACGAACTGAGTCTCAACCTGCCGCTGGATGGCAACTCAACAGTACTGGGTCACTTTGTTGGAACCGGCAAGGCTGCGGTGGAATGGTCGTTTGAATAGTCTGCGGTTCTGGTAAAGGCAGAACCCCAAGGGATCAACTGATCGGCAGGAGTTCTTTCAGCCGTCTGGCATTAAAGTACCCATCGATGATCCGAGCATCCTGCGTTGAATCCGGCGCACACATCGCAACAATCTGCGCGATCCCGTAGTTGCGGGCGGAGTTGAGCACCGGAAGACTGTCGTCGGCAAACAGCGAACGCTTCGGATCGAAGCGCTGAGCCTCACGCACATACGCCCAGAAGGCCGGTTCTTCCTTCGCGGCCTGTGCGTCATTAGACGAAAAAATATGTTCAAAATAGTGCTGGATGCCGGCTTGCGCGAGCTTGGGCTTCCAGCTGTCCGGGTGAGCATTGGTCAGCAACCAGATTGGGCGACCACTGGCTTTCACAGCATCGAGAAAGGCGATGCTGCCATCCAGGACTGAAACGCGCTGCGCCAATTCAATGTGCAAGGCTGCGAGGTCCACGCCCGTGACCTCAGTCCAGTAGTCCATGTCGTACCACGGCAAGGTATGCGCCACGGCCATGAACTTGGGCTCCAGTTCGCGTTTTGCGCTGGCCAGATCCATCCCGTGTTTTGCGGCATAACGTTCCGGCACGGCAGTGCGCCAGATGTAATTGTCGAAGGCCAGATCAAGGATGGTGCCATCCATGTCCAGCAACACGTGGTCGACGCGCGACCAGTCAATCGTTATCGGAAGTGTCATCCGCATTATGATAGGCGGTCTCAATCCAAAAAAATTTCTGACCCTCAGTGAACTCATCAGCCCATCTTTCCCAAACCCTGCAGGCCGTACTCGATATTTCCGTTGAAGCGGGCAATCGCATCATGGCCGTGTATGGATCAGAAGATTTTGGCGTGACCAGCAAGGATGATGCGTCTCCCCTGACCCAGGCAGATCTTGCAGCGCATCGACATATCGTCGCCGAACTGGAAAAGCTGGACCCGAAGTATCCGGTGCTTTCTGAGGAAGATGCTGATATTGACTGGGCAACGCGCCAGTCCTGGACGCGCTACTGGCTGGTTGATCCGCTGGATGGCACCAAAGAGTTCATCAAGCGCAATGGCGACTTCACCGTCAATATCGCGCTCATCGAGAACGGCACGCCGATCATGGGCGTGGTGCATGCGCCCGCTCTGAACATCACCTACCTCGCCGCTGAAGGCGAAGGTGCGTTCAAGATTGAAAACGGCTCACGCAGTTCCATCACGACCCGCAAGGTACCGAAGGTGCCGGCCTTTGTTGTCAGCCGTTCACACAAGGACGAAAAGCTCGCCCGACTGCTTGATGCTGCACCGGAACATGAAGCGGTCAGCCGCGGCTCCTCGCTGAAGTTTTGCCAGGTGGCCGAAGGCAGCGCAGACCTCTATCCGCGCACCGGCCCCACTTCTGAATGGGATACGGCAGCCGGTCAATGCGTGGCAGAACAAGCCGGGGCGCAGGTTCTGCGCCTGCCTGAACTGACGCGCCTGAGTTACAACCAGAAAGAGTCACTGCTCAATCCCTTGTTCGCCGTGATTGCAGACCCGACACATGACTGGCTGCCGCTACTCAAGACTGTCGGATAACAGCACGCCGCTCCGGTCAAAGTCGTCGATGTTTCAGAGGGCCTGAAACAGATCGGTGACGCCGCGATGATGGGCCGCGACTACCGTTTTTTCATCGCGAATCAACTGCACGGTCTGCATGCCGGCGATGCGGGCGGCGTCGAGTTCTTCACCCACATCGGACAGGAACATCACCTGCTCGCCGGGCAGCTGAATCTGGCTGAGAATGGCGCGATAAGACGCCGCTTCGCGTTTGCCCCCTACTCGCGTATCAAAGTATCCGCTGAACAGCGGTGTGAGATCGCCGTAGTCCGTGTGACCAAAGATCAGCTTCTGCGCCTCGACCGAACCCGAGGAATAAACGTAAAGCGATAGCCCCTGCTGGTGCCACTCACGCAAGGCATCGGGCGTGTCTTCGTATACATGCCCCTTGAGCTCGCCGGCAGCATAGCCCTGCTTCCAGATCATGCCCTGCAGGGCCTTCAGCGGCGTGTGTTTCTGATCCTGGTCAATCCAGCGTTCGAGAACATCCGCCGCCTCGTCGATGGACAGATCTTCATGCTCGATGGCTTCGACATCGTTGATCAGTTGCTGAACCTGGCTTTGACCTGCGTTTTCACGCAGCCAGACGCGAAGATGCTTTCGCGCATATGGAAACAAAGTCTGGTGAACAAAGTCGATCGAGGAGGTTGTTCCTTCGATGTCAGTCACGATCGCCCGGACGGCAGATTCCTTGCTCATGCTCAGGCCGCTTTCTTCAAGCGGTAATGCGGCGCTTCGAGTTTGGGAAAACGATCTGCGATCTTGTCGCCAGTGAAATGGGCAACCCAGCCTTCGCTGGTTGTAAACAGGCGGATGGCTTTCAGGTTGGGCTCTGGCCCCATGTCAAACCAATGCGTGGTGTTGGCGGGCAGATTCAGCAAATCGCCGCGCTGGCACAGCGTTGCATAGACCTTGCCGTTGATGCGGATGTTGAAAAGCCCCTGCCCTTCGACAAAGAAACGGGTCTCGAAGTCGTCGTGCGTGTGTTCGTGTAGAAACTTGTCGCGCATGGCGTCCTTCTGCGGGTTGTCCGAGGTCAGGCTGATCACGTCCACCGATTTGAAATCGAATTTCTTCATCAGGCGGTCAATGGGCTCACGATAGGCCTCAATGATTTCGTCCTGCGAGGCATGGGCATCCAGTTGCTTTGATGCCGTCCAACGCTCGAAATCAACACCGATCTCACTCAGCGCAGCCTGAATATCACCAAAGTCAGTCAGTGTTTGCGCCGGATTCAGCACGTCGTTTTCGTTATAAATTCTGAGTTCACTCATTTCTCTCTCCATCTAATTTCTTTCGCGAGCATGTAGCTCGCACTCAAACATGAATTCCAGGGCCTCCACTCTGTGACGCGCCTGCGCCACCGTGTCACCCCAGGCATACAGGCCGTGACCCGCAATCAGGTAGGCACCGACCGGCGGCCGCCCCCTCATGTAAGCATCCACGCGGGCCGCGAGCCGGGCAATGTCCTGATCGTTCTCGAACACCGGCACTTGGACCATTGCATCGTGTGTTTTGATCCCGGGCAAAATCTTGAGTAGTTCGTAGGCCTTCAGATCAATGCTGTCACGCTCGCGTGACAAAACCGTGTTCGCGACGGAATGGGTATGCAGGACCGAGCCGATCGCCGCATCAAACTTGTAAAGCTGGCAATGCAGCAGCGTCTCGTAGGACGTTTTCTGCCGGGCGTCTTCCGGGTTGCCATCCAGATCGGCTCGCAAAAAGGCGTCCGCCGTGAGCTCGCCCTTGTGCCAACCCGAAGCCGTGATCAGCATCTGCTGGGAGGACAGCCGGGCAGAAAAATTGCCGCCGGTTGCGGGCACCCATCCACGCCGGTGGAACAGCTCTCCGGCGGCAATCAGGGCGTCAGTGGCGTGTTGCGGATTCATCAGGCGGCGCACCTTAAGACAAGCCACCAGCTCAGGCAATGTGGCAGGGTCGGCGCCGGCGTCATACCAGGAAGGCTGCCGCCAGCCCCAGAAAGATGAAAAACCCCATGCTGTCCGTGGTGGCGGTGAGGACGATGCTGGAGCCCATGACCGGGTCCCGACCAAATCGATGAAGAATGGCTGGCGTGCAAACGCCGATGAAGGCCGCCAGCACCAGATTCAGCATGAGCGCGACAGCGATAACCAGCGCGAGCGCAAAGTTGGCGTACATGAACCAGGTCGCCACGCCAAGAATCACCCCCCAAAGCAAACCGTTGATCAGGTTGATCCCCAACTCGCGGGCAAGAATCCGTTGCAACTGCGCGGGCCCAAGCTGATTCAGCGCCAGCCCCCGAATCACCAGAGCAACCGACTGGTTGCCGGAGTTTCCCCCAATGCTGGCGACGATGGGCATCAAGGCCGCCAGGGCAACCAGGGCGCCGATCACGTCCTCGAAGGCGCCAATGACGCGTGAGGCGGCAAATGCAGTACACAGGTTGATGGCCAGCCAGGGCCATCGGCGTTTGGCGGCTTGCCGTATCGGGGCGAACAAGTCTTCATCTTCTTCACTCAATCCAACCTGGCGCAGTCCTTCGCTACGGGCCCGCTCATTGAGTTCGTCAACCACCGCATCCACTGTCAGCCGGCCCACCACCTGATCGTGCAGGTTCACCACCGGCGCGGAAACCAGATCGTATTTTTCGAAAGCCGTGACCGCATCTGACATCAGGTCATCGGTATAGAAATAGGCGGGATCGCGCGACATCTGTTCTGCGACACTCGTCTCTGGTTCGCCCAGAACCAATCTTTCCAGAGGCAGAAAGCCACACAGCTTCTGCTCACGAGTCACCACAATCAGCTCGTTGGTGTGCGCGGGCAGCGCCTTTCGCCGACGCAACAAGCGGAGCACGGCCTCCAGCGACGCGTCCTCGCGCACACTGATGACCTCGCTGTCCATTTCCGCGCCGACGCTACCAGCCGGAAAGGACAGATGCGTACGCACCTCAGCCTGATCCTCATGATCCAGTTGCTGCAGCACAGAAGCCCGAGCCTCATCAGGCAAACTGCCCAGCAGTTCGGCAATATCATCCGCATCCAGGGCACGCAGCACCGAGGCGATTTCCCGACTCGGCATGGTTTGCACGAGGGAGCGGCGCACTGCCGATGAGGCTTCAAGCAACACCGCCCCGCGTTGCTCAGCCGCAACCAATGTCCAGGCCAGGTCACGTGCCTGCGGCGCCAGACTTTCCATCACAAAGGCGATATCGGCCGGGTGGAATCCCGAAAGCCGCTGGGCCAGCGCAGCCTGATGCTGACGCGAAACCAGTTGCGAAACGATGTCCTGCTTGGCGGCGGGCCCGGACTCCTCGCTGCGGCGCACCAGGTCGCGTTCAATGCCCTGACGTGACAGCAAATCAATCACCTGAGCCCTGGACCGCTCCAGGTGCCGGTGGTGACTGTTATGGGTATCGCTCTGGCTCATAGGCACAAGTTTGATGGCCCGGTACGGCGACAGGGAACCCACTCAGTGTGACCAGTCCTGACTGCAAGCTGATGACGGGGAGCACACCCGACTCAGCCCCATGACCCGCGCAACAAAAAGGAGCCGCTGAGGCTCCTGAATGTTGCTGATCTTCCGATCAGCGTGACACTCGCTGCTTGGTCGCGATGCTGGCCAAGTGCTCGGTCACAACGCTAAAAAAACAAAGGAGCCTTTGAGGCTCCTGGGTTTTGCTGATCTTCCGATCAGCGTGACACTCGCTGCTTGGCCGCGACGCTGGCCAAGTGCTCGGTCACAACGCTAAAAAAACAAAGGAGCCGTTGAGGCTCCTGAGTTTTGCTGACCTTCCGATCAGCGTGACACTCGCTGCTTGGCCGCGATGCTGGCCAAGTGCTCGGTCACTTTATCTTCGCTTCCTTGAACGCGACGTGCTTGCGCACGACGGGATCGTACTTGGAGAACTCGAATTTGTCGGGGGTGTTCTTCTTGTTCTTGGTCGTTGTATAGAAGAACCCGGTGCCGGCGGTGGACACGAGCTTGATTTTTTCGCGGTCTTTCTTGCCTTTAGCCATGACTCAATTACACCTTCTGTCCGGCGCCACGCAGTTCAGCGATCACTTTCTCGATACCTTTCTTGTCGATGGTACGCAGACCGTGATGCGACACGCGCAGCTTGATGAATTTCTGTTCGCTCTCAACCCAGAACCGATGCGTGTGCAGGTTGGGTTCGAAGCGGCGGCGGGCCCGATTGTTGGCGTGGGAAACGGTGTTTCCGACCATGGGCTTCTTGCCGGTGACTTGGCAGACTTTGGACATGACGCGATCTCTTGGGAGCGGGCAAATTACCCGGGTGGACCCATTTTTGGGGGCGCGAACGATACCAGCGGGCGCGAGCAGGAGCAACAAACAGCGCTTTTCTACCGCTTGGCAGCTGTGATCTGCGTGTTTCTGCGCGAACAGAAATGTTCCCGGAAAGCGGCAACTCCGGCGCGCAGACGATTATATTTGATTATTATCAATATCTTATAAATATAAATCCAAACATGTTCGCGATTCACGGCTCTCCAACTCTCGCCCAGCCCGGGATGGTGGCCTCGCTGGCTCATCCGCAACTCACAGCCAGCCGCGCTCGGCAAAACTGGTGGGCGCGCCCTCGCCAACCACGAAATGATCCAGCACGCGCACATCAATCAAGCCAAGCGCCTGCCGGAGTCGCTCGGTCAGGGCACGGTCCGCGCTTGAGGGCTCGGCCACCCCGCTGGGGTGGTTATGGGCAAAAATGACCGCAGCGGCGCCCAATGCCAGGGCCCGCTTGACCACTTCCCTGGGATAAACGCTGGCTGCGTCCAGCGTGCCGTGACTGAGTTCCTCCGCTGCCAGGACCCGATGCTGCGAATCCAGGAACAGGGCCGCAAACACTTCGTGATCACGGTCCCGCAGCCAGGCACTCAGATATCGCCGGGTGGCGGCAGGGTCAGACAGGGCATCTCGTTGTTTCAGATCCTCCGCGAGGACGCGGCGGCCCATTTCGATCACTGCCTGTAGCTGGACATACTTGGCCGGCCCGAGACCGCGCGCGGCGCAAAAGCTTTCCGGGCCGGCGGCCACCAGGCTGCGCAAGGAGCCAAAGCGCTGCAAGAGTTCGCGCGCCAGATCAACGGCACTGCTTCCAGTAACGCCGGTGCGCAAGAAAATGGCCAGCAACTCAGCGTCCGAAAGCCCGGCCGCACCTGCGGCAAGCAATTTTTCGCGCGGGCGCTCCGAGGCTGGCCACTGACTGATCGACATGCGTCCGAGCCTATCAGCGGCAAGCTGCTGAAAAATACGTGGAAAACCCCTCTTTAGGGCGGTCCGCCTCCTGCCCGGAGCCGTCTGAATTCGCGCCTCATGGCAGGATATGCGCCCTTTTCAGCTACCCGACGTGATTCACCTTGAAACTCAACGAAGGCCTGCGCGAGGCCGCCCTCGGCTACCACGAATTCCCCACCCCCGGAAAACTCTCGGTCACACCAACCAAGCAGTTGGTTAATCAGCGCGACCTTGCACTGGCCTACTCGCCAGGGGTCGCCGCGGCCTGCGAGGAAATTGTCGAGGACCCGAAGAACGCCAGCCGCTACACCGCGCGCGGCAATCTGGTGGCGGTGATCACCAATGGCACGGCTGTGCTCGGCCTGGGCGATATCGGCCCCCTGGCAGCCAAACCGGTCATGGAAGGCAAAGGCGTCCTGTTCAAGAAATTCTCCGGCATCGATGTCTTTGATATCGAAATCAATGAATCCGATCCGGACAAGCTGATCGACATCATCGCGGCGCTGGAGCCAACCTTTGGCGGCGTCAATCTGGAAGACATCAAGGCGCCGGAGTGTTTCTACATTGAACGGGCGCTGCGCGAGCGCCTGAACATTCCGGTCTTTCATGACGATCAGCATGGCACCGCGATCATCGTCGCCGCCGGCACTGTCAATGCCCTGAGTGTGGTGGGCAAGGACATCTCGCAGATCAAGCTGGTGGTGAGCGGCGCGGGCGCAGCGGCGCTGGCCTGCGTTGACCTGCTTATTGATCTGGGCCTTCCAAAGGAAAACATCTGGCTGACTGATCGCAAGGGCGTGATTCACAGCGGGCGGGCGGAATCGCTGGATGAGAGCAAGGCACGCTTTGCCCAAGACACCGACGCGCGCACGCTGGCCGAGATCATGAAGGGCGCCGACATGTTCCTGGGCCTGTCGTCTGCCGGTGTGGTCGATGGCGACATGGTGGCGAGCATGGCCGACAAGCCGATTATCTTTGCGCTGGCCAACCCCATCCCTGAAATCCTGCCGGAAGATGTCCGCAAGGTTCGCGACGACGCCATCATTGCCACCGGCCGCACGGACTACCCCAATCAGGTCAACAACGTCCTGTGTTTCCCGTTCATTTTTCGCGGCGCGCTCGACGTAGGGGCCACCACCATCACGCGGGAAATGGAAATCGCCACGGTGCACGCCATTGCCGATCTCGCGCGCATGGAGCAGAACGACATCGTGGCCTCCGCCTATGGCCTGTCGGATGTGCAGTTCGGGCCGGAATACCTGATTCCCAGCCCCTTCGATCCGCGCCTGCTGGTCCAGATTTCGCCGGCAGTGGCCAAGGCCGCGATGGATTCCGGTGTGGCGACCCGCCCCATCGAGGACTTCAAGGCCTACCGCGAACAGCTGCAGCGCTTCACCACGCACAGCGGCGCTTTGATGAAGCCGGTTCTGGACAGCGCACGCAATGCGCCCGCCGAGCGCAAGCGCATCGTCCTGGCAGAAGGCGAGGAAGAACGGATGCTGCGCGCCGCGCAGGTACTGGTGGATGAAGATCTGGCCTATCCAATCCTGATCGGCCGGCCCGCTTCCATCGAAAAGAGAATCAAACGACTCGGTCTCAGACTCAAGCCGGGCAAGGATTGCGAGATCGTTAACACCGAATTTGACGACCGCCATTCCGAATATTGGCGTGAGTATCACGGCCTGATGTCACGCCGCGGCGTCACCGAGCAGTACGCCAAGCTTGAGATGCGCAGACGCCCAACGCTGATTGCAGCCATGCTGGTTCGCAAGGGCGAAGCCGACGGCATGATCTGCGGCACGTCGAGCAACTACGGACGTCATCTGCAGTACGTGGACCGCGCGCTGGGTCTGGCCGAAGACTCCGAGTGCTACGGCGCGATGAATGCGCTGGTACTGTCCGATCGGCAGATTTTCATCGTGGACACGCATGTCAATGTGGACCCAACAGCCGAACAGCTCGCGGAGATCACGATTCTGGCGGCGCAGAACATTCGTCGCTTCGGCATCGAGCCCAAGGTGGCCCTGCTATCGCATTCCAATTTCGGCACCAGCGATGCGGACTCCGCAGTAAAAATGCGCAAGGTGCTGGCGCTGCTCAAGGTCAGGGCGCCGCAGCTGGAAGTGGACGGCGAGATGCACGGTGACTGCGCGCTCAACGAAGACCTGCGCAAGCGCATCCTTCCCGAATCCACGCTGAGCGGCTCGGCCAACCTGCTGGTCATGCCCAACATGGACGCGGCCAACATCGCCTACAACCTGCTCAAGACCGCAGCCGGACAGAACGTAGCCATTGGGCCGATCCTGCTCGGCTGCGCTGCGCCTGCGCACGTGCTCACGCCATCGGCCACGGTGCGCCGCATCATCAACATGGCAGCGTTGACCGTAGTTGAGGCCAACATGTAGCCAGGCATCTGCGCCGCCCGTGACCTTAAACTGCACATCATGAATTCCACTCCCGACATCCCCAATCTGCAGGGACGAAAGATCGTGCTCGGTGTCAGCGGCGGCATTGCCGCCTACAAGGCTGCGGACCTGAGCCGCCGCCTGATGGAATCTGGCGCCGAGCTACAAGTGGTGATGACACGCGGCGCCCAGCATTTCGTAGGTGCAGCAACATTCCAGGCGCTGACCGGCAAACCCGTTCGCGACACACTGTGGGATGCACAGGCCGAAGCGGCCATGGGTCATATCGAACTGGCCCGCTGGCCCGATCTGATTCTCATCGCCCCGGCCACAGCCGATGTCATTGCTCGCCTGGCCGTGGGGCGCGCCGATGATCTGCTGACCACGCTGGTACTGGCCTCGGACAAACCGCTGGCAGTGGCTCCGGCCATGAATCGTCTGATGTGGGCACACCCTGCAACGCAGGCCAATGTATCCACACTCGCCCGACGCGGCGTGCACATTCTCGGACCCGGCGCTGGCTTCCAGGCCTGCGGCGAAGTCGGCGCGGGTCGCATGAGAGAACCCCTGGACCTGCGCAGTGACGTGGCGCGTCTGCTCACACCCAGTGGCCCGCTGAGCGGAAAGCATGCCGTCATCACCGCTGGACCCACGCGCGAAGCCATCGACCCGGTTCGCTTCATCAGTAATCGCTCCTCCGGCAAGCAGGGCTATGCACTGGCATCGGCGCTCATCGCATTGGGTGCACGCGTAACGCTGATCTCGGGCCCCACGCAGCTGGATACGCCGGCCGGCGCACTGCAGGTCGACGTCGAAAGCGCCGAACAAATGTGCAACGCGGCGATTGAAGCCAGTGCGCAAGCGGATCTGTTCATCGGCACTGCCGCCGTAGCGGACTACCGCGTCGTCGAGCAGGCCGCAAACAAGATCAAGAAAAAGGATCAGGACATGAGCCTGGCGCTGACCCGCAATGACGACATCCTCATGCGCGTGCGCTCGGCAAGGCCTGATCTTTTCATGGTGGGTTTTGCCGCTGAGACCGAGAACCTCGCGCAACACGCGCAGGACAAGCTGGCGCGCAAGGGTCTGAACATGATCGCCGCCAACTGGGTTGGCCAGGGCCGTGCTTTCGATCAGGACGACAACCAGCTTTGCGTCTACTGGCCGCAGGGCGGCAGCCAGGACCTGGGCCGTGGCAGCAAACAGGAATTGGCCCACGCGCTGGCGGGCCTGATTGCCGAGCATCTGTCTGGCCAAACTTCAACATGATGACGAACAAAGGAAACGCATGAACCGTATCCAGCTGAAAATTCTCGATCCGCGACTGGGCCGTGAAATCGCGCTGCCAGCGCACGCGACCAATGGCTCGGCCGGCATGGACCTTCGCGCATTGCTGGATGCACCGCTGGTCATTGAACCGGGTCAAACCTCTCTGCTGCGCACTGGCATTGCCATCTACATTGAAGATCCCGGTCTGGCGGCCATGATCCTGCCGCGTTCGGGCCTGGGGCATAAGCACGGCATCGTGCTGGGCAATCTGGTGGGACTGATTGATTCGGACTACCAGGGCGAATTGATGGTGTCGTGCTGGAATCGCGGCAACAAGCCTTTCACGGTTGAACCGGGTGAACGGATCGCGCAACTGGTGATTGTTCCGGTGGTGCGCGCCGAATTTGAAATGGTTTCAGACTTCGAAACCTCGCAGCGCGGCAGCGGTGGCTTCGGGCATTCCGGACGTCACTGATTTTTTTGGGTCACGTCGCGCTTCAGATTCGCAGGATGTGCGCATTTGCAGAATCTGACTCATCAAACAGCATTTTGACCACCTCTGCGCGCCGGCTCAGGACGGCGCGCTGATTGATGTAGCCCTTGTCGGTCATTTCACCGGAATCAATATCCGGCGGCTCCTCCAGCAGAACGGCGCAGGGCGCGTGCATGGAACTGCCACCGCCTTCCTGTTTGAGTTTGCGCAGACCTTCACGAATCGCCGCACGCACCGCTGATTGCGCCAGCACTTTACGGGCGGGCGTTTCAACTGGCAGGCCAGTCAGCGCGCAGCAGGCTGCCAAATTGGGGAACACCAGAAAGCCGAGATGATCCCGGTCGTGTCCCGCGATCACGATGTCCTGTGCCAGCGGCGCCAGACCGGCTACAGCACGAATTCTCAGATTTCCAACATTCACCCAGGTGCCGCTGGAGAGCTTGAAGTCCTCCGCGATCCGCCCGTCAAAGATCAGGCCCGCAGATGGGTCCCCCTCGCGGGCAAAACGAACCGCATCGCCGGTGATATAGAAACCCTCCGCGTCGAAAGCTTTTTGAGTCTGCTCAGCTCGCTTGAAATAACCCGGCGTGATGTTGAGTCCGGCGACGCGAATCTCGTAACTGTGCTCAGCAACCGGAAGCAGCTTCAGTCGGGTGCCTGGAATGGGCACGCCGATGTTGCCCGAAGCATTGGCCTGAAAATGGCAGTCCGTTGCCAGCGGCGCGGTTTCGGTTGTACCCCAGGCTGAAACCATGGGGATCGGATGTCCGACGTGCTGCGCGGACAAGCGCTGCAAGGCATCCCATAGATTCTGTGGCAGCGCCGCCGCCGCATAGAACAGCACCCGGACCCGGGAAAAGAATGATCGCGCAAACGCGTCATCATCCTCGATCGCCGCGACCAGCATGTCGAAGCCACGCGGCACATTGAAATAACAATTGGGCGCCGCGTCGCGCAGATTGCGGATGCTGGCCTGGAACTGCCCGGGCATCGGCCGACCTTCGTCGATGTACAGCGTGCCGCCATTGCACAGCACCATGTTGAAATTATGGTTGCTGCCAAACGTATGACTCCAGGGCAGCCAGTCCAGAATGACGGGCGGCGTTGTTTGCAGCCAGGGCCAGATCTGCACCCGGGCCTGCTGATTGCTGCAGAGCATGCCCTGGGTGTTCAAAACGCCCTTGGGTTCTCCGGTAGAACCGGAGGTGTAGAGAATCTTCGCCAAGGCATCCGGGCCGAGGCGCTCGAAAGCCGCCTGCACCTGAAGCTCGTCCGTTGATTGCAGTAGCTCCGCGAATGCTTTGCATTCGCCGGCGAGCGCTGCACCGGCAACCAGCTGCGCAGAATGCACATCCGCAATGGCATCGAGCGCGGCACCATAGATCTGCTGATGGCTTACGTAGATCAGACCGGGGTCGAGTTCTGCAATCAACTTGCGCAGCTTGAGGTGATCGCGTGATGCCAGCGAGTAAGCCGTCGAGAGCGCTGCCACGGGCACGCCGACATGCATCGCCGCCAGTGATAACAGGGCGTGCTCAATACTGTTCTCAGACAGGATGACAACCGGTCCGGGCCGAAGGCGCGCATTCTCCAGCAGCCCTGTCGCGAGGGCGCGGACCTGCCTCAGAGCCATCGCGTAAGTGAGCCTTCGCCACTGCCCGGAGGCATCGCGCTGCGCAAGAAAGTCTCGCTGCGGCGTCACTTGCGCCCAATGCTCCAGCCAACACCCGACAGCGCGAACAGGTTCTCCCAATGCCTGTGAAGAGGTCAGTATCAGGGCCTTATCGTCACGCCGATGCAGCAGCGTCTTTGGCGAAGCGAACAAACCGCTCACGTCAGGACAAGACCTGGCTTTGCGAAACACTGGACTGCAGTACTTCTTGCAGCCATTGGGTATCAAGCTCGCGACCAATCAGCACCAGTTTGGAGTGACGCGGCTCATAGGGCCGCCACACCGTCGTCGGATTGGCTTGCACAAGGCCCTGAACGCCTTGCACCACGACACGATTGCGCATGCCCTCAATCGCCAGAACCCCCTTGATGCGCCAAAGGGACTCACCATACTTTTCGTTGATGCGAGCCAGTGCCTTGTTGAGTTGAACACCATCCAGCGGCGCCTCAGCCTCAAACTTCAAACTGCTGACTCCCGGTGTATGTGCAGTGCCGGTGGCATTGCTTGGTGGCGAAACCGGAGCAAACACAACCCGATCAAACTGGAATCCGCGAAGACAGAGCAGCTTTTCAAACATCTCTCCCCACGGCGCTGTGTTGAGATCAATGGATTCAATCTCCGCCGCGGCATTGGCCGCCGATATGCCTGCGCGAATTTCATTCTCGCTGCGGCCATCGGGTTGATCATCCAGCAAGTCCACCTTGGTCAGCAGGACGCGATCAGCGTATCCAAGCTGGGCCTGGGCCTCGACTGACTCGAGCAGGTTTCGGCGTCCATTGACCGCGTCAAACAAGGTCACAACACCATCCAGATGAAATCTGGAAAGCAGTTCCGTCTCGGCCATGAAGGTGCGCACGATGGGCCCCGGGTCGGCCAGACCGGTCGGTTCAATCAGCACCTGATCGAATGCAATCTCACCACGCTCTCGCTGCACTGCAAGCGAGTGAAGCGCATTCGCCAGGTCACCACGAACGGTGCAACAGACGCAGCCATTGGTGAGTTGCACCACGGTCTCATCGCCATCGTTGAGCAGCAGGTCGGCGTCAACGTTGGTCTCGCCGTATTCATTCTCGATCACCGCAAAGCGTCTGCCGTGCGCCTCTCGCAAAATTCGGTTGATCAGGGTGGTCTTGCCGGAACCCAGGAAACCGGTCAGCAGCGTGACGGGAATGGTGTGGCGATTCATCGTAGCTCAGCGGTCCTCGCGCTGCTGGCGTTCCAGCGCCGGCTCGCAGGCATCGATCAGCGCATCGATGTCTGCATTAGCGTCAATGTCGGCTGCACTCAGCATCACCCGTGCGAGACTCAAATCTGCCTCACAAACATCGGCCCAGCTACCGGGCTCGGTGCTGATGCAGACGCCGCAGGCTTTTTCCTGCTGTGCAAGAGACGCAGGCTCGGGGCACGCCACCCAGCCATCGGGCCATTGCAGCGACTGCGGCGTCTCAAACGCCAGCAAGGCAGGAACTCGATGAAAACGCGCGATATTGGCGATGGTTGAAAGCGCTGCGTGCCAGGCATCCATATCAACCGGCAAGGCCTGCTCACAAATCAGGATTGCCGAAGCGCCGCCCTGTGCAAACTCGCGGCACAAGGCAGACAAGGCACGTCCGATGAACTCGAAATCTTCCTGAGCGAGCGCAGCGTCGCCCTTCAGTTGGCCCAGCAATGTCGCGGGCCCGGTGAGCGCGGCGAGGATGACAGGCTTGCCCTGTTCGCTTCGCGCGATGCGTCGCGTAGCCTCCAGAGAAGCTGTGAGCGCTTCTGACTGTTCCCAAGCAGAAGAAAAATCTTCCAGAGAATGCGGCAAGCTTGCGCTGCCGGAATCATTCACACGCGGCGGCCAGACATTGCGATCCACGTGCGCGCCCAGCGCCTGAGCCTCCATCGCCGATGGCGCTGCAACCACGAAAGCCTCGGTTCCCAACACCCGCCGCAGTTCGCCCTGACACTTGGCCAGGCGCGTCGGATCTGCCGTGACCTGCGCGGGGGGCAAGGCCTCGATCTGGCTGCAGACCCCGTACATCAGCGGTGCAAACAGCGGTGAGTGCGGCTTGCCCGCACCACGCGCCAGCTGCGAGAGACGACGCTGCCAGTCTGGCTTTCCGGAGGCTGCGCTCATGAGATCTGACGTTTGTCGTGAATATCAGGCACGCATCAAAACCTTGTTGGGTTTGGCATCGGGCCAGGTCCCGTAGTACTCCAGAATTTCCTCCGGGGGCTTCTTTTTCAGCCATTCAGACTCGAATTCGTGGTACGGCCTGCCGCGCTTCTTGCGTGCTGCAAGCTCAGCCTCACGGGCCTCGGCGGTGGCGGAGAAATCAATTTGGCGTGCTTCCTCGTCCCAGATGACCTTGTAGATGTGCCGGGCAGACGCGGGTGTCACGGTGCCCTTGTCCAGATCAATGCCGACAGATTCCGGCTCTCGATCCAAGGGGTCACCATACCCGGTGCCCCCGGCCGAGAATCCAAAAGTCATCACATCGCCATTGTCGTAAGGCCGCACCGAGCGTCCCAGGAATTCGGTCTTGTAGTCGCCCTTGATCGTCTTGTTGCTGAGAATGTCCTGCAGCTCCAGCGTCAGTTCGCCACTCCCAGCGAGCTGATCCATGAGCTCCGACTTGGAAATGGAAATGCCAGGAACCGTGCACGGCGCATAACCGCCAAACAACGGCTGAGGTGTTTGCAGTTTGGTGTTGTCGGCAATGCTCATCATGTACACCTGTGGCACGTGATGGGCGACCCACATCTGCACGGTTCCGACACCACCGCGATACTTTCCGTGCCCGCAGCTGTCGGTCCAGTGATTAGACAGCGGAATCAGCAATGGAAACTCGTTTTCAGTGTTCTCGGTGTTGGGTGCGCGGCCACCATGTGCCCAGGGAAATCCGTAGGCGTCCATGCCGTCCTGATCGGGACGTGCGCCCTGGCCTTCGGTGTTGATCGAGTAGGCCAGCATGTCTGCGAACGGTGCGCCCCACTGCGAAAGCCCGGCCAGCACCAGAGCGTTTCCAGCATTGGCCATTGAGGCTCCGGCCTGCTTCCAGTTGGGGGTGCTGAACATGGTCTTGGCGAAGCAGTTATGCACCGCGCTCATGATGCCGGTGGAAATCATCACCGAGTTGGAAGTTGCCGCACGCGGGTCTGGCGACAGGCAGGTGCCTTCTTCAAAACGAAAATCAATATTGTTGAATGTGCCGTTGGATAGCGGCAGCTCGTGAAACAGGTATTCGTAGATGTAATTGGTGAAATGCGCGATGGCGGCCTGCGGATGTGCGTTGTAGGACGACGGCGTTTCCGGCCCGGTGCCGGTGAAATCCACCAGGATGCGATTGTCATCCTTGTGCAGGGTCATGTAGCAATTGCGAACCAGCCCCTGCTTGAGGCCGACACCGTCGGAAAAATTCACGCAGCGATACTTGCCGTCTGGCCATTGGCGAATCAGGTTCTGCGCGCCGCTGTCAGCGGTCTGGATCATTTTGCGGAACAGCCCTCGCACGAACTCCGGGCCTTCGCGTTCGCACAGTTCGAGCAGACGCGTGCGCACGCGGTCGGCAGTCGTGCAACGCGCCTTCAAATCGACCGCGATCATTTGTGGCGCGCGCAGGCCGAAGGCCTGGAACATGCTCTCGATGTCTTCGTTGAGCTTGAAGTTCTGCCCGATTCTCATCGGCGGCAGGTTCATGCCCTCTTCAAAACGTGACACTGCTGAAACCGGCATACCGCCCGGCTCGATCGCGCCCGTCTCGGTGGTATGCACCAGAGCCACGGTCCAGGAGATCAGCTCGCCCTCGAAGAAAACCGGCATAGCCACCATCTGATCCGGATTGTGGACACCGCCATATACGGCGTCATTGGCAAACCACAGATCTCCATCGTTGATGCCGATGTTCTTGCCGAAGGTGTGCTTGATGTACTTGATGATGATGGGCGGAATCACGGCATGCAGGTAGGTGCCCATCGATCCATTGATGATGTCGCCATCGGCGGTGCAGATGCCCACCAGAGAGTCTCCTGCAACCCCCATAGCGCAGCGACAGGAGCGCTGGAACACTTCCATGCCTTCGTCGAGGATGTCGTTGGTGCGCTGGAAACCGATCTCGAATTGCGCTGCATCAATCTCATCCGCCCATCGCAATTCATCGTCCGATGGCGGGACGGTCTTGAGCCAGGCAAGTTTCTGTTCGAGTGTTGGAATGGCCATGACAGGCTCCGGATTCAGACTTCTGGAAAGACCCGATGAGGGTCAGGACGAGAATGCATCTGGCGACAAGCGCGCTCAGGCAAGGCTGGTTTCTGTGCTGCTGGCGCTGGCCACGCGGCGGCGGCGCGCACCCTGCTTCTGATCAAGCCGTTCCAAAATGCCGAGACGATGCTTGTCTAAGAAAAAACGACGGCCGGGAGGAACAACCACAGTGGTGAGTTCGGCTTCGATGATCGCCGGACCCAGCAGCTCGTTTCCTGCCTGCAGCAGATCAAACTGATAGATCGGCGTGTCCACGCTTTCCCGCAACTCCAGCCAATAGGCCTGGCGGCTGCCGCTGCGCGCTGCAGAAGGATCTGCGTCCTGCATCGGGAACTCGGGGATCACCGGCTTGTGGATCGGCACAGTGACGCGCAGAACAAAGTTGTCGAGATAAACACCACCCGGACGGTTGACCACCAATGGGCTGAAGGCTTCCGAGAACTCCTTTTCAAAGGCATCGTAGGTCGCCTGCGCATCGTCGTCGCTGTTGATCTGCAATACCGGACAACTGGTGCGTTTCACATTGACCTGACCGCCGTAGAGCATGTCCAGTTCGAGCGAGAATCTGGCTTCGGCCGGGTTCAGATTTTCCGAGACGAGTTCGCGATGAGCCTTGTCCTTCATCTCCTGCACAACCTGATTAAAGGACTCTCGATCAATCACCAGCTTTTCGCTGACGGGCTCCATGAAAACCATGCGCCGTGACTGCTCGTAAAGGTGAACGATATCCATGATCGACGAGCCCATGGCACAGAACACAGGCGCGGCTGGAAAGACCACTGCCTTGGGCACATCCGCCTGGAAGCCGGAGACATGCGTCGGTCCCGCGCCCCCAATGGCGAATAGCACGAAATCCTCAGGGTGATAACCCCGCATGTGCACCTCGCGCTTGATTGCAGATGCCATGTTCTCGTCGATGACATTGCGAATCATGGCGGCCGCTTCGAGCGTGCTTACACCGAGTTTGTCCGCAATCTTTTCCTTGATCGCTTTCTCGGCCTTGGCCTTGTTGAGCGGCATCTGCCCGCCAAAGTAACCGTCTGGGTTGATGTACCCAAGCACCACATCGGCATCGGTGGTGGTGGGCTCGGTGCCGCCCAGGTCGTAGCAGACGGGACCCGGCATGGAACCGGCACTGCGTGGCCCCACGGTGAGCCTGCCATTGGCATCCACACCGGCAATGGAGCCGCCGCCCGCACCAATGGAAATAGTCTGCATCATGGTGACGTTGACCATCCAGCGATCAATCACCGGCTTGAATTCGTAGTTGCGCACCCCGGATTCCACCACCAGCGCCACATCAAAACTGGTACCGCCGACATCTCCCATTATGACGTTTTTGTACCCCAGCTTCTCTGCGAAATAGGCACTGCCCATCAGGCCGGCCACCGGTCCGCCGTTGAAGGTACGTGATGCAGGCGTCTTGAAAATATCTGCCGATCCACCGGAGTTGTGGATCATGAGGAAAGTGCCGCGATAACCCTCTTCTCGCAGCTTGTCCCATGTTGCACAGATTTCGGTCTGCATGGCGTGCTGCAGATAGGCGTCGAGCACTGCCGTCATCGCTCGCTCGTACTCGCCGAGCTTGGCGGTGACTGCATGACTCATCACCACCGGCACAAAACCGATGTGGTATTCCTTGTATTCCTCGCGAATGATTTCGCGAACGCGCCGTTCATGCTCAGGATTGACGAAGGACCACAGCAGCGTCACGACAATGGCGCGCGCGCCGCGGTCCATCAGGATTCTCAGCTTCCGGCGAACATCTTCTTCGTCGAGAGGCCGGATCACCGTTCCGGTTGAATCCACCCGCTCCTTGACCCCAACCACCAGATCGCGCGAGATCAGCGGGTGTGGTTTGTTCTGTGCCGCCAGGTTGCGACGCTCGGAGATGATCTGCCCATCCACCCACTGCGCACCACGGCCAATATGAATCATGTCCTCGTGGCCTTCGGTGGTGATGAAGCCGATGCGAGGCCCCTGCCTCTGCAGCAAGCGGTTCAGGGCGACCGTCGTCGAATAGCGAACGATGTCGATGCGTGGCAACAGTTCATCAATTTCCAGCCCTGCCTTTTCCGCGCCTGACTCCACCGCATTGAGGAAGCCCACGGACAGGTCATGCGGCGTGGTGGGCGATTTGACGATATGCCGCTCACCATCAAGTGTCAGGACAAAATCGGTAAAGGTGCCACCCACATCAATATCGATGGAGTTCATCACATCGGTTGATTTACTCATGCGACTTCTCCCATGCACAGCTTGCCTTCGCGGATGACCAGATCGCCTGATTGGATCCGCTGCTTGAGACGATCCACGTCCAGTTCAATGTCGTGCGTGATGGGATGCCCCGGCGGCAGGTACTCCGTTTCAATCTGCCGGCCGCATTGCGGGCAATAGAATTCGATGATGCGTGCCCAGTCCGGATCGGGCGAGAAGCTGTACTCGCCTTCGATTACTGGCGCATGGATTTCACGAGGATCGCGTTCTGCAACCAGACAGCCCTTCTTGTAGCTTTCGCGCGCTGCAATCAGCGCTTGGCCGCAGCTGTGGCAATGCCACGACTCTGATTCGATATCCAGGTCCAGATATTCAGTGAAGCGAATGCGTTGGCTCATGCTGCTGTCCTCGGAAAATCAGGGTTCAGCAGGACGGCGCGAAGAAGTCGGTCAAAAAGCGACGACACCCGATGTCTACTTCTCCGCGCCTGCCCTAGAACCGCCTCTCGGTTAGTGCTTCAAATGCTGGTCAAACCATTCCACTGCCGCTTTCGCGGACGGATCGACCCACTCAGGGGTGTAAATCTGGTAATGCCCAATCGGATACTGCAGCCAGCGTTTGGGCTCACCTGCGGCATCAAACACCGCCTTGTAACCATCGATCTTGCAGAGATCGTCATCCTCGGCGCCGATCAACATCAGCGCGCGCGGCGAAATCTTGTGCGCCATGTCGATGGGCCGATATTCCATCGTGGCTTCTGCAGACTGCCAGGGGATCTCGCAGTACAACTCCGGCATGGCCTCGAGGCCAGCCTTGAAGAAGTCCTGCGTCTGCGGGCTCGCCAGCAGTGTCGCCGTGTCGGCCGCACCGCCCTTGCCGGTGAGCGCGCGCTGTCTGCGATCGTCTGCCAATTGCTTGAGCAGAGCCTCGCGCTCTGCCGGCGAACGGATATCCATCAGTAAGCGGTAGCCGTCGCCATAACCTACCTGGCCGACAGCGCATTTCACGCGATCATCCACACCAGCGGCATAGACAACGTGAGCGCCGCCATTGGACGTGCCCCAGATGCCGACATTTTCCGAATCAACTTCGTCGCGGGTCTGGATGTAGGTAATGGCGTTGCGAATGTCATCAATCTGCTCAAGCGCCTGGATACGCCACTTCGGCCCCTCGCTACCGTTGAAACCCCGATAGTCAAATGCGAGGGCGACATATCCCGCATCGGTAAAGAATTTTGCGTAGTCCGGCAATATCAGCGAGCGAATGCCGCTATAGCCGTGGCAGAGCACAATCGCGGGGCGCTTCTGCCCAGCCTGATAATCGTCTGGCAGGTAGAGGTCACCGAGGAGCTTGCAGCCCTCGCTATAGAAATGAACGTCACTCTGCTTCATCTTGAGAATCTCCGGTTGTGTGAGACCTTCAGCTTGGCAGCCTCGGACATGAAAATCCCTTGGGGCAACTACTGCGCGCTGCGGCGCAATGCAGCATTGCCACAGGCATCCACTTCACAGTTCCATCCGGTTGGTATCGGACAAGTCATGGTGTCGCCGTTGATGACAGCAGGGCCGCTGAGTTGCTCGCCTACAGAGAGCTGTTCCCACACCCACGTATCTGCCGACAGGGGTGGGTTGGCATCAAACTGCAGGTCTCTGGCTCCAGCCTTGGCCGCGGCCTGGACCGGCTTGTTGTGCGCAGGTAACGCGGCTTTGCCCAGCTGCAGACTCGCTGACAGTCTCAGCAGAACGATCTCCTGACTTTGCTGGCCCTGAAGCGCCTCGCCAGCCTGCTGCACGAAAACCGCATCGGGCGCTCCGGAAAACTTGAAGGCAATCGGCGCGCCCTGCACTGCACTTTCACGAACCTCCAGTTCGGCAGTGAAGTCTGCTTTGTCCGGATCGAAACCTTCTCCCAGAAGATCACGAACAGCCTGCATATGGAGTCGCTGCGCTGCATCCAGGATCATCGCTTTGGACGCTTCTCCCCAATGCTGGCCGATGCCCCGTTCGTAAACATGGGCAACGTCGGAGACGGATGATCCGAATGCACCAAATACCGGTCCATACTCAAATGCATGAACACGCTGCATGCCCACTTTCTCAGCCAGTAGCGCCGCGAACATCGGGCCATTGCCCCCGAAGGCGAACAGTGCGGTTTCCCCCGCATCCATGCCCGCTTCTTTGAGGGTGGACGTCACCAGTTCCGCCATCACGCTGACGGCCTCATCACGGATCATCAACGCGGCCTGCTCGACGCTGACATCCAGCGGCTTGGCAACACGCGACGCGACCAGCTTACGTGCCTGATCGATCGAGAGCTTGCGCCGCCCACCGAGGAATCGCTCTGCATCCAGATACCCCAGCAGCAGGATCGCATCCGTCAAGGTCGCTTCACGCCCACCGAGTGAATAACACGCGGGCCCCGGCGCCGCGCCCTGACTCTCCGGGCCAATCCGCAAGCGCCCATCCTTTACCCGTGCCACGGACCCGCCACCAATGGCAGCCGACCGCAGCATGGCGAAGGAGGTTTGCACCGGAACCTCCATGAGATGTCCGCCGCGCTGGAAGACGGGCGCGCCATCGCGCACGACCGAGCACTTGGTCGTGGTGCCACCAACATCGAAGCAGACTACGTCCTTGATCCCGTACTCGCGTGCCACAAACGCACCGCCAAAGGTGCCGAAAACAGGGCCTGACTCAATGGTATCGACCGCCTTGGTCTTGCCAATACGCGCCACACCGCCGCTGGTCTGGCCAATGAGCAGGGCACCGCGCCAGCCGTGATCGTCGCGGAGAATGTCTTCGGCCTTGAACAGGCTCGTCGCCAGATGCGAATGCGTATATGCATTCATGACCGAGTAGTGCGCACGGGTCTGGTCATGGGCGATCTGCGCCATGTCCGAGCCCAATAGAACCGGCACGGAGCCAATGATGTGATCCGGGTACTGCGATTCGATCACCCGCTTGATCGCGACCTCCTTGCGGTTGTCCGGGAACGCACCTTCCAGCGCGACACAAATGCGTCGGACACCCGATTCGAGCAGCGACTTGACCCCAAGCAGGATGTCCTTTGCTTCCGGGCTTTCCGGTAACCCCAGAACAGCGTCGGCATCGACCAGCTCATCGACAATGGCCGAACGTCCCTGACCGTACAGATTTTCCTCCTGCCCCTTGCTGACGAGCAAACCGACTTTGGCGCCGCGTCGCTGGGCGAGCACATTTGTTGTGATGGTCGAAGACCAGCGGATCAGACTGACCTTGCGCAGAAATACATTCAGGTCTTCACCCTCACCGCACACCCGAGCGGCCTCGCGCAGACACTCCTGGAAGGAAACCGTGAAATCATGCGGGGTGGTGTCCACCTTGATGCAATGACGTGTGGCGCCGTCGGTGACGAGCGCGTCAGTCATGGTGCCGCCGGTATCGATATCGATGGTCAGCATGCGATCTCCTCATTCCGGGGCCGGTCTGTCTTGTGCGCCGTCCCTCTGGTGAAGAATGTTATGGGCCTGCTTGATGGCTGTGCAGACGGAACGATCCCCTAGCGACTAAGCAATATTGCGTAGTCCGCGGACCTGCCCTGCTGCAGGCCTGATCGCCGTCACTGCAGACGATGACGAACATGTCACTAAAGCTGAACATTCATTCAGCTTTCTCCAGCACTACAGTCGTCATATGGCCTGTGGTATGTTCCTGCCGTGATCGGACGAACGGGCATTTTTGCCTGAACGGCACGATCGACAATCAGACTCGGATCAAACCGGGCATTTCCAGAGGCCCGTTCAGTTGAGACCGGGCCGCCATCTGTCAAAGAATTACACTGAATTTGAGGGAGTCACCAAACATGATCAGGAAGCTCATACCTTGGAGCCTGGCAACGCTTGCCTTGTGCATGCAGTTGCCAACATTTGCAGCCGATGAAGTTAAGTCACCGCGCGATCGCGGCTTTTACGTCGCACCCATGGGCACCTACGTATTGGCTGATGACGATTGGTCAGCTGATGACGGCATCGGCGGCACATTGGCGCTGGGCTACCGCATGGGCAGCCTCGCGCTGGAACTGACCGGGTCCATGGTGGACCTCGACGCAGAGACCGGCGGCCAAGATGTGGGCCTCGAAGCCTACGGCGCCAACCTGCTGTACTACCCGTTTAAGAAGGGCTTTGCCTCGGGTTTGTACGGCATCATCGGCCTGGGCAACATCAGCATCGACGATTTCACTGCCCCCAATTCCACCGTGCCGTATCACGACTCAACCGAGTATGTGCAGGCCGGACTGGGCTGGCTGATTCCGCTGAGCTTTGGCAAGTATGACTTCGGCATTCGCGCCGAAGCCATGGCCCGCCATCAGCATGTCGAGATTTCGCCCACGCCCGCAGTCGGAGTAGGCAACCCCGACCTCGATCTCAACGACGGCGTGTTCAATCTGGGCCTGCAGCTTCCGTTTGGAC
>TARA_R110000850_G_scaffold191091_13_pt1 | contig 26751 bp, 21 predicted proteins | sample TARA_R110000850 | Tara Oceans TARA_R110000850 (sample SAMEA4397586) | marine metagenome | biome: Polar Biome; feature: [SRF] surface water layer (ENVO:00010504); material: water (ENVO:00002006), including particulate matter (ENVO:01000060) such as... | depth 5 m | reverse complement strand
TTCAAACAGCGGTCGTACTGCCTCTTCGTACGCTTCCTGCGAGCGGGCAAAGCCGGACCGGTAAACGCCATTATTGACCGTGTCGTAGACGCGGGCATTGATGTCATCAATCTGTTGGCGCAGTGCTTCAGGGTAGTAGTCGCCCACCGCCGTTGTAGGCAGTGCGTCAAAGGCGGAGTTGAACATGCGGATGATGTCCGCTGACTCGTTATTGACGATGGTCTTGCGCTGTTTGTCCCACAGCACGGGAACCGTCACGGTGCCGGTGTAGCGCGCATCGGCAAGTGCATAAATCTCTCGCATCAGCCTGACGTGATTGACCGGGTCTGCAATAACACCCTCGCCAGGCTCGAAGGTCCAGCCATCATCACCCATAAGCCAGTGCACAACCGATACATCAATCGCAGCCTCCAGTTTCTTGAGCTTGCGAAAAATAAGCGTGCGATGCGCCCAGGGGCAGGCCAGCGATACATACAGGTGATAACGCCCCGCTTCGGCTTTGAAGCCGGCATCACCGCTTGGACCCGCGCTGCCATCGGCTGTAACCCAGTGTCGAAACTGAGAACCCTTGCGCACAAAAGTCTCGCCCATCGGGCGCTTGGTTTCCCAGATGCCGTCGATCATGTGGCCCACAGTTTTGTCCTCAGTTGTTTCGGGTGGCGCTGAGTCGTACCCGAACCTTTATTTCACTTGATACCCAGTCACCGTCCGGGTCTGATGCCATCCCCAGATCGGCCTGCTCGCGCGTAATGAGTGTCTCGCCTTCGATCAGCAATGCTGAATCATTGATCGTCATTTGCAGGCCCTTCACCGCGATGTCGCGATCCTTGATGGTCAAGGTGCCCGCAACGGCGTAGCGCCCCTGTTCCTCAAGTCGCCGCACCTGTGTGCTGACGAAGCGGGCTTGCGGGTATTGCGCCACGTTGAACCACTCAGTCTGCGGCAGCGTTCTGTCATGCAAGGTATTGCCGTCGCTGGCCGAGGCGGTGTCGATCAGCGTGATGATGTCTGCGGCTTCCGGAGCCTGGGGATCGACATTCAGTTGGGCCTGCCAACGCTGGAAGCGACCTTCAAAAGGCGTTCCGGCATGCGTACCCGAGAAAACGATTTCGCTTTGAAGCGGATCAATCATCCAGTCATCGCTGAGCATGGTGATGCCATCCGTGTCAGAGAACGCCACGGCTGTTTTCTTCGCTGGACCCAGCACCGCATATGCCGTCGCCGCGACGGCGATTGCAATCACTGCCATGCCCGCGCGAAGAATCCATTTGCGTGCATCGGTCTGATCAGGCGGCGGCTCTCTGGCTGCGATAGGCACCATGTGTGAGAGCACCTCGTCGCGATTCACGAAGTGATGCTTGAGCGCAGCGCCGACGTGCATCAGCAACAACAAGCAGGTTCCCCACGCTAATAGCTCATGTGCTTCCAGCACGATGCCAGCCAAGGACTGGCGCAGTGCTTCGTCGGCGTGATGCAGACCCAGCAAGTGCGGTACCTCCAGCCATCCAAACCATAGTGTTGGCACGTTCAGCGCGATATCGCCGCGCCACTGGGTGGACACATATAACCACCCGCTCAGTGGCATGGCGATCATCAGGACATAAAAGCTCCAGTGGGTTGCCGTGGCTGCCAGCTTCTCCCATGGTTTCATGTGTGCCGGCATGGATGGCGGCCGATGCGTCAGCCGCCATGCAAGCCGCAAAAGACTGAGTACAAGAACGCTCAGCCCGATTGATTTGTGCAGCTGAAAAACTTCAACTGCACGCGCCCGGCTGGCCGCAATATCAATGGCCTCGTGCATCCACCATCCGAGCAGAATGTTTCCGAGGATGGCGGTTGCAATTGCCCAATGAAGGACAATCGCAACCGCGCTGTATTGCTGTGCAGACGGACGCATGCTGGATCCTTACTTGGCCGCCGTCTCGACCGTAGGCGCTTTGACCACCTGATGGAATTCACCCTCGAAATGCAACGTGACCTCGTCGCCAATCAAGGGCGGATCGAGCAGGTGGTTCATTCCAAACTCGGAACGCTTGAACGTACCGGTCACGGAGAAGCCCATGGCGCCGACATTGGTAAACGGATGCGCGGCTACCGCGCCCACAACCTCAGCGTCCAGGGTCACCGGATGAGTTTGGCCGAGCAAGGTCAGGTCTCCCACGATGGTGAGACTTCCGTCACCGGAATCTTCAATGCGCGTGGACTCAAACGTGATCTCGGGATGCTTTTCCGAGTTGAAGAACTTGTCGCTCTTGGACAGATCCTCCAGCCAGGTTTCGTATGGCGAAGACTTGTGTCCGGCTTTGTAGTCGCCCGGATAATCAGCGGCAACCGAGTCCGCCTTGATGTTCACCTTGACCGAAGAATCTCCGATCGTCTCGGGGTCCAGCTTCACATCCACCGTGTAGTCGGTGAACCGCGCCTGATAATTGGACAGCCCGAGGTGATTGATACTGAAACCCAGATAGGCGTGATTGCGGTCCACCGCATAGTCACCGGCAGGCGCAGCTATTTCCACCGCTGAGGCCGCGGCGCTCTCGTAGGCTTTTTCAGGCGCGGCCTTGGCGCTCGGAGCAACGGTTTCCTCGCTGCTGCTCTGCTCCGGCGGAGCAGACTGGCCGCAGGCAGCCAGGCCCAGAAGCAAGGGTGGAAGCAAAAGTGACAATCGCATGATTCATCTCCAATTTCAGGTGAGCTGCAGTCGTGGAACTCGAAGCCCCGGCAGGTCCGGACACTCGCCAGCGACTGACCCGCACCATGATGGCCATTCGCAGTGGCAGACAAAAGTCCAAGCGCCAAAGCAGACGATAAAGCCTATTGGATGGACGATCACGGAACAATGGGCAATTATTGGATTTATCATCCCATTTATGAGACGCCATGATCGACCTCAACGACCACTACTATTTTGTGAAGGTGGCCGAGCACGGCGGCTTCGCCAGCGCTGGGCGTGCACTGGACTTACCCAAATCGACCTTGAGCCGCCGCATCATCGGTCTCGAATCGCGCCTGGGCGTCCGCCTGATTCAGCGCACCTCGCGCAGCTTTGCGCTGACTGAAGCCGGACGGGACTTCCAACGCCACGCGCAGGCCATGCTGATCGAGGCCGAGGCCGCCGAAAGCGCCATCCAGCAACGTCTCGCCGAACCCCGTGGCACCGTGAGATTCACCTGCTCTACCGGCACCGCACATCTTCTTACGGAATTGCTGACCCGATTTCTGATGCGCTACCCCAAGGTCAATCTTGTCCAGCACGCCACCAACCGAAAAGTTGATCTCATTGAAGAGGGGTTTGATGTGGGGCTTCGCGGTCATCTCAGGCCACTGGCCGATTCGGGGCTGATCGTCCGCCGACTTTCGGATACGCCATGGGGGCTGTTTGCCGCACCGGACTACCTCGCCCGACACCCGGAGCCGTCAACACCGGATGCGCTTCGTCAGCACTCGGGCCTAGCAATGGGTTCGGGCACTGATGAAACCCGCTGGGAACTCGCGGCCACTGACGGCGAGATCAAGAGCATCCGCTATCAGCCCCGACTGCGCAGCGACGATCACGACACCCTCAAGGCTTGCGCCATTGCCGGACTGGGCATCGTCGCGCTGCCTCGCCACCTGTGCAGCGTGGAGGTCCGGCAGGGTCGCCTTCGCCATCTGCTCCCGGACTGGACAGCCCATGCGGGCGCTGCGCTGAGCCTGCTCGTGCCCACCCGGCGCGGACAGCTTCCATCCGTCCGCGCATTTACAGACTTCATGGTCTCGGAGTATCCGAAGACGCTGCGTGATGCTTGACGCGCAGCAGACTGAAAGAGAATCACTCAGGATATTCAATGGCGCCGCTGGACTGCCGGAGAACCACACTCAGCGTTATGAGCGGAGATTCAGGAGCGGTACTCCAAAATAATGCAGGCTTAGAGCATTAATTCTCATCGGGGACTCATCGGATGGTTGGTCAGAAACTGCCACTGGCAGCGCTTTTTCTCACTCTGGGACTCGCCGCTGTAACGCAGACCACTCAGGCTGCTGCAAAACCGAATGTCATCGTCATCACCATGGATGACATGTCGCGCATGGAGTGGCGCAGCGACGTCATGCCCAACCTGTTTGAACACATCGTCGGCCAGGGCATGAGCTTCGATCAGTTCTCCATCAACACCCCGGTTTGCGGCCCATCCCGCGCAACGCTTCTGACCGGCCTGTATCCGCACAATCACGGCGTGAAGTTCTGTTCACCCGACCCTGGCCCAACCCGCAAGTGGGACGTCTACCTGAAGGAGGGACACGCCGACAATGACGAAGGCGCGCAATTTCAGGCAGGGGGCTACTACACCGCGATGGTTGGCAAGTACGTCAATTCCTACGGCGGCCCTGGTGTGATGCGCGAAGCTTTTGGTGAACTGGGCCACGAGAACTACGTTCCACGGGGCTGGGATGATTTCTTCGTTCCGGTCACGACGGACTACGTGAACTGGACCGTCGTCGAGAACGGTCGGCGCACCGTCTATCCCGACGCTCCCCAGAATTTCAGGACTGATGTCATCAACCGCCGGGCGATACGCGCTGTTGATACTGCCATCGCACGCGATAAGCCCTTGTTGATGCACCTGCAGTTTGGTGCACCGCATGCACCCATTACACGCGACAGCCCCTGGCACCCGGAACGTCATGACGCGTTGTTTGAAGACGAAACGCTACCACGCGACCCAGACCTCAATGCCAACGGAGACGGTAAGCACCCCAGCATCGCGGCCCTTCCGCCCTACTCAGACGCAGCGCTGGAAGCGATGGACAACTGGCATCGCGAACGCCTGCGTTCACTGCAGTCAGCGGACGAAGCCATCGGAGACCTGATCCAGCATCTGGCTATGCGGGGCCAGCTGGATAACACCTACATCGTGTTTCTCAGCGACAATGGTTTCCATCTGGGACACCATCGCTTGCTGGCCAAACTCGCGCCGTACGAACGAGTAACCAACGTGCCCATGGCCATCCGCGGACCCGGCGTTGCCACCCAATCCAGCCGCGACGAACTGGTTGGCATGGTCGATATTCATCCAACCGTGCTGAAGCTCGCAGAGCTTCCAATTTCGCGCGACATTGATGGCCAGTCTTTTGCGCACTTGCTGTCGCATGCCGAACCTACACAAGATTGGCGCGCACAGATGCTGTTGGAACACTGGACACCAACCTCTGTCATCCGCTTCGAGTACGGCGCCCTGCGCGGACCGGGCTGGTCTTACATCAAATGGTGGGACAGTTTCGAGGAGTTTTACGACCTTGAATCCGACCCCTTCCAGCTGGATAACGTGTTCAGCGACCTGCCCGCGCCGATCAAGACTAGTCATCGCGAACGCCTAGCCTTACTCAGCAATTGCACTGGCGTCGAATGTCACGACTGGGGGACCCGGGATTCATCGCCATACCCGCTTGCCGAACCCGCTAGCCGGAACACGCCGGGAAGTGGTCGGCACAACGGCATCGACGTCACCGGCAATACAGAGCCCTATATTCGTATCAGCAGCCCGCAGCCGGGCGCACCCCTCACGCAGGGCCAGACGGTATCCGTACAATGGAACCTGCAGACTCTGCGCAGCACCTTGCGGGTATACGTCTCCATGGCTCGGCAGGGAAGCGCAGAGGACCACGTCGTTTCACAAGGCTTGAATCGTGGCCGCACGACGTTTGTTGTGGACCCGGAGCGCTTCGAGCCCGGTGAATATCGTCTACGCGTCGTCTCGCTCGGCGGCGGCGGCATGTCACACCAGATTCCGGTGACCGTGCTTCCCTGAACCGTTCCTCAGGTAGCAATAGCCTCAGTAGCAAACAGCGTCTAGTTGTCCGTTCTTTGTGCAGGGCCGGAAAAGATGAACTCATCACGCCCGGCAGTTTCCAGCGCGTGCTTGTAGACCGAGAACGTATCCGGCCAGATTGCCGGCAGACCGGTTTTGTCGATATACCAGCTGGTGCATCCACCGCGTGCCCAGACGGTTCCCTTGGCAATCTTGCGCATGGCGTCGTTGTATTTCTGCGTGGCCTCCAGACTCGCTTCGATGCGTCGCGCCTTGCCATCCCGATACATCTCGATGAAGGGAAGGATGTAATCCGCCTGCGCCTCTGAAATGGCGATGACGGAGAAATTTCCAATCGGACTGTGCGGCCCGAGCATCATGAAGAAGTTGGGAAAGCCCGGAATCGCCACGCCACGATGCGCCACCGCGCCCGGCTCCCAGAAGTCGTCCAGCTCCAGACCCATCTCGCCAGTCACGCGCATCGGCCGCATGTAGCTGTGCGCGTGAAACCCGGTCGCCATGACCAGCACGTCAAGTTCGTGCAGACGGCCGTCACGCGTCCGCACGCCGCCAGACTCGATGCGTTCAATCTGATCAGTCACCAGTTCGCAATCGGGCCGCTGAATGCCCTTGTAGTAAGTGTCTGAAAAAATCAGGCGTTTGCATCCCGGCTGATAATCCGGCGTCAGCTTTTTGCGCAGCACCGGATCTTTCACTGATTTCAACGCACGCCGGCAACCCCAGCCCAGAATCTTGTGAATGTAGGAATCTGGCACAGGCAACCGCGATATGGTCAGTGACAGCGCGAAGGCGTACATGCGGCTGAACAAGCGCGGCAGAATTGGTAGACGCCTCAGCAGTTTCTTGGACCATTCGCTATACGCCGTGTCGTAGGCCGGATGCACCCACTGCGCGGTGCGCTGAAACTGCGAAAGCTTTGCGCATTTACCCGCAAGCTCACCGACGATCTGCACCGCCGTTGAACCAGTACCGATAATGCCCACGCGCTTGTCCGTGAGATCAACCGAGTGGTCCCAACGCGCGCTATGCCAGGTCTTCCCAGCAAAATCCCCGAGTCCGGGAATGTCCGGCGTGCTCGGGTGGTGCAGAAATCCGGCAGCGGTGATCACCAGGTCTGCGTTCAGTGTTTCGCCACCTTCAAGGGTTACGGTCCACTGGCCATTCTCATATTTCGCAGAGTCAGCTTTGGCATTACAGCGCACATACTGCTCAAGTCCGTATTTGGCATGAACCCGCTCAAAATATTTTTGAATCTCGGGGCCGCGGGCAAAGCGATGACTCCACTCTGCATTGGGCTCGAAACTGTAGGTGTAGGTATAGGCCGGGACGTCACAGGCCAAGCCGGGATAGGCGTTCTCGCGCCAGGTACCGCCGACTTTTTCAGCCTTTTCCAGAATGACAAAGTTGCGAAACCCGCGCCGATGCAGGACAACACCGAGCAACATGCCCGACATGCCGGCGCCCACAATGACAATGCGCGGATCAACCTTGCCTGCGGAGGCAGCCGGATCAAACGCGTTGGAATGCATGTTCATGGGCGATTCTCCTGTTCTGATAGCGTGCTGCCGGCTGCGATGGCCGACGCCCTTTGCTCCGCCTTGAGTGTAGACCTCTGGACGTGGACGCGCAGACTGGCGAGCATGTCGGATGCCTGAATTACCTGAAGTCGAAACGGTCTGCCGCGGCATCGAGCCGCATGTGAGCGCGCAGCGTATTGCGAAAGTCACCGTGCGTGATCGGCGCATGCGCTGGCCTATTCCCGCAGACCTGGAACAGCGCTTGACCGGCCGCCGCATTGAACAGGTCTCGCGCCGTGCAAAGTACATTGTGCTGCTGCTTGATTCGGGTGATCGCCTGCTGATTCATCTGGGCATGTCGGGACGCCTTCGCGTACTTGCTCCGGATGTTGCAGCGATACGCCACGATCACCTGGACATGCTCCTAGCCAACGATGTGCTGCTCCGCCTCAATGATCCGCGTCGGTTTGGCGCGGTATTGCTCTGGGACGCAGGAGACGATGATCACGAGTTGCTCGCGCACCTGGGTCCTGAACCCTTCGACCCTGCGTTCAACGGCGATTATCTCTTCAACAGATCGCGCGGAAGGCGCGGCGCGGTCAAGAATTTCGTCATGGACGGCCAGGTCGTGGTGGGCGCCGGGAATATCTACGCCAGCGAGGCCCTGTTTCGCGCCGGTATCCGGCCCGGTCGCGCGGCGGGGCGCGTCAGCCGCGCGGAATACGCACAATTGGCACGACACATCCGCGAGGTTCTTGAAGCAGCTATCCGCCAGGGCGGCACCACCTTGCGGGATTTCGTCGGCGCCAGCGGCCACGCCGGTTATTTCCAGCAGGATCTATCGGTGTACGGCCGCACGCTGCAGCCCTGCAGAACCTGCGCGTCTCCGATCAAACGACTCGTCATTGGTCAGCGATCAAGCTTCTACTGCCCGACTTGCCAGCGCTGAATATTGCAGAATTTGCAGCTGAGCCACGCCACAAGACCGCGAATCGCATGAAAACTTCATCTGTACTCAATTCAAGCCTTCGCCTGCCCTGCGGCGTGACGCTGCCCAACCGCATCTGCAAGGCGGCCATGACCGAAGGTCTTGCAGACGCGCATCTGCGCGCAAGCCAACGCCACGAAACGCTGTATCGGCAATGGAGCGAGGGTGGCGCTGGCCTGTTGCTGACCGGCAATGTGCAGATTGATCGGCGTGTGCTGGAACGCCCGGCCAATGTTGCAATTGATGCCACGGACCCGATGACGACCAATGCACAGGCGCGCGAAGCCCTGGCACGCTGGGCCCGGGCGGGCACCGTCGGCGGCAATCATCTGTGGATGCAAATCAGCCACGCGGGGCGTCAGTCGCCGCGCTATGTCACCCGCCAGCCGCTGGCGCCGTCGCCGGTTCAGCTGGGCATCCTGGGAAGCTTTGCCAAACCCCGGGAACTCAGCGAAGAAGAAATCCTCGACATCATCGAGCGCTTCGCCAGAGCTGCACAGATTGCGCGCGATTGCGGATTCACTGGCGTGCAGATTCACGGCGCACACGGCTATCTGATCAGCTCCTTTCTGTCACCGGTCACCAACCAGCGGAAAGACGCCTGGGGCGGATACCTCGACAACCGGGCACGCCTGCTGCTGGAAACGGTACGCAGTGTTCGCAAAGCTGTGGGCGCTGACTTCCCGGTTTGCGTAAAACTCAATTCCGATGATTTCCGCAAAGGCGGATTCAGCAACGCCGATTGCCTGAGAGTGGTGGAGTGGCTCAATGACGAGCACGTTGATCTGCTCGAAGTATCGGGCGGCAATTACGAACAACCGGCCCTGCTTGGCCATCAGGGCGACGCCAGTACGGCTGCGCCGCAACGTGAAAGCACCCGCAAGCGCGAGGCCTATTTCCTCGATTACGCCGAACAGATTCGACGTGTAGCCAGGATGCCGCTGATGGTCACCGGCGGATTTCGCAGCCGCGCCGCCATGGAAGACGCGCTCACCGACAATGCCTGCGACATGATCGGAGTGGGTCGACCACTGTGTACGCATACCGAGTCGGTCAAGGATCTGCTCAGCGGCGTTATCGACGAACTGCCACGTTTCGAAGACGTGCTCAAACTATCCGAGTCCGGTGCGCTATCGCCGCAATCGAAGTCCTTTGCCGTGAAAATGGTCAACATTTTCGGCGCGCAGGGCTGGTATTACCTTAATCTCATGCGCCTGGCCGACGGCAAGGCACCCGATTTGAAACGCGGTGCACTTTCGGCATTCTTCAAGTACATGGGCACTGAATACATTGCTGCGATGCGCATGCACCTTGCGCGCAAGCGCCGCTCCTGAACACAGCAACACCGAATCCACCTTATTTTGAGAGATACCAGATGACGACACTCGGCACGCCGCTGTCACCCACCGCCATGTGCGCCTTGATGCTGGGCTCGGGAGAGCTGGGCAAGGAGGTGGTGATCGAACTGCAGCGCCTTGGCGTTGAATGTATTGCGGTAGATCGCTATGCCAATGCACCGGCAATGCAGGTTGCGCATCGCAGTCATGTCATCAACATGCTCGACGGCAAGCAACTGCGCCGCGTCATCATGGATGAGCAGCCCAATCTGATCATTCCCGAGATCGAGGCCATTCATACGCTGACCCTTCAGGAACTGGAAAAGAAGGGCTTCAATGTGGTGCCCACCGCGCGCGCCGCTCGCCTGACGATGGACCGCGAGGGCATTCGCCGCCTCGCGGCGGAAGACCTGGATATTCCAACCTCGCCCTATCGCTTTGCCGATACGCAGGATGAATACCGCGCTGCGGTCAAGGCCCTGGGCCTGCCTTGCGTGGTCAAACCCGTCATGTCGAGTTCCGGCAAAGGCCAGAGCCTGATCAAGACCGAAGCGGACATCGACAAGGCCTGGACCTACGCCCAGGACGGCGGCCGTGCCGGACAGGGCAAGGTGATCGTGGAAGGTTTCGTGGACTTTGATTACGAAATCACCCTGCTCACCATTCGGCACTGGCCGGGCCCGCCCGGCATGACCGAAGAAGAAGGCACCCATACTTCGTTCTGCGCACCGATTGGTCACCTGCAAGTAGACGGTGACTATCGCGAATCCTGGCAGCCCCATCCCATGTCCAAAGGGGCATTGGAAAAGGCGCAGGACATCAGCGAACGCATCACACGTGCGCTGGGCGGACGCGGCATTTTCGGCGTTGAATTGTTCGTCAAAGGCGACGAGGTGATCTTCAGCGAAGTCTCACCGCGCCCCCATGACACCGGACTGGTCACGCTGATCTCACAGGATCTGTCTGAGTTTGCCTTGCATGCTCGCGCCATCCTCGGCCTGCCGATTCCCAACATCCGCGCGCGTGGCCCGTCCGCCTCCTGCGCAATTCTCTGCGAAGGAGATTGCGAATCACCTTCGTTTTCGGGTGCAGACAAGGCACTGTCGGAACCCGACACCATGCTCAGGCTGTTTGGCAAGCCCGCTGTTCAGGGACGCCGCCGCATGGGGGTCGCCCTGGCCCTGGGCGACGACATCGAACAGGCCCGGGAGAAGGCACGCAAGGCAGCCGCCGCTATTCGCGTGACCTGAATCTGCCGTCTGATGGCTGGCCCTGCCAGCGACCAGCTGGTCACCGGGGCTTCTTTGCGGCTCTGGATGCAGACTTGCCTGGGGCTCAAACCGGCAATGCCTGCCCCAGACGTTGTCATTTAGCTGGCCCAGCCAGCAGCTGGGTGCGGGGATTTGAATGCCGATGCGATCCGATTTTCGGCCTGCTTTGACAGATTCAATCGCTTTGCAACCGTGGCCCGCGTAAACTCCGCGACCTTTTTCCGTTTCGCCGGACGCCCGGCTGTTGTCTTTCCATGATCCAGAATCTACGTAACATCGCCATTATTGCTCACGTCGACCACGGCAAAACCACCCTTGTCGACAAGCTCCTGCGCCAGTCCGGCACCCTGGATAAACGGGAGGAACTGGGCGACCGCATCATGGATTCCAACGATCTGGAGCGTGAGCGCGGCATCACCATCCTGGCCAAGAACACGGCCCTGCGTTGGACAGATGCCCGTACCGACATCCAGTACCGCATCAACATTGTCGACACCCCGGGACATGCCGATTTTGGCGGTGAGGTCGAGCGGGTGCTGTCCATGGTGGACTCCGTGCTGTTGCTGGTGGATTCGGTTGACGGCCCGATGCCGCAGACCCGGTTCGTGACCCAGAAGGCCTTTGCCATGGGCCTGAACCCGATCGTGGTGCTCAACAAGATTGACCGTCAGGGCGCGCGTGCGGACTGGGTTGTCGATCAGGTGTTCGACCTGTTCGACAAACTCGGTGCCAACGAAACCCAGCTCGACTTCCCCTTTATCTACGCCAGCGCCCTGAACGGATACGCCGGCGATTCCCCGGATATTCGCGAAGGCGACATGACGCCCTTGTTCCAGGCCATCGTGGACAAGGTGCCGGCACCGGATGTCGATATTGAAGGCCCTTTCCAGATGCAGGTCACTTCGCTGGCCTACTCCAGCTACGTGGGCGTCATCGGCACTGGCCGCGTCAAGCGCGGCAGCATCAAGACCAATACGCCGGTCTCCGTGGTTGATCGCGAAGGCAAGAAGCGCATGGGGCGCGTACTGCAGGTACTGGGTTTCATGGGCCTGGACAAAGTCGAGGTCCCCGAGGCACAGGCCGGCGACATCATCGCCGTGACCGGCATTGACGAGCTTGGCATTTCGGAGACGATCTGTGACGCCAAGAATCCGGAAGCGCTCAAGGCCCTGGTGGTGGATGAGCCAACCATGAGCATGACCTTTGAGGTGAACAAGTCGCCGTTTGCCGGCAAGGAAGGCAAGTTCGTCACCAGCCGCCAGATCAGCGAGCGCCTGCAGCGCGAACTCAAGACCAACGTCGCGCTGCGCGTAGCGCCCGGCGATTCGCCCGACCAGCTGATCGTGTCCGGTCGCGGCCTGCTGCATCTCGGCATTCTGCTCGAGAACATGCGCCGCGAAGGTTATGAAATTGCCGTGTCGCGTCCGCAAGTCATTCTCAAGGAGATTGACGGACAGATTTGCGAACCCTACGAATCACTCATTGCCGACGTTGAAGAAAAACATCAGGGCGGCGCGATTCAGGGTCTGGCTGAGCGTGGCGGGAAGATGCTCGACATGGTGCCCGACGGTACCGGTCGTATTCGCCTGAGCTACCAGATTCCCTCGCGCGGCCTGATCGGTTTCCAGACCGAGTTCATGAGCATGACTTCGGGAACGGGCCTGCTGTTTCACAACTTTGATCACTTCGGCCCCAAGGCCGAGAACGCAGAGATCGGACAACGCCACAATGGGGTGATGATCTCCAATGATCAGGGCGACACCCCTGCCTACGCCATCTTCAATCTGCAGGAACGCGGAAAGATGATGGTGGAGCCGGGCCAGTCGGTGTACGAAGGCCAGATCGTTGGCATTCACTCACGCGACAATGATCTGGTCGTCAATGTGCTGCGCGGCAAGAAGCTCACCAACGTGCGCGCATCGGGATCTGACGAAAACGTACTGCTGGTACCGCCGGTGAAATTCTCGCTGGAGCAGGCACTTGAGTTCATCAACGATGATGAGCTGGTGGAACTGACGCCGGCTGCAATTCGTGTGCGCAAGAAGTTCCTCAAGGAACACGAGCGCAAGCGCGACTCACGCAGCAGCTGAGTCCAATAGTTTCTCTCTGAGCCGCTCAGCGAGCGGCCAGAGAGCAAACAATGCCCCTGCCCCGACAAGGGCAGAAGCGACGTCGACGATGCGATGGTCGAGGCGCGTTTCCAGCCCTTGCTCAAAGCGCTGCATAAGCGATGGCTCGCACTCCAGATGTAGATCAGCAGCCAGTGCGAGCTGCCAGACATTGCTGCGCGCGAAACGGCCCATGTGCAGCAGCAATCCAGGGTCGCGCCTGAGTTGCTTCAGGACCGCGCGCCTCGCAGTGCGAATAAATGGCTCCGGGTCCAGCTCGCGGGTCTGACTCTGTTCTGCGTAGAGGCCAGGTAACGAATCAAAAAAATCGTCGAAGCCAGCGTCGTGCATGGCCATCATCAAGCCCATCAGGGCGTACCGACTCAGAGGACCTTCAGACTCGAAACGCCGTGCAGAGGTTCGAAGCTGTCCGGGCAACAAGGTCCAGTGGCCGGCATCGAAGATCTTCTGGGCAATGCGCTGATCTTCCAGAAACGGGAGTCGTTCATCGAATCCCTGAAGCTGCTCGAAGTAGCCTCTGCGAATCATCAGGCCCTGGTCACCATTGATGGTGCCGCGCCGACCGCTGCGCGTCTTGGCCTCCATGAAGCGAAACAGGGCGGAATGCGTCTCTTGCGTGCGGTCGAACACAAGCCCGAAATGCCCGGCGACACGCTCGCCATGATGCTCGACCTCTTGCTCGAAATGTTTGAGCGCGTCACCCAGCATCTGCGCAGCGTCCAGCCTCGAATCAGCGTGCAGAAACAACAGTGTCCTTGACCTGGATTCTGCAGCGCCTGCATTCATCTGCCGGCCGCGCCCCTTCTGCGCGCTGATCACCTGTGCGCCGCTCTTGCGGGCGATGGCGGTCGTGGCATCAGCAGAGCCTGCGTCAGCAACCATGATCTCTAGATTCAGTCCTTGCCTTGCAAGATCGGACAGAAGCCCAGGCAGGCTGCTCGCCTCATTCAGAGTCGGAATAACGACGCTCAGTTCGGGCGGCACTGCATTCAAGTTCTGCTGGCTTCGTGAGACTGGAGCCTGTCACTTTAACCATATCGGCGAATACGGCGGCAGACCAGTGGCCCGCTGAAGCATCAGTGGGCGGCGCATTGCGTCTGGCGCGCCAACCCGCGTCGCGCTACGAGAGCAGTGTCTGGCGCAACTGATTGCGATCAACCTGTCCCACGTCATTTCTCGGCAAGCTGTCGACAAACATCATGACTTGCGGAACCTTGTGCGGCTCAAGGTATCGCCTGAGCGAGGCCCGGATCAGATTGGCGTCCTGCTTAACGCCCGGCCTGAGAACAATGGCGGCCAGCGCCGCACCGTTGCGATCTGAAGGTGAATCAGTGATGCCGATAACCGCGCACTCGGCAACTTCATCGCAGGAGGATATTCCGCGCTCTATTTCGTCCGGGAACATCAGCGCGCCACCGCAGCTGAACACTTCCGAACTCCGCCCCAGGATGTAGAACAGGCCATTTTCATCGCGGCGTGCGATATCACCGGTCCAGAGCCATCCGTCGCGAAGTGACTGCTGCCAGGATTCGGAAGAATCAAAGTAACCGGAACAGATCGCCTCTCCGGCCAGCGTCAGCTCACCAGGTTCATTGTCTGGGCAGGCGCTGCCATCAGGACGCCGAATCTCTGCCTGCAGGTGGCTCATGGGCCTGCCGACCGTGCCGGGGTTGGCTTGTAGTTCGTCAAGCGACACGGCAAAGCAATTCGGCCCGGCTTCCGTCAGGCCATAAGCCTGGATCAGCGGGATGCCACGCGCCGCCAGCGGACCGGATTGCCGCGGGCCACAATTCGCGCCGCCCGACACGGCCCAACGAACCTGTCCCAGATCGGCAGTCGCAAAGTCTGGATGCTGGATGACGCTCTCGTACATCGCCGGATACAGGGCCATCAAGGTCGCGCCGTAACGCTGCATCAGATCCAGATACTCATGGGGATCAAATGCGCTCATCAGAATGACTCGCCCCCCGATACTCAGCAGCGGTACAGAAAGCACGTTGACCGAGGCATGCCAGCAATCGGTGCCCTGCACCACGCAGTCTTCAGGACCAATGTCCCATTCCATCGCAGTGGCCTGCGCGTTGGAAATGGTCTGGCGGTAAGGCATCAATACGGCCTTGGGCTCGTGTGCGGTTCCCGCCGTAAAGTGAATGAGGTGTCCGCTTTCGGGTGATAGCTGCGGCGCAACCAGGGCCATACGGCTGGCGTTGGCGAGCCACACGCGAACGTCATCCATGCTCGCCAGGGGGCATTCGAAGGCACGCCTGGCTTGCTCCGTGTGACGCGCGTCGCTCAGAACCAATTGCGGGGATGTGGCCTGCGCGGCTTTCCTGAGTTGCTCGACCGACATTCTCAGGCTGTAGGGAATCAGGATAAAACCGAGCTTCGGCGCCGCCAGGAGGAGATCGAAGTACGCCAGATGATTACTCGCCAGAAAGCCGATTCTGGAACCGAACCCGATACCGACAGATGCCAGATGATTGGCCAGCCGGTTCGCTCTTTCATTGATATCCCGATAGCTGTACCAACGGCCCTGGAACCAGATCGCCTGTCGATCAGGCGTCAGTTCTGCTCCCAGGGAAGCGATATCGAATTTCATCGTGCAATGGTGCGAATTCAGCAGGTACTCGAAGATATCCGATGCGCTGCTGCAGAAACCGCCCGCCCTGGCAACAAGCGGCATTGCCAGCCGTATTACGTGACTCAGTTCACAGGCGACAACCTCGCCGGCCTTTGTTTGACCGAATCCTCAACACCCTCAGACCGGGGCGGCAACCCCTTGCGCACTCTGGCTTGGCGCCTGGTGCTTGATCAGCGACATCATCGAATCAAAGTCCTGACGAGAAGGATCTGAGGCCGTGCAAAGGTATCGGCGCAGACCGACGAAGTGTCCCATTCCCAACAGGCCCCAGGCACGAACCTGCGGATCGCGCTCTGCGGCGCTTTGTCCCTCGGAATTGTCCTCCAGGCTTTGGGCGTAGTCGGCGGCGATTTGTTCGTAGTAGTCGCGGAAGACCGCTTCATCCACAAACTGCGCCTCCTGAACAATTCGGAAATGCGCGCGATTGCTGACCGAGAAATCGAAGAATGTCTGCAGCGCTGCCCGCTCGCGAGAACTGCGTTCTCCCGGGGCCTGCAGCGCAGCCTGCATCTTTCCGCGCAGGTTTCGTCCTATTTCCTGAACAAGGGTTACAAATATCTCTTCCTTGGTACGGAAGTAAAGATAGAAGGTACCCTGCCCCACGCCGGCCCGTCCCGTGATCGAGCTGACCGAAGACACGTGGAAGCCCTTGTTGCCAAACTCCATCTCGGCAGCGTTCAGCAGCTTGCGTCGTGTCGCCTGCCCGCGGGCGGTCACCGGCATCAGTGGATCAGCCTGAGAAGTTGTTGAATTTGATGATGTATTCGAAGCCGTATCGAGCGTCATGATGAGGATTCCTTGACTGACCGCGACCCTGGAACCTGCTGATTGGATCGCCGTTGCATGGTGGTGCTTTACCGTGCCGACCCAGGTTTGCCTGCAATCAAAAACGTGCATCTGGATTCGTACGGCCCGGGAGCAGGCTTGCCATCAAGCTGCCCTGAATCAATTACGAAACTTATCGTCCTATAAAATACAAAGAGGGGCGCAGGCACTGCGACAGGCGGCATTGATCGTCGGAAACTCGGTGGCAGATAGTTGAATCAGCAACCGGGATTGGCCGCCCCGCCACTGGCGGGCCCACCAAAGGCCAGGAATGCCTGGCACCGCGGCCGAGGAAGGATCGGCGTACTAACTCAGCTTGCGGCGACGATCGCCGGAGTATCTGCCCTGACCCCGCTGCATCTTGAGGATCTGCAGACAATCCTCAAAGGCTCGCGAAATGGCTGACTGATTGCGCAGCCGTTCGATCTTGGGCCAGGTGGCTCTCTCGCCGTCCCCGATGAATTGTGCGAGTTCCCGGGCATTGAGATTGCTGAACAGCTTCAGCAACTGACGCGGACTTTGTCGCGGCAGGATGTTGATGTCGCCGGAGTATCGCTGCGCGATGACCGCATTGAGCTGGTCGGCGACGCGTCGCACTGGCGATTCACGAAGATGTTCGCGCGCGAGCTTGAGCGTGTTACGGCTGGCGCCGAGCGCCAAGCGACGGGCCAGCGGAATGATCCCGCGATTGCTGGCCTGATCATTCATCATGAATGGCACGACATGCGGATTGGTCTGACTGACGATGTAGTGATTGACGTTGTGCAATCGCGACAATCGCAACATCGGCAGGTCGCTGTACACCGTGCCGTCCAGCCATCGCTTGGAAGGTAGGTAGGGCACGATCTCACCTTCGAAGTCACGCGCGGTGAGCTGCACAGAAGGAAAAACGCCGGGGACGGCGCACGAGGCCAGCACCGCACGACCGATGAGCACATTCGGTGCCGTCAGATAATTGAGCAAGCGACCTTGCTGATGTTCTTCAGCAGCGGAAACTGTCACGCCAATGATCCGCCGCGTGCGCTGAAAAGCTTCGGTGAAAGTCTCTTCGCCAACGTTGATTTCCAGGCAGCGCTCAAGCTGTCCGGAATCCATGACCCCGCCGTTCTTGAGCACGTTCTGCAAGCTTACGCGCTGGAATGCCGACAGATTCAGTGTTTCGGTATTGAACATTTCCGGCATCTGCGCATCCGTGCGCGTACCGGCCATGGCGGCAATGATGGAGCCCGCACTGGACCCGCTGATCACGCGCGGCAACAGGCGTTGCTCGAAAAGCGCCTTGATGACGCCCACATGAAACATTCCGAGCGTGGCGCCACCCGACAGCAGCAGCGCGCTTCTACCAAAGCTGGTCCCGGTCCGCTTGAAGAAAATGATTTTCTCTTCCTGCGAAAAATCCTCGAAATCCCCGGCACAGACATAGTCCAGACAACGGACGACTTCCCGGATGTATTCCTCGATCAGGTATTTGGTTCCGATGCGCGCGAAGGCATAGAGACCTGGTGAGGTGATATTGCCGAGGTTGCCATGCAGGCCTTCGTGCAAGGTATGAACCAGACGCAATACCTCTCCGGATTCGCGCAAGCGGCGCATGTCCGTGAGTCGCTCACGAATCAGAAAATGATCGTATAGATCGCTGGCCTCGTCCTGCTTCCAGGCTTCTGCACCCTCAAGCCGATCAAGGTCCAGCGCGATCTCTCGCCATTCAGCGAAGGACTGCGCGGCATCAAGCTCGCGAATGCGCCGAGGAAGCGGGTCGCGTACGGGTCGTAAGGCTGCCATTGCTTCAGTTTATGCGATGTACGACGGGTGGGGACCATGGCCGAGCGGCCCCGAAAGTCACAATCACAGACAATGACGGGCCAAGGGATGCAAACTTACTACGATGGATTGGACATACATTCTGCTGCTTGTTCTGGCGTACGCAATCATTGCTGTCGGCCTTGCGGGCGCGGTGCTGCCAGCATTGCCCGGATTGCCATTTGTTTTCGGTGGCCTGTGGTTGCTGGCCTGGCTCGACGGTTACCAACAAGTCGGCGTCGTCACACTAAGCATCCTTGGCGTGCTGCTGGTCTTCGGCATGATTCTGGATTTCATTGCCGGCAGTCTGGGGGCCAAGAAGGTTGGCGCCAGTCCGCAGGCGATAGGCGGTGCCATGCTCGGCGCCTTCATCGGAATCTTTTTCGGCCTTTGGGGCCTGATACTGGGCCCCTTCATCGGCGCCGTTCTCGGCGAGATGAAGGCGCAGAAATCCCTGGATCAAGCGGCCCGGTCTGGCATCGGCACCTGGGTTGGCCTGATGCTGGGCATGGTCGCCAAGCTGGTCATCGCGCTGGTCATGATTGGTATTTTTGTCTTCCAGTATTTCTTCTGAAGCATCCGACGCCGATGCCTCGCGTGCCTATTTCGGTACCTTGAGCCGCTGACCAACCTTGATCAGGCTTGACCGGCCCAGACCATTTACGCGCCTGATCTCGGCTACAGGCACACCGTATCGGCGACTGATGGCGCTCAGGGTTTGCCCGCTGCTTACTTTGTGAATTGAATACTGTGGTTTTTTCGGGGCGGCAGCGGCCTGCTTGATTGTCGGCATCGCATCTACACCACCCTGCGGCACGATTTTCAGGCGCTGACCGATGCGAATGACGCCTTTGCGGCCGATTCGGTTATTGGCGCGAATGGAGCTCTGCGATACACCGTACCGACTGGCGATGCCTGACAGGGTCTGGCCGCGTGTGACCCGGTGATAAAAATGATTGACCCGCTGCTTGCTGAACACCTGACTTTGATCCAGGCCGGCATAAGCCACTTCCATCGCCTGACCGTGGCCTGAGGGCACTTTGATCGCGTGCCCGGGCGGCACGTAGAGTTTGCCGGCAAGAACCTGCGGCTTGTACGCCGGGTTGAACTGGCGAAACTGTTCGGCATCCAATCTCGAGATGCGTCGCAGGGTGTCATAGGGCACGTAGTGGCGCGTCTGGACCTGATCGTACTGGAGAGGCGGATCACGCAGCACTTCGCCAAAATGCAGTCGCCAGTCTCGTTCTACATCAAATGCGGCCAGGAACTCCGCGTAAAAATTGCGTGAGGCAAAACCAAAGCGGCGATGCTCGTAGCGATTGATCAGATCTTCCAGCGTGGTCCCGCCAATTTCTTCAAGCCCGCGCGCGACACCCGCACGACCGAAGTTATAAGCCGTCAGTGCTAGGGGCCAGCTCTGCAACTTCCTGAAATCATCGCGCAGGTGGCGAGCAGCGGCATCGGTGCTCAACCAGGGATCACGTCGATCGTCCACGATCTTGTTCAGACGCATGTACACGCGGGCCGAAGAAGGAATGAACTGCCAGAGCCCCGCCGCACCAACCTTGGAATAGGCGTCCACATTGAAGCTCGACTCCACCAGCGGCAATCGCGTCAGTTGCTTGGGCAGGCCGTAGGATTCGAAGACACTTTCCATGTACGGCATATAACGGCCGGAAATTTCCAGTGCGCGGTGCGTCCTGCTCTTGATTCCGCGCTGGGAACGAAGCGAATCTGCTGCTTTCTGAAAGCGATCGGCATCGTCAACATGCGCAAACAAGGTGTACAGACGCCGCTCTTCTCCACGCAGAGTTTCCGGGGCGTGACGCGCCTCATGAATCCGTTCAAGATGAATCTTGATTCTCCCGGTCGCCTCTCGCTCCCGCTGATTCCTGAGTTGTCGCAGGTCGTCCTTGTTCAGAATGGCCGCCTCGGCGCCAAAATCCAGCGTTTCTAGAATCAGGTCCGGATAAACCGTTGAATGCACCACACTGTGCGTATCCGGAATAGCGCCAAAAACCTGTGTCCAGAAGGAGACATTGGGAGCCAACACGCCGTACCGCGGAAAGAGCACATCCACATCCTGCTGCCCCGCCACCACCCTTGCAGGCGGACGCTGCAAGGGTGCATCCGCCGGCTGTAGCTGGGCGACTTCAAGCTTTGCGCCGGGCGCTGCCGAATACGCTCGGCCATTCAGGAACAGCAATAACAGGCAGGACAGCGTGACACGCAGAATCGGCTTGGGGCTCATTCAATATCTCAGGGGTTTTCGGCGCTCCGGCTTTTCAGCCCGGGCAGTCGCAGGATGCTAGCGCGCGGCTTGGGCAGCTTCAACGAACATGGGTTCAAGGGCAACTGCTTTCATGTTCGCTTGCACAGCAGACCGAACGGTCGGATTGCACTGACCAACATCGTGCTTCACGATTCAAGACCTTTCCCCGGCGCATGAAGAAAACCTGATCATGTCTTTTCCTGTCGTTGAGCCCTTCCAGACACACCGCCTGCGCGTTTCCGATCTGCATGAATTGCATATCGAGGAAAGCGGCAATCCCAAGGCTCAGGCTGCGCTGTTTGTCCACGGTGGACCTGGCGGCGGATCAGAACCCTGGCACCGACAATTCTTCAATCCGGAAAAATATCGGGCGATCCTGTTTGATCAGCGCGGATGTGGGCGCTCAACACCGCATGCCGAGCTGCGCGAGAACACGACCTGGGACCTGGTCGCTGACATGGAGCGCATACGCGAGCACCTCGGCATTGATCGCTGGCTCGTTTTTGGCGGCTCCTGGGGCTCAACCCTCGCGCTGGCCTACGCGCAAGCACATCCGGATCGGGTGACCGCGCTGGTCTTGCGCGGCATATTTTTGCTGCGCAAACGTGAAGTTGACTGGTTCTATCAGGAAGGTGCTAGCTGGATTTTCCCCGACGCCTGGGAGCATTTCCTGGCTCCGATTCCGGAAGCCGAACGTGGCGACATGGTGGCTGCCTATCACCGCCGCCTGACCAGCGATGATCAATCCGTGCGGCTCGAAGCGGCGCGCGCCTGGAGCATCTGGGAAGGCTCAACAAGCAAGCTATTGCCGAAGATGGATCTGGTATCCCGCTTCAGTGCGGATCGCTTTGCCGAGGCATTCGCGAGAATCGAATGTCACTATTTCATGAATCGCGGCTTCTTCGAGTCAGATAACCAGCTGATCGAGAATGTTGATCGGATCCGTCAAATCCCGACGGCGATCGTGCATGGCCGATATGACGTGGTTTGCCCCTTGCGCTCTGCCTGGGAATTACACCGCGCCTGGCCAGAAGCGCAATTCACCATCGTGCCCGACGCAGGCCATGCCGCCAGCGAAAGCGGCATCTACAAGGAATTGCTTCAGGCCCTGGACCGCTTCGCCAGCCTGCGTTAGCGAAGACTCGCTAGGCCCTGTGAATCAGCGGCGGCTAATGCCGCCCCAAAATCAGAAGATGCGGGACCAGAAGCTGCCGCCCTCTTCGTCTTCATCTTCGTCAGACTTGTCAGCTTTCTTGCTGACCACGACCTTCTGCATGTCTTCGTAAACGACCCGGGCATTGTTGCCGTAGAGGGCCTTGTTGGTGATCTTGGTCACCTTGAACTTGTGCACAGCGTCATTGCGCGTAGTGACGATCACGTAGTCGCCCTTGTTCACGCCGGCGATCACGGCCTTGGCGCTGGTCGCGTCAATGGTCTTCTTGGATGAACAAGCGCCGGTTGCAAGCACGCTTAGCGAAAACAGGGCGACGAACAGGACACGAACAAACGCCGACATCAGAACTCTCCAACAAAATTAGGTCATCACATATCGCGCCCATCAGGCCGACAGTGTCATCAGTAACTTAGCGGGCAAAGATATCACGCCTCCCGCCCGCACCAAACTACTTCCTCGCCTGGACGCGCCTCGGGCTGGATTGTTCAGCTGGCACCCTCAGGAATCTTTGTTCAGGCCCTGCGTGAAATCCAAGACCTGAGGATCATGGCCTTTGCTGCGCAGCCAGTCCCGCAGTGCATAGCCAGTACCCGCTTCCCAGTAGGTGGCCTGGTCAAAGCTCACATGCTTGTAGTCCACCAGTTCCTCATTGAGCTTGATCGTCCCGGTGGCGGGCACGTGATAGGCGATGATGATCTGGTTCATGCGGCGGAACTCGTAGATGCCGACATATGTTGCAGACTGAGCATCCAGATCCAGTTCTTCCTTGACCTCTCGCATGATGCCTTCGGCGGGGTCTTCCGCCCGCTCCAGAAACCCGGTGATCAACGCGTACCAGGTTGCAGGCCAGGCCACGTTGCGCGCGAGCACAATCTTGCCTTCATGTTCCACGATGGCAGCCACGACTGGCGTGGGATTGTCCCAATGTACGAATCCGCACTTGGGCGCTACACAAGCCATGCGCGTCGCACCTCCCAGCGGCATCGGTTCCAGGGGCTGGGCACATTGCGGACAGAATCTGAAATTGCTCATGGGCGGATTAGAAGGTCGAAGATTTATTCGGGGAGCGCAGCATAAACGCCTTGGTGGCGGGCCACCTCAATGTTGCCGACACGGATGCTCGTTGCCAGCTCGATGCGCGCTTTCCCGCCGTCGCGGAATCGCTTGATCAGCGCCTGCAGTTCCTTCTCGTCGCAGCAGGTCTCGGAAGAGCAGTCGCCGGTCGCCGGAGCCAGAAATTCGCATTCGCTACGTTGTCCCACGAGCTTGGTGGGAACACCGGCACGTTCAAAAGCGCTGTAGACCAGCGACCATCCACTGACCAGTCCCAATGCGGTCAGGGCGCCGCCAAATACAGTGCCGTGCGGATTCAGGTTGCGCGCGCGCGGCAGATGAATTTGCACACGTCCCGCTTCCAGGGCCAGAACCTTCATGCCCATGTGCGCACTCAGGGGAATGTGGGTGTGCAGAAAACGATTGAGATTGGATGTTGTCATCCCTCACCTTATCCAATGCGCGCGTCTGATCTCAAGCTGCAGAGGAGGCTCGAGTCCAGAGTAAACTTGCCCGCATGAGAGGAACGCACGATTGAATGTAAGAGAGTTGCTGGCCCAATGCCCGCTGTTCGAGGGCACGCCGCCTTCTGATCTGGACGCCCTGGCACTGAGCACCCACGTGCGCTCCGTGGCCAGTGGCGAAACGCTGCTCAGTATTGGTGCGCCGGCAGACCATCTCTATATCCTGGCCGTAGGGCGCATGCGCGTTGAGCTGGAAGACGGCACGCTGGTCAATGATATTGGCCGGCTAGAACCCATCGGCGAAATGAGCCTGCTGTCGAGCGAGACACGCACCGCCACGGTGTACGCCGTCCGCGACTCTAAGGTTCTGATGATTGGCCGCGACGCCCTCGATGAGATCTTCCACAGTCATCCTTCGATGCTGCTGGCGATGAGTCGCACTATCATCACGCGCCTGCGTCAGAACCAGCGTGCGATGGCCCTTGCCGCTTCGCGACGCTCACGCTGCTTTGCGGTGCTTGCCGCGACCCCGCAGATTGACCTGCGCGGCTTCGCAGAGACGTTCGCCGCTTCCATCGACGAAGAAAAAGATGCCCAGGTCATCGACGCTGCCCGTGTCGACAAGGCCCTGGGCGCCGGCGCGGCCAATGCGCGACTGGGGGAAGGAGATCGCGAAGACCGGCTCATTTCCTGGCTGCAGGATATCGAGATCCATTACCGCCATCTGGTCTATATCGGAGGGACAAAGGCCGGCCCATGGTCACGCCGATGCATGCGCCAGGTGGATCGCATCCTCATCCTTGCCGATGCCAGCATGCCGCCCGAAGCCTCCCCTGCGGTCCGTGAGTTGCTGCGTAGCGGGCTGCGAACACCGGTGGACCTTATCCTCATCCGGCCAGAGGGTGCGCCCGCAGGTGAGGTCCTCAAATGGCGCGAAACCGTTGATGCGACGTCTCACTACTTCCTGCGTCCCGGCCACGAGGCTGATGTTGCCCATATCGCGCGAAGCCTGACCGGTCGCGGCATCGGTTTGGTACTCGGTGGTGGCGGCGCTCGCGGTTTTGCGCACATCGGGCTGCTTCGCGCACTCGAAGAGATGAAGATCAATATCGACGTCTATGGCGGCACCAGCATGGGCGGCTTCATCGGCGCACTGGCCGCCAGCGGACACGACAGCCAGGAAATCCTGCAGATCATTCGCAAGACATTTGTCGATAACAATTCGCTCAACGATTACATCCTGCCCAAGGTGTCGCTGATTCGCGGCCGCAAGTTCAGACGACGCCTCAAGGAAATCTTTGGCGACCAGCAGATCGAAGACCTCAGAATTCCGTTTTTCTGTGTCTCGACCAATCTCACCCGAGGTTGCGCCATGACCCACGAGGACGGACCGCTGGGCCTGTGGATTGGCACCAGCATGTGCGTCCCGGGCATTGCGCCCCCGATGGCCTACAAGGGCGATCTGCTGGTTGATGGCGCCGTCGTCAACAGTCTGCCCACCGACATCATGCAAGACCTCGAACGCGGGCTGATCATCGCCTCGGACGTCAGCACCGAAGGCGAGGTCAGAGCCCCCGGGGTAGAAGGGCCGGACCCGGAAGTCCTGCTGCGCTGGAAATCATCCGAGAAGCGGCCAAGTCTGTTTTCCATCCTGTTTCGGACCGCAACACTGACCAGTGGCTCCGGCGTTGAAGCGCGCGCGGCATTGGCAGACCTCTACCTGCACATGCCGGTTGGCAGCGTGGGTGTGTTTGAGTGGAAGCAGATCGATCAACTGGTCGAGCTTGGCTATCAACACGCCATGGAAAAGCTGCCTGAATTGATCGCGCAGCAAAAGTAGAACGACTAACTCAAGGGGCCGACAATACCGGCTCCGCGTTCACAGCGATCCGTGAGCGAAGACTCAGGGGTTTTGGCACACAGCTGTGAACAAAACGCAGCTTCTCGATGACGGCCGGCGCCAGCACAAAGGGGTAAGCATCCGACTGCCCCAGGCTGCGGCTGAGATTGTTCAACACGCTGGCCAGGGTCAGCCAGTCCTCAATCATCGCGTCAAAATCAGTTGCCGCTTGATTGCGTGACCCCGGAGCGTGCCTCGCCGGGATTCGCAGCCCACTGTCGGCTGCCGTCTCCAGCGCATCACTCATGTGCAGATAGTGCGCCCAGGTCTCGGCCCAATCCTCCCAGGGATGACTGCTGGCATAGGCGCTGACATAGCTGGACTGCCATTCCGGGTCCGCACCATTTTCGTAATGCGCCTCGAGTGCCTCGCCATAATCCAGGTGCTCGTTACCAAACAACTTGCGGAAACCGGCCAATCGCGTGGGATCACGCATCAACAGGTTCCAATAGTAGTGCCCGACTTCGTGACGGAAATGCCCGAGCAAGGTGCGATAGGGCTCGTGCAAGGTCTTGCGCCGCCGCTCGCGCTCAACATCGTCGGCTTCGGCAACGTTAATGGTGATCACACCGTTGTCGTGCCCGGTGAAAGCACGCTCTTCCGGTGTGGGGCCGGTATCGCTCAGGAATTCGTAGGCCACACCGTCTTCTGGATCGTCTTCTCGATTGGTGACCAGAAATCCGAGTTTGTCGAGCGTGTAGATCAACCGCCGCTTGGCCAGTTCCAGCGCGCGCCAGGCCTCCAGATTGCCGGGAACCGCGAGGTTGGGAATAACCGCCGTCAACCTGCAAGCATGGCAATAGGGAACGGACTCTGATGGCCCGATGGCCCAATTGCAGACCGCCTGCTCCGAGTAGTTCTTGCACAAGGTATAGACCGCCCCGGCAGCGGGCCCTGACACCGGGCGCCAATGGCCATCACCCACCGGCTCAAGTGCGGTCATATCGGCAATGTCCGGCAAGTAGGCCAGCGTACTGCCACAGCTCACACAAACACTATTCTGAAAATAGATGGGCTGCTGACACTTGTTGCAGTGAAATACCTTCATTAGCCGAACACGTACCGATACAGGAAAGGCGCCTTGGTATCACATTTGACGCGCTGCAGAGACCAGATTTTCATCCTGACGACCCGGTAGTGCGCCTCGGCCCGCATTCTGTGCAATTTGTTCGCCGCGCCCGGTTGAGGCGAATGCGCACCAAACTGAACCTGCGCAGACTGCAGCGCGCCGCGTGACCCGCGAGCCTCAGCCCGGAGAGACGGAATAATCCTTCAACCGGAAGTGCGCCATCTGATTTCGAAACTGCGTCGCAAGGCCCGGAAACATCGTGGCGTTGAAACCATCCTCGGTGAGGTACCAGCTGCTGCACCCCGAGTTCCAGTTGGTCTTTTGCAGTCGCTTCTGGATGCGTTGGTTGTGGCGATGCTGCACGTCATCGCGCACATCCAGATATTTCACCCCAGGTTCCAGCACCGCCTTGACGCCCTTCACGATGTAATCAATCTGCGCCTCCATGTAGACCAGCGCAGAGTTATGACCGGGACCGGAATTGGGACCAAAGGTCATGTACAG
>TARA_R110000850_G_scaffold233967_3_pt1 | contig 26828 bp, 18 predicted proteins | sample TARA_R110000850 | Tara Oceans TARA_R110000850 (sample SAMEA4397586) | marine metagenome | biome: Polar Biome; feature: [SRF] surface water layer (ENVO:00010504); material: water (ENVO:00002006), including particulate matter (ENVO:01000060) such as... | depth 5 m | reverse complement strand
TTGCCGGATCTTTCAGCAGTGCCCGAGCTTCTGTCAGTCCGATGGCCATAATATCAGCCACACCCATGACAAGGTGCATTGCCGACCATTCTTGTCGGCTCAGTGTGCGGTTGAACTGTTTGGCCAGTGTCTTCGGCACACCTTCGCGGAAATCCTGACGCAGGGCATCAAGCTTTGCCTTGACCACGTTCACCAACCGCAGCAGGGGAATGTTGGTCTCTGTGGCGCCGCGCAGATCGTGCAAGGCTGCCCGAGCAGAGTCCCATCCTTGGATGCTGTTCATGAACATGGTCATACCTTCACCCTTCACAGCGGAGGCTTCTGCAGATCCCATTGCTGTCACGAACCCAAGCACGTTGAGGCCACCTTTAGCATACTTGTTGGTTTGGCGTTCTGCAGCGCGTGTAATGGCGCCAGTGGCCGCATCAGATGCCTTGGTCAGGTACTTCGCAGCATAGTCGTTGGCCTTGTCGATCTTGTCCCCGAGCGCACCCACAGAGTTGAGTACCCGGTTCTCGGACTCCATCTCGGCCATCAGCTGGCTCAGCCGGTCAAGCTCACGACCCACTGAACCAAGACGACCAGGCTTTGTGATGCTGAGGCGGGTGAGTGCAGACATGGCAGTTGCACCCAGGCTGGATACAGCATCGTCCACAGAGTCCCATTTCACCGGTGCGCCGATCGGAGCCTGCATAGCCTGCAGCGCACTACGCAGGGCAGGGTTGATCTGGGCCAGGGCCATGAAGGTTGCCAGAGAGTCGTTGTCCCGACCGTTCTGCAGGAATGCCAATTGAGTTTCCGCCTCGGATGGCAGAGTGTTCCCGTCTTGGGTCAGCATCTCTGCTGTGAGGTTCTCCAATGCGTGATCATGCAAGCTGTGCAACTGGCGCAGCTGTGTGGGATCCAGTGTCAGAGAGCTGTTGAATGCCCCATGGATTGTACGAAACACCTGACGCTCCCGTGTATCCATCCGGAAGCCTGCAGCAATAGCCCGCTCCGATGTCTTTTTGCTCTCCAACAAGAACTCGGTCATGTCCCGACGGGCCGTAGTGCGAGCATCGTTCTCGGTGATGCCCTGCTTGGTCATCTCGTTCTTGTGGACACTCACAACCTGCATCAGCCGGTCCCAGTATTTGGACTGCAGATAGCTCAAGCGAGCATCTGTTCCGTCTGTCTGGTTCAGGACTGTAGTCGTGCGGGAGTCAGCAATAGCAGTGTCTGCCATAAGCACACCGGCGTTGAAGCGCACGTTGCTGAAGATGTCCCGGCCAGGCAGGTCTGATTGACGCAAACCCAACAGCTGCTTCAGCAGCTTCATGCCTGCTTTCACGATACGACCCAGTCTCTGATAGGTCTTCTGCTTCTGTCCCATCTCGATCAGATCTTGGTTCGTCAGCATGTAAGCGATGAACTCCATCATCTGCTCTGCTGGTTTACCGTTGAGCTGGTCCAGAACACCTTGGAGCTCGGCCAGCGCCGGGTTCAGAGCGTTGAAGCCACGGACCTCGCCCATCAGCCCTTCCAGGTGACGAATAGCAGTCTGGACATGCTGAGGGCTATCCACGGCACTGGCGTAATACCCGGCCACTGCGCTTGCTGTGCGCGCATGCAGCAGCTCGTGCAGAATGGTTTCGGGCGCCACGTTGGTGATCAGCGTCACGCCTTCTCCGAGATCAGCAATGCCCAACTCGATCGCACTCTTGCTCATGTCAGGGTGCAGCTCATCCCGCATGGCAGCCAGCTCTGTCTCGGAGCCGAAATAGTAGATGTGGTTGTCAAATAGCTCCCCACCTCGGGCGAGATCCTTCAACAGGCCTTTACGTTCATTCGGCAGGGTTGCTGTCAGCAGCTGAACCAAGCGAGCACCGGTCATGGATTTCACGCCTTCGTGGCCCGGCACAGTGTCACCGATCTCCTGGATGTGTCCGAGCAGCTTCGGGTCAGCCGCCTCGGCATAACCCGCTGTCTTTGGTGTGGCCTGCTTTGCTTTGGTGCGCTCTTCAATGGCATTCAGCTCGGCTTTATACAGCTCGTTCAGCTTGTCAGAGATCTCCTGATAGTTCTGTGGATCATTGCTTGCTGTGGTTTCGCCTGCGTTGACATGAGGCGCCTGTACACCGGCCATGTGGTCTGTGGAAGACGTCAACTTAGACATGGCAGCTTTGCGCGCGTCTTGGTCATTGGCCATCTCGACAAGTTTGTCAGTGATCGACGCCAGGTCTTCGTACACAGGCAGAGGGTCATTCTTCCCGCCCCCCATCGCACGGCGAATGTCCTTCAGTGTCTCTTCAGACAAGGAGGCAAACATCTCCGGGGTCAGCCGAGCCATCATCTGCTCGAAGCCTTCCAAGGTGCTGCGATACACGTTGGTACCCATCCACCCATCCCACACGGATTTGTTAATGGCTTGGCTCATAGGCGTCAGCTGGTCGAGGGGCTGTTCCACGCCGTCGAACACCAGCAGTGAACGATCCATGTTCACGTCATCCTGATCCATGGCATTCAGAAGCATCTGCCCGTCGCCTACACCTTGGACCACGAACGGGGAGATTTTCACCGAAGCATCCGCAGGGCGTAATCCTGTGGCACGAGTAGGGAACCGGCCACCAAAGGTCATGGATACCTGACGGTCGATCGTGTCATTCTCTGCCGCGGCAATCTGGAAGCTCTGATCATCGGTCGTGTAGATCGGAGCCAAGCCCATCTGGGAAATGTAGGTCTCATCCTGCTCGGCTTTGGACGGGAACTTCTTACCGGACTCACCCTTCTGTGCTTCTTGGGCTTGGTCGAACAGATCCTGCATGATCAGGGTCTGTGCAGAAGCAACACCCTGCTGGATCTGCATCCTTGACTGCAGACCACCGGTGGCCACGTTTACGGCCTCAAGCATTGGAGCGGCAAAGTGCTCCAGCATGTTGGCGCTCAACGCAGCAAACTGCTGAGCGGAGACCTCTGTGTTCACTGGGTCAGCCAGCATCTTGTAGACATCCTTGATGTCCACGCCAAACATGTCGGCCAGATCTTGCGCAAGGTTCTTGTTTTCAGCGAACAGCTTGTGAGATTGCCACCCTTTGGGAAGAGTTCCATCTGCTTTGCCACCAGCGATCTCGGACAGGATACCGTAGAAGCTATCCAAAGCAGCGTTGGCAATCTTGTCGGCGATCCCCCGCGCGCCGGAACCATACAGAAACACGGTCAGAGGGTTTTTGATCAGGTTCCGGCCAATCTCGACTGACGTCTCGGTGTCGGTCTCACCTTCGAACACGTCATCCTGGTTGGAAGTTGTGCCCTCGTTCAGTGTAAAAGCAGGAACAAACGCATCCATTACACGAAGCAAGGGAAGAGCCGCTACCAGTGCGTCTTTGTCTGCAGCCATCGAGCTTTGCAGCTCTGTTGCAGCAAGGTGGTACAGGTCTTCAGCTTTGGTCTTCTCGCCTTTGTGGCGTGCATATTCAGCTTCAATAAAACTGTTCAGGGACACAGGCTCGTTGGTGAAGAACAGCCCACCTTTTGCCAGGCGCTTGATCTCTTCCGGACTGAACTCCCCGGTCATCATGTGAACCATGGCATTTATCGGGCCGTCTGTCTTCCCGTCGGCTTCCAGTGCCAGAGATGTCTTGAAGCTCTTGGCGGCCGAGGTGTCCATAGCTTGGTTGGCTTCAGCTACCACACGCACTGCATGCAGCAGCTTAGCTGTCACTTCCAGGGGCTCGCCTTTCGCATCCTGCGCATTGTTGATTGCGATCTCAAACCCAGCGCTGTCCATGGGCAGGCCTTGTAGGTTCTCCTGCACAATTTGCACTGCAGGCCACAAGCCAGTCTCGGATGTGATCAGATCTGACGCAGCCTCGATCGCTTCGTCTTGGGTCATTTTCTCGATCGAGATCCCGATGGATTGTGCAACAGCCAGCCACAGAGCATCTTGGTGAGCTTCGTTCGTGAGGTCCAAAGTGGAGTTGGTTGCCGAGATCAGTTCACGGGCAATCTTGTCCCCTTGCGGAGTCACTGGACCTTTCTGCTGAAGCCGGCCAGTGACGCTCAAAAACCATTCGAAGAAGACCGGTTTGTCGCCTGCCTCCCGTGCATACACGCGGGACTCTGCAAGGCCGCGAGTCAGCGACAAGTTCTTCCCGATGATCCTTTCCAGGTCGACCTTGTTCGTGGTCGCACGCATGTGATCGGTGACTTCGCGGTACCCGAGCAGACGAAGGTAGGCTTCATCACCCAACGCATCCACGAATGCCAGTTTTGACTGGTTGATGTATGATGGCGCCTTTTGAAGACGGTCGATCACCTTCCGTGCTTTGTCAGAGATCTCCGAGAAACGATTCCCCTTCTGCTTCGGTGTGACCTGCTTTGGTGCCTCGCCGATGTAGCGCTGCTTTTCCATCCCTGGAACGAAGATCTGGGAGAAAGGGGAACCAAGATCCTGGAGGGTCTTCATGCCCTCGGACGCCCGGTTCTCTTCACCAACTTGTAGAAAGATTGCTGTGCGCTTTTTCATCTTGCCCGTGCGGCGGTCTTTGATCTCGTAGTCGATTGAGGCTTCAACGAGATCACCTTCTTGGACCATCACGCCCAAGGCATTGGCAGCCATTGCGCGGAACAGACCTTGGGTCTCGTTGATAGGTGCATCGGGGTTTTGCTCAACACCCAGCAAGCGCTCGATGTTTCCAGCGATAATCTCAACAGCAGACTGCAGCGGGATACCCTGACGGGCTACTCGAGCCATTTCCGCTGTGACACGGCCATTGCGGCCCATGCCAAACATCTTCGACACGCCTTCTTTGTCCAAACGAGGAGCACCACGCATACCGCGCTCGATCATCCAATCCATGGCACCCATGTAGGTGGCCTGCATGACCGTTGGTTCGATCTTGAAGTTCCCTGCTTCGTCTTTGCCGGTGACAAAGTTGAGGGGAAGAGCGTTGTTGAAGCCCAAGACTTTGTCGACCACACCTGTGGACAGCATGTCACCCCAGCCGTCTTTGGCATTGCGCTTGCTCACAAGGGCGTTCATTCCGGATTCAAACTTTTCGGTGAACGTACCGAGGCCTTCTTTGCCCAACAACCCTGTGATGTTGGCTGCCTCTTCTGACGTCAGATCCCGATCGAGGGATCCGCCAGCTTCTTTGATGGTGTCGATGTTGCTCTGGACAAACGTAGCCGGGTCTTCCTGCGCCACCAGCTGAGATCCACCCTTACGTGGGCGGAAGGCATCCAGCAGTACATTGCGCCCCTCTGAGGACTTGGGCAGCGTAGACGTCAGGCTCTGGAACCAAGGAGTGACAGCGTCAGGGGTTGTCTCCTCTATGGGAGCCGTCACCAGAGCATCCTCAACAACTGCCGCATCTGTGGCTAGGGCAGGGGCCACATCAACCGGTGTGGTGTCAATTGGTGTGGTATCGTCTACCACAGCAAAGTCGTCAATTATGTCGGGCGTGGCTACACCAAGGTCGTCCACAATTGACGGAGTCTCTACACCAAAATCATCTGTAGCATCCACAAGGTCGATCTCATCAACAACTACAGGCTCAACCACTGGAGCAGGATCTGCCACCACCTCATCCGCCTCTACAGCTGCAGGGACATCGTCAACAAAAGTATCTGCATCGTCGATCGGGTCAAACTCTACAGGAGCCACATCGACCGTTGGTTCTGTAGCCGCCGGATCAACAACCGTTTCCACAGGGGCCGTTGGCGCCACGTCCAGATTGAGGGCAGGGATCTCCAATGCCTTTGGCATAGGGATGCCATATGTTTCGGACAGGGACTGAGCCAATGCCACAGCTGTGCGTGCGTCGACGGCAGCTTCGCGTGCTTGAGCCACAGAGATCGGATTGGCAGGAGTCACCCATACGCCCTTCTGATCAAAGAAGCCCGTCGGGCCATAGGCCTTATACCCTACTGGGCTCTTCTGGCCTTGGCCGCTGGCAATGCTTTCGTTCAGTGCAGCAACCTTGTTCACCTGGGACTCGGCGAAATTGGTCAAGCCTGCCAGGTAATCTGTGGCTTCTGTCATGCGGCCTGCAGTGGCTGCATCGGATACCAGCCGGCGGTGCTGAGAGAGAGACGGCATCTTGTTGGAGCTGTTGCCTGTCAGCTGCACTTCTTCCCGGACAATGTCATAGGTACCGTGCTTGCGGTTGCGCACGCGTTCACGCAGGTCGGGACGCAGTGTCTCGATTGCAGCATCCTGTTGAGTGGTGATCTCTTCCTTGGCCTTATCTGCAGCTTGGAACTCCTCAGCGATAGCCTTGGCTGCCTCGAGACGCTTGGCCAACATCTCCCGACCTTTGCCGCCACCTACTTGGTTCAGCGCCAGCCCGAGCAGGTTTGGATCCACTGCACTTGGGTTGATACGAGACAACAACTCCAGCTGCCCGGCCGCTGCAGCTTGCACTTCCGGGTCTGCATTCTCATCAGAGAACGAAGCAACGTCGATCACAGACGCCACTGTGTCAGTGGTCAGCTCACTTAACACAGCTTCTGCATCAGCAAAGATGGGGTCGGACTCTGCAGTCTTTAACTGCTCTGTCAACGCAGAATACATCGCCTTCTCTTCATCGGTGCCTGTCTCCATGGTAGACACGAACTCATCCGAGTTGACCTGCCGCAGTTCTTCCAGCACCTCATATGCGGCCAAAGCAGACTGCTGCCGCTGAACGGGCTCTGCTTTCTTGTTGCGTACAACAGAGCCTAGCTCTGCGATCAAAGCTTTGCGCTCTATCAAACCCTCAGGGTTTGCATTACGGCGCTCTTCGAGGGCAGGGAAGGCACCACTGTATGCCTCGGCCTCTTCGGGGGACAGGAACAGAATGTCCTTCACCCGGCTTGCAGTAGAGGCAGTGTTTTCTTTTTGAGCCAAGGAATTCACAAGCTGCTGGCCGGTCTCATTCATGGCAGCAGACGCTTCTGCTTGGGCCCGAGTACCTACACTGGATTCATCATCGAGCTTGCGTGCAGTGCTTTCTTTGCGTGCTTCTACGACTGTCTCGACAGTACCAACTATTGCGCGCCCAGTGGCACCCGCAGCAGCCCCAGCTACGTTCAAAGCAGCGACCGGACCCTGCATACCTCCTGCGCTAGTCACACCGCCGACGAGACCCATTGCAGCACCTTCACCGACCCCGTCTGTGACATCGACATCCAGCCCTACCGAACGTTGTGCAATGTTTGACATCAGCTGGGAGTTGCCTTCTTGAATCGTCTCTTCGAGGCCTTCGCCAAGCATGTTACGGCCCAACACAGGAACAGCTGCAAAGCCTGTCCGGCCAGTGGAAAGGGGACGTGCAATCAATGGGGCAGCCAGCTTACCGGCAAGCAGAGCAACGGGAGCCGCCAGTGTTTGTGCAATGGCGCCTCCATCTGCTGCCATCTGGTTCTTTGCAGCTTCATGACCAACGCCTGCAGCGCGAAGTGCGTCGTACTCGGGTGTGCCAGTAAGCTCTTCCTCACTCTTGCCTATGATCGGGCTTTGGGTCTGATTTGCTGCAGCTCCGCTTTCCGTTATCATCATAGCCGGAGCAGCTGTTTGCATTGCCGTAGCGCCAGAAACTGCACTCAGACTTCGAGCCAAAAAACCTGCGCCCATGATTGAACCAACACCCTCACCGGCCAGTCCCAAGACTGAGTCAGGGCTGTCACCCATGTTGCGCAAAGCATCTACAAAGTTGCGCCCTACAAGGTTAATTTCAGGGGTTATTTTACCGACAAGTCCGCCTTTGCCAGCATTCTGCGCACGCTCTTGCACAGCAATGGCTTCGTTCTCTTTTTTGAGAATATCCATTTCAAATGCTTCTTGAGCTTGTTCATCTTTGCGGTACTGGGAGTCCGCGCTTTTGATAAACTCTCGAACAGCGTTTGTGCCTTCAGCCGCATAGTTGGATAGTGATTTCTCAGGACGACTGAACACTTCTTGTCCAGCCACTCGGTTTACAATCCCGGCACCGATTGCATTCACGCTGTCCAAACCAGCGGCTGCAACTTGTGCTACGCCTCCAGCTGTTCCGGCGAGGCCAGTAAGGATACTTCCCGCAGTGTCTCCCACCAGTTCGCTGGTGTCACGGTACCGGTCCTTGAACGCACGCAGCTCTTGTTCCGCGCTGGCATACCGGTGGCGATCCAATGCAGCCTCCACACCGTATTTGGCAGCGAATGCCAATGGATCCAGCGTACGCATGTCCTGGATCTCTTGGGCTTTGGACGCTTCAGTCTCCAGCAGCACTCCGCTTGCGATCTTGAGCTGCTCTTCAGGAGATCCGTAGATAGCCTGCTTCATCAATGCAGATTGCTGAACTGCTTGTTTCTTTGCAGCCACCGTAGGCGCAGGCGCAGCCGGCGAGCTGTAATTTGCAAGAGCAGCGGTCAAGGGGGAGAAGTCAGGTGTCATACGGGGAACGTCCATGCCAGAGAACAAAAAGCAGAGGTTTTACCCTCTGCCTCGCATTATTCAGCAATTTGCGGTGTGATGCTACATCGAAACACACCACACCACACCGTTATTGAAATGCGCGCTCCCACCATGATTTAGGGGGGACAGGATTTTCAGCTGGACCGGGTACCGGGATTGTCAGCTCGCCATCGCGAATGATGGTCCGTTCTGGTGCTGGAGGAGGCGTAACTTTGCGACCGGAAGCCCCACGACCTCGTGGAGCGCTCTTTGCTGAGGCAGGAGCCGGGGCAGGGGGGGAAGAAGTGAGATAGTTCGTGTTCAGCTTACGAACACGGGACAACGCCTGATTAGCAAGTCCGGGTTTGTTATTCGACAAGCTCCACTCGTATTCGGTTTCACTAGATACAACAATGTCTAGCGCTTCCCGGATCTCATTGCGTTCCCGCTCAACGGCAGACAGCTGCTGATTGAACTGGTTGATCTGGGCCGGGTCTTTCATCTTGTCGAGCTCTAAGCGGATCGCTGTACTATCTGGCTTCAGCTCACCATCCCAGAAGCCACCAATACCTGTCTTGGTCAGGTTGTTTTCGATAACTTCGGCCACAACTGAAGGCGGTACGCCTTTAGCATAGTCTTGCCATTTTTTGAAGATGTTGTTCAACTCCCCGACGTTACGGCCCATAACGCTCTCGGGATCTTTAACACCTGGATCAAGCCGGCCACGCAAACGATCCACCACCCCATCAACAGGGCTTTTGTAGCCGTCCGCCTTCTGGGTGCCTTGGTCGTAGAGCTGCATCAGAGGGCTGTTGCTGATTCGTGCGTTGAGTTCACGTTCACGAGTGCTAATCGCTTCACGGGCCAAAGCAAAATCGCCCTGAAGATTAGACGTACCAGCAATCTTTGGATCAATTGCGCTTGCTATATCAGGTTGATTGCCTAGCGCAGACAGAACCATTGGTTCTACAACGCTGCCAAGCCCCAAAGCTCTTACTGCACGCTCACGTTCTGCAGGTGGGAGATCCTGACCCATTTTATACGCCAGTTCGGCAGCCTCAGCTTGTGCAGCAGCAGTGGCCTGGGTCTTGTCGAACTCAGCGTCAAACCGGCTGTCCTTCAGCTGATCACGTTGCCATCCATAGTCATCTTGGGCGTAGTCAAGTTGGTCCTGCTTATAATTCAGCGCTGCCTGAGCGTCTTGCAAAGGAGCCTGAGCCTGATCACGTCCGAATTGCCACTGACCGCGCTCGAGAGAGAGGTCATCTGCCTCAGCTCCGACCAGCTCACCACGGCGACCGAGAACAAAGTTCAACAGCTCTGCAGAAGCGTCTTCAGGAGCAATGCCAAATGCACCCAAACCCTGGCCCTGCAAAGCAGCATCAAAGGCCTGTGCATCCCCGATGCGCAGAGCAGAGTCCATCGCTTTCGCGTTGACCCGATCTTTGCGGTTTTTCGCAAAGGCGTTCATGGCATCAGAGAATGTGTCTGCTGCCTTTCCAAACATCGAGCCAGAGAGTTCGGTACCCAAAAGAGCATCCCGTAGATCGGGTGCGTCGATGTTCTGCCATGTGATGCGATTATTAGCCATAGTTTAGCTCCCCAGACGATATTTGCTGATGTAGGCTGCAGCGTCTTCCTGCGACCCACCTGTCTGCGCAGTGCGCGACGTGATGCGGTCTTCAAGCGCCATGTTGTAGCTTGCCCGCTGACCTTCGAGGTTGGTCTGGTAGGCTTCACGCTGCAGTCCAAGAGTCTCTTTGGCAATCTTGTTCGCCTGAATCCCGGACCACAGTTGACCGAATGCCCCGATCGTTTCAGCCAACGAACCAATATTCTTGAAATTGAGCCCGCCACTTTCGGTTAGGAACGAGTTCTTAACCATGTTGCCTACGCCCTGCCATCCAGTCTGGGGACTATTCACGGCAGTTTGAACCTTGTTCATAAGGTTTTGAGGAATAGTTACACCACCTCCGGCGGTGGGTACCTGGGGCGTAGCAATGCCGGCAGGCACAGGCACTGTGGGCGCAAAAGACATTGGAGTCGGAGCGCCGTATTGGCTCAACGCGCTACCGTAGGAGGAGCCGTAATTTGGAACAGTGGGCGTTGCGCCTGTGTTCGTATACGTGCTCCCAAATGAGAAGGAGGGATTAGACATTGGGACGCCTCATGCAAAACCGAGTGTGGAGGTGGACAGCTCTGGAAGTTTGAGCGAGATTGTCGAAAAGTCTTCGATCAGTGCATGAGTAATCTCTGCAAGATCGCTTCCAGTCAGCAACGTGCGCGACAGGAATGTTTCCGAGGACTCGCCAAAGTATTCTCTGGCATCTGATAGCATATTAGGGTCAATTTGCTCCCCCGTCATGCCAAGAATTTCTTCGCTTAGTTTCTGGATCTCTTCCATTGCATCTGCATTGGATTCCTGAAGCTCCTGCATCTGTTCGTAGAGAGCTGCAGTGTCAGCCTGCATGAACATTCCGTAGCCTCTAGTGACTGCGTTGGTCAGTCCCTGCAGGTTCTGGATGTTCATCAACTGACCCCAGTCGACATTGAAGTTCCCTGTGGCTGCGAAATGACTGGCATAGGTCATGCCAGCGAAGGTGGCGATGGCACCGATGATGGCGCCAAACTTCTCTCCAAAGATGGCGGTCGATGCTTTCTGGATGACCATAGACAAGATCATGGCTGCCACTGCATTGGCCACAGCCCCTGCGATTGCCGCGGCAGCACCAACGACCCCCAGAGCTGCGCCTACTGCAAGATTGGTTCCCAGCACACCGCCGGCAAGGGCCAAGCTGCCCCCTGCGGTCACTACGGATAATGCGATGCTACCAGCCAGGAGGATAAGCTTGAACAAGCCTCGCTGGTACCACCGGATCTTCACCTTCTGGTAGGTGTTGAACAAGAGATAGCTGTTGGCGGAGCACAGCTGTAGTTCACGACGGGTTCCAAGCTTCTTCAACGTAGGCCTGTGCAGAGGGATAAGGAAGCCAGACTCCTCCTCATCATCCAAGGCTTCCGGAACAGTGATCCGTACCTTGGTTCCCCTGTAGACAGTGTTTACGTGAACCAAGCCCTCAATGCGGAGCTCTCTGTAGATCATCTTGCTTATTTGATGACGAATCACCAAGATTTTTGAGGTGACATTGGAGTAGCGCGAGGTAATTTCGTTGAGGATCCTTCCCAAAAGAACATCATCAACGAATATAACTACATCCCCGACTGAAGTCTTTCCGGGGCTTCCTTCATATACGCCTGCATTACCCGATCGACGGAATTCGTTTACAGAGTTCCATTCCAGCTCCATGTCAAAGGACGGCAAATCCTCCATGACTACCCGGAGCCGGTTGATAGTTGGGATGTAGGAGCCAGACTGAAAAGGAGCCAAATCTCCGAATGTTGGGTGGGTGTATGCGGCACTCTTCTGAGCATTACCCCAGCGGTCATACACTACCTGCTGTACTTCTTGTGCCTTACTGCCTTCGAGAATTTCCCTGAATGTCAGTGAGCTTTTCTGTATAGTCATGAGCTCTTGGAAAAACTCATACAGATACCTCTTGGCAGACATGTCTTGAGTATTCAGTGATACGCCCAATACTACAAAACAGAAGTCAATGTCGTCGATGTTGTCGTTGTCTTCGACCTGCTCAAGAAGCGTCTCGATTTTAGTGTTTGTCAGTTTGCGGAATGCCTTCTTGGCAGCCGCAAACTCATCCAAATCAGCAACAGACTGGTTATCCAGCCGAAGAGGAATAGCAGGGAAAAACTCTGGCACCTCTTCAGAGTCTTCCTTCTGTAGTGTATCGAAAACCACATTGCCCGAGCCAAGGGAATAGACGTAGAGAGTGTCTACTCCCGTGGTTACGACTTGGGTATCCAAGTCTCTCGTCGCAATCCTGTACCCTATATACAGCAACCGTTTGTTAGGATTGGTCACACCTTCATAGAAAGCGGGAGGTCCGTCTATGGATACCCCTAAGTTAGCTCCAAAAGAGATGTCAATTTTTGCGGTATCCGGATTATATTCGGAGATCCACTGCTCATCTTCAAGCCATGGGCGATTTGCTCGAACCCATCCCTCAGCAATGTACTTTTCGTCCGCGTTGTCGATTACGGCCGCTACAATTTCTATACTCTGATTTCTGTTGAGAGATATTACGCTCTCTAGGCCTGACCGAACCTTCTCAGCCGAAACTTCCACATTTTTTGTGACATACCCTTTGGGCATCCCAAGAGCATAATTACTTTTTGCCCAGCTAAAAAATCTTTTCTGGGCGCTTGCCTGAGATCCAACCAGACCTCTGTGTATGATCTTGCTCTTGCTTTCGCCGGAGCTGTTCATGATCGAACCAAGAACAAGTGACTGGAACACTTTAGACGATCTTTGAGTATACTCCCCGGCCAAGTTATAGACCGAGGAGCTTACGTAGATCTCTGTCTTCGAAGAAAACAGACCCATGGTTAGATCACACCAGATCCAAGTTGCTGCGTAGAACAGTCAATGCAGAGTTGATCTGTGCATCTTGCAGACTTGTAGGTGCAGGCAGACCTTCGTCCATCGACTTCTGAACAGTCCAAGTCTCCAACAGCATCTTGGCAACTTTGGTTTCAGCGTCCCGCTTGTAGCTTTCAATCTGCTGCTCTTGCAACGCCTTGGCAACACCCAGCTGACCAGCCACAGGGGCGCCGTCTGTCCGGGTATTGAGCGTCTTGGCCCGATGAGCTTCTGTCTGTTCCCGTGTGCTATCCAGCGTTGCGGGCAGGAGCCAAGTGTTGGTGTACGCCTTGCCTGCGGTATCTTCCGTGACATTAGCCATCTGGGCCGGCAGCGTATATGACAGTTGGTAACCTTTAAGGGCTGTCTCTGCTTCAATGCTGCCTTTCTGTGCTGGCATGATCTGGGCGATCTCGTACAGCAGCTTGTCCTTCTCGGCGCTCAAGTTTGAGATCTGCGCCGTGACCAACTCGACAGCCTTCTGCTTCTGTAGCAGTTCCTGTGGCAGCAGGTTTGTTGTTTCGTAGGTTGTCTGTGCAGTGTCAGCCACGATCTTGGCAAGCTGTGCAGGCATCAGAGTGGCTGCCTCATATTCCAGTTTATCCAGCTCGGCACCCATCGCAGCAGTGCGTGCATCAATCTCCGCTTTCTGCGAAGGAAGGATGTTCGTCGTCTGGTACGTGGTTTGGGTGGTGTCTGCCTGGATCTTGGCCAGTTCAGCAGGTAGCAAGGAGACTGTCTGATAGGTAACCTGGGATGTCTGCGCATCCACACGGAGCTCCTCTGCGGTAGACAGAGCAGTGTCAGCAGCAATCTTGCTCTTCTGAGCAGGCATCAGTTGCGAGACCTCGTAGTTGATTTGGGATACCTGAGCGTCAATACGAGTGACCTCTGCATCAGCAACATTTGCCTGTGCCGTCTTCAACAGGACTTCCTTAGGCAAGATGTTCAGCAGCTCGAACGCTTTGATGTCTGTCTCGGCATCAACTGCCGCGACCTGAGAAGGCATGACAAAGTCCAGAGTGAATTCTTTGATAGCCGTCTCTGCAGTCAGGCCGGCCAGCTGTGCAGGCATAAGGCTGGTAGTCTCATATGTGATTTGGCTCGTCTGAGCCCCAACCCGTGCTGCCTCTGCAGTCTGGATCGAGATCTCGGAAGTAGCCTTCTCGAGCTCTTTCGGAAGCAGGAACTCGTTCTGGTACGTTTTGGCCGCAACTTCGGCGTCGAGCACAGACTTCTCTGTGGGAAGCATGGCGGTAAGTTGGTAGCTCTTGATGGCGCTTCCTGCAGTGATGTCCGCTTTCTGTGCAGGCATGATGTCAGATACTTCGTAGCTGATCTGAGACGTCTGGGCTGCAACTCGCAGAGCCTCGGCTTCGGAAGTCGCAATTTGCGACGTCTTGAGTTCCACGTCTTTTGGAAGCAGCGACGTGACCTGGTATGTCTTGATCGCAGTATCTGCAGTGACAGCTGCTTTCTGTGCTGGCATGAGGTCTGAAACCTCATAGGACAGCTGAGATGTCTGTGCCGCAATGCGCAGGTTCTCAGCAGTAGATGTGGCAATCTGAGCTGTTTTGAGTTCCAGCTCTTTGGGCAACATGTTCAGGACATTGAACTCTTTCACGGCCACGTCAGACAACATGCCAGCCTTCTCGGTAGGCAGTATCTCTGTCAGCTGGTAGCTTTTGATCGAGTTCTCTGCAAGCAGTGCAGCCTTTTGCGTGGGCATCAGATCAGAGACTTCGTATGCAATCTGCGAGGTCTGTGCGGTGATCCGGGCTGTCTCTGCAGTAGCTGAGCCAATCTGCGCAGTCTTTAGCTCGACGTCCTTCGGCAGCATGTTGAGAAGCTGGTACGCTTTCAGATCGGTATCTGCATCTACGGCCGCAACTTGCGAAGGCATCACAAAATCAGTGGTGAAGTTCTTCACATCCGTGTCGGCCAACACGGCGGCCTTTTGTGCGGGTAGGAGGTCGGACACTTCGTAGTTGATCTGCGCAGTTTGGGCACTCACACGCGCAGTCTCTGCAGTCTGCGTCGTGATCTGGGAGGTGATCTTCTCCACTTCCTTCGGAAGCACCGCAGACAGCTGGTATCCTTTTATGCCAACCTCAGCCTTAATGGCCGACTTCTCAGTTGGGAGGAGATCGGTCAACTGGTATGCCTTGATGGATGTCTCGGCCAGCAGGCCTGCTTTTTGGGCGGGGAGCATCTCTGTGGTCTGGTACTCAACCTGCCCTGTCTGTGCAGTAAGCTGAGCCACTTGTGCCGGAACCAAGGTATTCAGCTCGACCATCATCCGGTCGATTTGTGCCTGTATGACTTCTGTCTGCAGGTCTGCTTCTGTCAGCTTCAGCTTGCCCATTGCGTAGTTCACATTGCCCATGGCCACTTCGCCATTTGCAGCCGCCAACCGGGCTTTGCTGAGGTCGATGTTTGCGCGCTCTCCGACAGCCTGGATCTCTGCAATACGGGCTTGGCGCTGGGATAGCTGTGCCTGCCAGAATGCCTGATCACGAGCCAGGAGGAATTGGATTGCTTGGTTCAGGGCTCCGCCAACGAGGCCCATGTAGACCTCAGCGTACTCCTTGCCTGTGATCCGGTTCTTCTCATACTCCTGCTTCAAGTGCAGCGTCAGAGTGTCCATCAGGCCGTCGAACATGCCTGTGCCGCCGATCTCCCGGCTTGTGATGTCTGCTTCTGCTAGGCGCGTAATCTCGCCGTACAGGGTGGTGTCAGTCGTACCAGGCTGATCCAAATGGGCAGCGCTGGGATCCAGTCCCGGAAGCGTAACACCGCTGTCAGCAGCAAGTGCCGTGAGCAGGGCCGAAGCATGAACTGTGTTGTCGAGAGTCTGTGTTGAGCTGGGCATGTGTGTGCTTCCGGGATGTGGATCTTAGGGACGGTGATTAGGCGTTTTCAGTGAAGCCGCGGGTCTTGCAGGCGTAGCCTTCGAGTTCCCACATTTTGCCGACAGCGTTTTGACGTGCGACCGAGCGGCCCATCTCTTTGTCGAAATTCGCCGGGTCGATGCAGTTCGATGTGCCAACCACAGCGGCGCCGCCTTTGAGATCCAAGACACACATGGTCAGAGTGCCGTGGCTGTAGAAGGTCGTTTCGGTGATCAGGGCTTCCAGATCTTCAGGAGTAAGCTTGGTCTTCATTGGGTACCTCATTTGTGGAAAGACGCTCCCGAAGGAGCGTCATGTTGTTTCAGGGGTGTTGCTGCGGATCAGTCGTTGAGGCTGCCCGATGCGGCCTGTGTGCGGGCGAGCTCTTTGAGCTCTTCCTCCGTCAGCTGCGGAAGCACCTCGAGTGCAAATTCCGGAACCCATTTCTGGTCGATGATCATCTGGCCGGGGTGGCGGGGATCCTTGCGGGTCTTGACCTGCAGGAACTTGCGCATTTTCAGCTGCTTGTAGATCACATGCTCGACGTGTGTGCCTTCTTCGGTCACTTCGCCGTAAGACACAAAACGCTTCACATCGCCGATGTGGCGGTTGCCCACTGTGAAGATCTCACCGTGTAGGTCTTTCTTCTGGGGGTTTAGGTTCGTGATGCGCAAGCGAATAAGACGCAGTGCGTCGTCGCGCAGAACCTTCCGACGCTGTGCCTTTGCCAGCAGCGGATTGACGGGCTTTTCCAGAACAACAGGATCAGCGCCTTTCGTCTCTGGTTCGTCATTCAGCGCTTCGGCAATTTTGGCACGAAGCGAGTCCACACCGATAGAAGGATGGTATTTGATTTGAAGGGTGTCCGCCTGCTTCTTCAGCAGTGTCAGTTCATCGACTGGGACTTCCGCGGATGTGTCTTTTGTTTCGGCGGTTTGGTCTGGGGTATCGCTCATGATAGCGGTCCTGTGATTTAAGGAATTGGGAGGTAAGTTGGGGAGCTATTGCCCCCCAACTTTCAGCTCGGTGGGTTAGACGCGGGCTACTGTTTTCACGAGAGCCAGGCGCTCGGGACGCAGGATGAACGTACCGTAGTACCACTTGATCGAGCTGAAGCCCGTCTCGCCGTATGGATCCGTCCGGTCTGCAGTTTCCTTGCCGGGCATCTTGGTCGTGATGACGAACTTCATCATCTTACCCGAGCTTTGGAACCCGATCGTGGTGAAGGAGCCATCGCCGACAACCAGCATCGGGAACACGTCGTAGTTGCCGCCGGTGGAGAGGTAGCCAGGGTTGGCCGCTTCAGAAGCACCTGCGCCGGCCCAGTGAAGCATCTCGGGAACCACAACGATACGGAACTCGTCTACGGTACCGATCTCGCCGTTCAGGATGGTACCTGCAGCAGCGTACTTGTGGACCGGGATGAACGCTGGGTTGCCGAACATGTCCGTCATCGACTTCACAGTCGCTTCCAGCTCGGAGCCAATGAACAGCACACGACCGCCAGAGATGGTCTTGGTGTCGATCATACGGGAGCCCGAGATGACCTTGGTCTGCTTCGGCGTCCGGTTGTCGTTCAGGATACGGCTCAGACGCATCAGATCCGCGTAGGTCACTTCGGAGATCTCGGTCACACCGTTGCCGACTTCGCCTGTGATCTCGCTGTCGTCAGTGGCTTCACCTGGGTAGATGACGACACCGGCAGCAGCCAGCAGGTCTTTCTGCAGAACGGCTTCGGTCAGTTGGGTCGCGCCTGTGACCATCTCGCGGGAGATGTGCATATACAGGTCAGCATCCGAGTCAAAGTCCATCATCTCCTGAGTGAACTCAGTGAAGAAACCGAACTTCGTGATCGAGCCTTCGCGCTGGATACGGGTGAAGCCAACGCGGTTCACGCGGCCACCGACTTCGGTCAGGGTAGGCATCTTGCCGTTGATAGCGCCGACATCACGCGAGGAGCCATACAGGTTACCGTTGACCATGGTTGCGCCAGCGGCATCCAGACCCTGGTCGTTGACGTTGCGATCGTCGAGCAGAGGGATGTAGTGGTATACTTTGATTGTCTTGCCCATGTGCTTGGGCATGGTTGTGGTGTCTGCCAGAGGAGAGAAATACATCTCTTTGGCAGCTTCGATCAGCGCTTTGCGCTGCCAGAAGAAGGTGTTCATCTGGTTGGAACCAGCACCTTCAATGGTGGAGGGGGTAGCAGGGGGATTGCCGTAAACTTGCATTGGTCAGGTAGTCCTTCAGACCGGAATTGAGTTCAGCGCCATGATTTGCTCGTCCGACATTGCGAACGGATCAAAGCTTGCAGCGGGCGCCGGTTTGGATCGTGGGGCAGACGAGATTGCTCGTGCCTTGTCGCCATTCGCAGCAGCGGGTTTCGGCATAGCGGGACGGGTGTCTAACACTTGAGGAGCTTGCGGTGCCGGAGCGGGATTCACAGGTTGTGGTGCTTCCGGTTGCAGCTGCTGCGCAGCGAAGAGCCGATCCCCCACATGGCGATAAGCCTGCAGGAACGACATGTTTGGGAGGTTTCCGAGAACGCGCTCACGGTCGATTTCAGCGGAGATACGGCCATAGACACCGTTGGCTCGCTGCTCGTCGATGATGTTCAAAAGAACTGGTTCGCGGTATAGCGCCTGTTTGCTCTCTTGATCCCATTGCGAGTTGATATGCTGAATGGTTTCCGTCCCCGTGCTCGTCATACGGACGTTGGCAAGGGCATCATGGAATGCCATTTCGTTATCACTCACGGCATGGTCACCGGGAGAGTAGGCGGGCTCGGCGGACAGATCGAGATCCAGTGGATCAATGTTTCCATCACGCAAGAGTTTCTGAATCGCCTGGGGGTTCTTCTGCTCCAGGTCGATCAAATAGGACAACTTGCTCTCATCGAGCAGGTTGTTGTTCTCGAGCATACGCATCAGCTTCAGGTTTGGCTGCAGCGCTTGCATCTTCTTGGTGTAGTTCGCGCCCATCTGCATCAGACGGACGGCCTCTTCCGGATTGGAGGGCTTGAACTCTTTCCCGTTCGCTTTGAACGGGGCCATCATCTTCTCGTAGAGATTTTTGTAGTCGGTCTCTGGAACCACGGGATCAGCGGGATCTTTGTCCTCTGCTGCTTCTTCCGCGGGTGCCTCCCCCTCTGGTGTGGTTTGGCGTGGTGTGGGCTCATCCACAGCAGCACCTGCTTCCACAGCACCTTCGCCAGATGGCTCGCCATCTGCCTTTGGGGCTGCTTCAGCAGGAACTGCGGGGTCGGTGACAGGAGCTACGTCAGCTTCGTCTGTCACCTCATCTGCCGCTTGGGCAGGGAGCGACGCATCCTCGTCCATGGACGGCTCGAAGCTCTGGATGAACTCTTCATCCGAGAGCGCGCCAAAGTCGGTGACGTCTTCGTTTTCGATCTCTGTGGATACGTCGGTCATGCTCAGGCCTCCATCTCTTCTTGGCGAAGCATTTCAAGCTCGGCTTCGTACTCGGCAACGGAATTTGCAGCCGTATCGCCGATCATCAGAACTGACTGGAAATAGCTCTGCAAACTGGAGATTGCTTCGAGATCCCGGACGATCAGATTCTTGTGCGCATCCATACCGGGCGCAGCCAGCAAGCCTACAAGGCGCACAGCTTCTTTCTCGAAGTAGCCTTCGAGTACGATCTTCTTGAAGTCGCGGTTTGACTTCAGCTTCAGCAGGGCATCCCGCGCGGATACCATATCCTTGGCGTCTTTGATGGAGATTTCGATTTGGTCAATATCAGACATTGCTGGTCTCTTTCGGAGTTCTAGTTGTCAACAGCTACTATAAACCACATCAAATCACACCACACCACGCAGGAATCGCGCTAAATGCGCGAAACCGCTCTTTCTTGCATAGCCATGGCTGTAAGAAGGTTCTTATCAGACGGCCGCTTCTCGGAAGGTGCCAGTACGCCCTTAGTGATCTCCAGTGCCTGGTTAGACTCAGCCTGTGCCTGTACCTTATCCATATCCCGTGCGTGTTTGGTGCCAGAGTTCTGTTCTAAGAAGTCCAGATCCTTGAGATCAGCCTCAGATGCAGTGGCCCGCGCCTTGGAGTTGGCAAGTGCTGTCTTGGCCTGCAGTTCAGCGATCTCCATCTCGAGCTTCGCAATCTCCAGCTCTTTCATCTTCTCCTGAAGAGGGTCGGGCTGTGGCTGGTACTTCTCGAGCATGTGAGCAAGTAGAGGCATGCGCTTGAGCTTAGCAATCTGAACCAAGATGGACTGGGTCATCTCGAAGGGGAGGGTGTTCCCCATGGTCTGCAACATGAACCCGAGATCTTGTGCTTTGGCTTCCTCAACCTCAGCTGTCTCGATGTCGACTTTGATGTTGTACTCGCCTTGGATGTCCGAGCGTAGGACGGTCACAAACTCTTCGTTGGTGATCTCCACAACTTCTTCCTCAGACAGGAAGACCTGGTTCATGGCGATCAGCTTACGGCCGATCAGTTCCATACCCTCAGCCAGCCGGCGCAGAATAGACATCTCACGCTTGGATGCGGCATCGAGCATACCGCGGATACCTGCGGCCACATCGCCATATGCTTGGCCAGACAGGCCGCCTGCAAAGGACTTCACACCAGAGATGGCCTCAGCCTCTTGGTTCTGCAGCGACAGCATGTTCATCGCAGAAGCAGGAATCTCAGGGTACTGATGCTGAAACACGCCCATGGCAGGTGTCATCTGCGGGTTGAACTCATAGTTGTCGCCCCGGTCATATTTACGCCGGTTCACACTATCCAGCATGCCCTTGGCAATGCCCATTTGACCATTGGCTGACCGGCCCAACAGGTCCACCATACCGCGCGTCACAGCGCCCATGATAGCTTGGTTGTCAGCCAGCAGCTCTGCGTCAGGCTCGCCGGTGACAGAGCGTTTGACTGGGAGGTAGGGAACCAAGACCAGAGGGATCTCACCGTCAGGGTAGGGGTTCTCTTCCATGCGGATCATGACGTCGCCGATCCATGTGGCAACGATAGGCTTCAGCTCGTCGGTGCCGTCCACATCGTAGAAGCCCCAGTATTCGTAGGCCACAATAGGACGGCGCAGATCGTCCTTGTACTGGGCAGACTCGTCGGTGCTCGTTGCATGGTTGTGATCGTGCAGAGGACTGTTTGCAGACCAATTCACCTTGTCCAGATTCATGTACCGACCATCTTTGATCAGCCGAGCTTTTGACGTCTCAAAGGAGATGATGGCAAAGTTGGCTTTATCCAAGTCGCCGCCACAGGCCGGGTCGATGTAGACGTTCTCAAACGGGACGATGTCCAGCGTAGGGTGGTTCTTCAGGATCTTTTCCTGCTCCACAATCTGGGTACCCTGTTGCACAGCTACAGCCGGAACACCGCGCTCCATCGTGAATTCGATGGAGGCTTTGAACTCCTCCGGAAGCTCTTGGTACCCTTGCGGGTTCTCCGTTTTCAGAGCCATACCCTGCTCCAGCATTTGCAGCTGTTCGGGGTCTGTTGCCTGTATATACGTGAACACCGGAACTTCGACCTGCTCCACCTTTGTCTCCCGGATCCAACCGGGCTTAACGTAGCAAGTGCCTTCATCCACAGTTGTGCGGACATATTCGTCGATGAACTTCACACGACGCAGTTTGGTCCGCATCTGCCATTCAAGAATAGCCTGGTTCTGTTCGGCGCCTTTGGTGTCTTCCCAAGTTGTAGGAGACACTCCAAACAGATGCTCTGCAGAAAGGAATGGCTCACTCAGAGCAGAGTACCGCCACTCGGCATTCCGACGAACCAGCTTTGGCTGAACAGAAGAGCGGTTGGGTACTTTCTTGGGCTTGTGCGACCCATCGACATTCCGAAGATCGAGCCAGTTGCGGACTTTCTGTACCTGAGCGTCATGAGACGGTTGGGCAATCTGCAGATCACCACGGAGATCCATGACAGTAGGTTCTTTTGTCCATTCTGTCAGAGGCTCTGTCTGAATGGTCTGGTATGTTGTTTGCTGCTGCATGTGCAGATCCTCAGTAGACGGGCTGACCAAAAGTGAGCCAAGGAGATGAATTGACGAATGTGTTGGGCTGCTGTGGGGCTACAGGAGCTGGTGCCTGAGCTTGCATCGGTGCCTGCGGGCGTGCTCGACCGGCATCAGCGAACCCGAAGATATGATTACCGATAGTTTGCCACTGCTTGTCGGCCCCGCCTCGCTTGGCTCCCCATGCGGGGTTTGCTACAGCGGGATTATAGTAGTGGGTGGCGCCGCCTGTGGGGTCTTTGTAGTTTCCGCCGAGCAGGGCATCAGTGGCTGCGTATGCTTGTTGGCTTGGTGTTATCCGGTCCATGTCCAGACCGCCTTCGCCACCAGCGTATCCGGTGACCTTGTTCCAAGCGGAGAACTGGCCGGGGCGCATAATGACACCATCAACACCTTTACCATAGTTGCCACTGTTCACGCGGTTCATGATGACAGAGCCAGCAGCCAGAAGACCTTCGTAGCCCTCTCCGCCAGCCTCTGCCTGCAATGTCTTAGCCAGGAGGTCGCGCAGCTCTGGTGTCGCGCCTGCTACTGGAGTGCCTTGGGCACCTTGGTTGTACGCGGAAATAGCTGAGGCCATCTCTCCGCCGGGGACTTGGGACATACCTGGGATGCCGCCAAAGGGTGAAGCCGCCCCCGGAGGAACGGCCGCTTGTTGGTTGTTCAGGTTCAGCTGGGACAATCGAGCCCATGCCGCATTCACCAAGTCACCGGAACGCCGCTGACTCTCTTGGGCCAGATTTGCAAATTGGGATGTGTCTACGACAGGAGCTGCGATTGCCATGCTTGGTTCCTTACTCGCCGGAGCCAAGCATTTGTGAGCGAAGATCGACGACCTTGGGCACAATGTAGCTTTGTGCCATAAGCTCCAGCTGATCACGAGATGGGCGAAGGAACTTCAAAGCATCCGGTACGGATAGCTCGACATAGTCCACAAGTTCATCGACAAGATCGGCGTAGTCGACCTTTTCGGGCGTATCAAACACCCGCGCGTAGATCTTGCCAGATACCAGAGACACGCCGGTCATGAGGGCGGAATGAAGGGCCAGGCGGCTCTCCTTGGTACGAAGGAGCCAACGGCCGAGAAAGCCACCGTATGTGGCGATCAGCGCAAGGATGCCTTCTACGATGTATTGATCCAGTTGGGAGAAGAAATCAGGAAGCATGGGAGTAACCTTTCAGGTTTGGGGGGAGGGTTAAATGAAGCCGAAGAACCGAAGGATCTTATTGAACCAAGTATCCTCGACAGGACTTTCGGTGATCGGTTTTGGTTTTACGGGAACAGCAGGGACCACGGGCTGAAGGGGTAGCTGTTCGTAGCCACCTGCCTTCAGGGCTGCTTCAAACTTACGGGCGTGTCCGGCGATCAGCTCACCATTCTGCTCCGCATCGGCGTTCACAATGTTGCGCGCCTGGACGTAGTCAAAGCCTGAAGATGAAACAAAGTCTTCCAAGCACCATTCGCGGTAACGCCCGGTAGTCATCCCATGAACCAAGCTGGATACTGCAATCTTCGGGTCTAGGATCAGATCAGGATTGCTGACCAGATTGACATTCTGGCGTGCGCTTTCGGTCTCGTAGTGCTCCCGACCGGTCAGGTGATCCAATCCACCACCGCGGTAGAAGTAGCCGTCGTTGGATCCAACCTTGTTGCCAAGACGCCCGTTGTAGACCTTGTTTGCCAAGGCCTTTGTGCTGCGGACAAATGGAGTTGCGGACGCAAGAGAAGGGAACCGGCTGGGCCACACTTTTCGAATGCGGGAGGCAGTTGTGTAGTACAGGCTTTCCCGGTTGGGGATCATCCGGGATTTGGGGCCAGGCTCATGGTAGGCGGTGGCAAGAGTGTAAGCCACATACTCGACACGACAGTCCCGCATCTGCTCGATGATGGCGTTCACAGTATCGACCTGTTTCTGAGACATACCGCCGGGAAACAGACCAACAGAAGAGCTGGTCAGGTAGTTAAAAAACGAAGCAGGGCTCCGCAGATGATATTTGGCTGTCATAGGGATCTCCTGAGCAATGATGCGACAAGCTTACATCACATCAAACCACACCACACCGCTAAAATTTCAAGGCAGCATTTGGAAGAAGAATGTGTCAGTGTCCTCAAACACATCCACTATGGCGCCATCATTACCGTAAGGGCAGGCGTAGTGCATGGATAGATAGACACCGACACGACCAGCTTTGATAGTATCAGGAGCAATCAAGGTCAGTTGGATGCGGGACTGATGTTTGTCGAATTGCTTCACCGGGCCAAAGTCTTTGCCTGGGAAAGGGATGTCACGGTCGTCCGTGAACAGGGGAGTGCCTTTTCTAAAGACGCAGTCCTTACCGCGCTCAGTACGGTTACCTGTGAGGGTCATACCAATGGGTTGTCCCTTGGTCACTGGTTCTTGAATGAAGCTGTGGCCCGTTTTCATCTTCAGGATTCGATCTTCTCCTGAGATCTTGTCCATCCGCTGAGTGATCGCCTCAATGTCATTTTTTGTTGCGACATTGAGGTCTTCACTCAACTTTTCGATGAATATAGGCCAACCGAATGTTACGATTACAGTTGTGAGGGCACCAAAGATGCCGATGACGAAAGTGGCGAGGAATACAAGATCCTTGATCGCTGCCACAGTTTTGCTGAGATTCAACAAAAGACTTCCTACTCTAGGTTGCTGCGTGGTGAGGGGTGTTTCAACAGCGGAGCAGTCCAGGCAGGAAGTCTTCCGTAGCAACTATTTTACACATACCGAGGGGCTGTGTGAACCATAGTCGTGGAGTAAAATACCAGCCTTACGGCCAATAGGCGTCACCGTAGATTAGGTCAGGATTGCCCAATGCTTTCAAAGCATACGCCGCATAGATGTGGGCGCTCTCATTCGTTGCTGCAGCCTGACCAAAAGCAAATGTTGTCTGGGCATCCATCGGCACCACGCTATTGTCCGCAGCAATCCAACCAAAACCCTCCGTCCCGTAGGCGATAATCCCTTTGTGGTTGGTGCTCATGATAGGCTCCTAGGCCAAGTTTGCTGTTATCGTAGCCACTTGCTGCTTGTAGGTTTTCCACAAGCGACATCTACATATGGAGAGCCTAGCCAAGATCCCGAAGCATCACGAAGCGACCCGTGTAATCGACCACATCGGTGATCCTGTTTTCAGGCACCTTTGCCGCCCAATCGTAGATCGCCTGCGTCTCGTAGCCGAAGCCTATGACATGCGTCTTGCCTGCAGCTTTGAGAGCCCGCAAAGACTTCGCAGAGAGTTCGCGGGACAAGCCCTGCTTGCCATAGGCGGGATCCACAAAGATCGTGGAACGAAAGGCTATCCTGGTCGGATCAAGCCCGAGCTGAGCACAATAGTCGATGGCGTGATCCGACAAATGCGCCGACGCCGCGAGAATAGTGCCAACCAACTGCGGGCCATCCATCGCATATGTCAGGATTGCACCCTTGCTGACCCAGACCGACAGCGCCTTGAAGCTATCCGCGTAGTCGCGCGTGGTCTGCAGGCGACAGATCATAGGCCACAAGAGCCGGGTATCGGCCAAGGGTGAAATCTTAATTTCCAAGGTAATCTCCAAGGGTAAGAGTGAGGTCGTCGATCGCTGCGCTTATCTCGCCTTGCGTGACGGCAGTGGAGATGACGGTGTTGTAATGCACACGCAGCTGCTCCAGCTGTGAACCAACCTGACGCCAGACAGCTGCCAGGTTCATGAACACCTGCGCAACCTGGTAAGCTGTCGGGCCAGTGATGCCGACTTCTTTGGTGATGAATGGAAAGAGGGCGAGATCCACATTGGTAGCCGTGCCATCGGGGTCAGCCGCCAGATAGTCTCGCGCTTCCTGCTCCTTGTTGGCATAGATGATCGACTGCCCTGGAATGTCGGTGATGAATTGCAGGCGCACTTCGCCGATCATCCGATTCACCTTACTCACAGCCACCACCTTTTCAGCTGCCAGTTCTTTCACCTTACTCGCGGAACTCCGGGTCAGGATCATTTCTTAAACTCCACTTGCAGGGGCACCCACGGCATCGGCGGGTCGATATCCACGATATACGTTCCGGCGTCCGGCAGGGTTAGCACATGGGTCGTCAGGTCAGCGCCTGTTACAACCTCCCACATGACCTCGTCAGCAAGACGATCAACCACCCGCAAGCGTGTTCCTTCAGGTCCAGAGGGTATAGACAGATCGTCGCCGTCCAGTGTCGGGGTAGCGAGCGTCGGGCGCGGGACAAGACCATTCGCGCCATCGACATATAGCAAGGACAAATCAAAGACGCAGAGGGAGCTATCCACGATAATAGCTCCCTCTGGCGGGTTGCCAAAGCCAGCAGCTTCAACAAATCCTTCTGGTCCGATGATGACAAAATGCTGTTTCACCGTGTGATTGCCTTTCCGATTGTGGACACGCTTTTGGTGTTGTTTTGTGTCGCCACGTTACCCATGACGGTGCCCGTAGACTGAGGTCCGAGCACGCCATACTGGATGCGCAGCTCTACATCGTCGTAATCACCAATCATGACCTTGGTTGTGCTGAAGACGTCATAGGTGGTTATGGACGTGGATTGAGGAGACTGCTCTTCCGTGATCCACGGTCCCCAAACGCCTGCCTTTTTGATGCGATACTGCGCCTTCACAAGTGTAGGAGTGATCGTATAAGCATAGCCGGAGCTCCCTTTGGTGATGTAATAGGATGAGCTGGAAGCGATATGCCGGTATTCAACGGACCACGCGATTGTCCAGAAGTTGTCCGAGGTAAAGATACCCAAGTTGTTCGAGACGGATACCTGATTGTTGGTTTTTGTATGAGCAGCAGCGGTAGTGACCGTTCCCCCGTCCGACACCGAGCCAACCACAAGGCTGTTCCGCACAACCAGGTTGTTCAGGACGGCCCCGCCATTGGCTCCCAAGGCCCAGCCAGCTGTGCCGGGGTTGGTGATGTTCGCACCCGAGACAGTGCCGTTGAAGTTCGCAGACTTCAGAGCACCGCCGAAGATGTTCAGGCCCGACGAGGCGAAGTTCGCGGTGTTGATCTCGGTTGTT
>TARA_R110000850_G_scaffold22210_71_pt1 | contig 27010 bp, 15 predicted proteins | sample TARA_R110000850 | Tara Oceans TARA_R110000850 (sample SAMEA4397586) | marine metagenome | biome: Polar Biome; feature: [SRF] surface water layer (ENVO:00010504); material: water (ENVO:00002006), including particulate matter (ENVO:01000060) such as... | depth 5 m | reverse complement strand
CCATCGTCACGCTGCAGGACTACGGGGCCAGCGACACCTACGTTTTCATAATCCCGCTGGGGATCACGCAGCATGATTGCCCCCCGCTTATCCCAGTGGATACCATCTTCAGAAACAGCCAGACAGATTGTTTTCTGCTGATTGAGCAGGTGAGCCTTACCCGTAGTAGGACAGCCCGTGTAATAAAAACGCCATTCTGTCGTACCATCACTTCGCTCTACCTTCAGCACCGAACCTCCGGCAACGCCGATCGCATCAGGACTGCCCGGTTCTCCACTCCGTGGCAGGACCGGTTGATGACTGAAACGGGACCAGTTTTTACCGTCCACACTGGTCGCCACACCAATCCCGGGAAATGAGCTGAGCCCCGTCCCCTGCCCGCTGTTTCCTGTGTAATACAAATGCCAGCGGTCATCCGCCATTCGAATCGCATGAGGCAGGACACACCAGCGTGCATCAAAACTTCCCGACATGCCTTTCTCAAATAAAGGATCACCCCGCTTCCACTCTGTGATGGCGTCCACATTTGCAGTCGCCATCCCGATCCGATGCTGACTGTGATCATCACCGCCAGCATAGAACAAATGATACTGGTCATTTTGTCTTACTACCCAGGGATTCATACAACGTGTCGAATCGAATTTTCCCGCAGCTCGTGGCGGCAGGACTGGATTTTGTGATTCGCGTTTCCATTGAATCCGATCGCGTAGCTCACTGAATTCGGCGGAATGCGTCAGCCTGAGTTTCACAACCTCTTTGTCGTGGCGGACGATGCCAAAGAAGGTTCCGATATCGCTCTGATCCCAGGCAATTCCCTGTCCGGCGATGGGGGCAGATAACGTTTCCACATGCTCCAGAATTCCAGGAGTGTCTGGTATCCTCAGTACATAGACCTCTCCATGATCGTGACCTGTCGCATAGAGCAGCCCATTGGGTCCAAACGCTCCTCCCGAATTACTGTTAGGCAGAAACCGTTTTACGACGGAATCGGGAAATGTCCACTCTGCTTCCGGCTGCCAGTTTTCATCATAGCGTACTATCCGGGTCTTGCGGACATTTTCGATCTGACCATAAAAAGCATAGCAGACCCACCATTTGCCTCCCCGATGATCGACCCAGTTGATGGCTCCTGCCGTCTCCGGAAATGTCAGTGTTTCCAGATGTTCCAGAGACTCCGGTTTGAAGACCTCAATCGTATTCTTCAGCGGGTTCTGAGGCCAGTTAGAATGGGCACAATACAGTTTCCCGCCCGTTACAATCCCGCTATTCAAATGACGAATGTGGGAGTCTTTCGGGCCCGTCCATTTTGTGAGCTGTTTCCCACTGGTTTTATCATAACGGGCCACTTCCCGACTCGAGATGGCGTAGATCGACGTTTCGTCCACCGCGACAGCCTGATGCGCCTCGGAAGCTTTAAATCGATTTAATTCCCGAAAGCCGCGTTCCGGTTTCTGAGCCGCTTGCGTTGATGCGATCTGGCTGAAGAAAATGAAAGTCATCACCCAGCAACATCGAATTGGAAATTTTTTCAAGAGGACTTCCACCTGATCAAAGTGACAATAAAGGTAAATAAGCTCCACTTTGATTTAACACTGGTCTTCTCCAGCAAAAATCAAACGCTCCACAATTTTAATATGATATCCAGCATCTCAGTAATTGTCTAAGTTCAGCTGCCGTGAACCCGGAAACATCTCTCATTCATGTAACATCAAGTAAACATCAGCGTATCGACAGACAGTTACAAAGCGCCCCTGATTCAATTCTCATCAGGGGAAGGCCTGTCTTGAACTCATACCGACAATGCGGTAAGTTGACCTTTTCCAGACCAGGCTCTTCAAGCTTCTATCACGCTGGACTCGATCCGCTTTTGCAGGGAACAATTAATGGACGTCGCTACGATCGCGGTGCTGATTCATGTTTCGATTGAAATCATGGTCATCATGCGCGTGATATTAAGACCTCATCGTCAACCGACATCGCGGCTGGCCTGGATCGTCGTTGTCGTCACATTACCCGTGCTGGGTATTCTCGCCTACCTGCTGCTGGGGGAAGTCAATATCGGGCGCCGGCGCGTCGCCCGCATGCAGAAAGTGTTCGAACGCCTGCCAAAATTAAGCTGCAATATCTGCCCTGAAGAAGATCTGCATACACAGATTCCCGATAAATATGATCATCTCTTTCGAGTCGGGTGTTCCATCAGCGGCTATTCACCAGTGGGAGGGAACACTGCGCAACTGCTGGCGGATTCCAACGCCACCATTGACCGGATGGTGGAAGATATTGACTCAGCACAGGAACACGTTCACCTGATGTTCTATATCTGGTTACCTGATCATAACGGCTGTAAAATAATCGACGCCTTGAAACGCGCGGCTGCCCGTGGTGTCCAATGCCGTGCCATGGCTGATGATCTGGGTTCCCGGATACTGATTAAGTCTGCCTACTGGAATGAACTGAAAGCAGCGGGAGTACAAACCGCAGTCGCATTGCCCATTGGAAACCCCCTGCTCCGTCCCTTTGTGGGACGCATCGATTTGCGCAATCACCGTAAAATTGTGGTCATTGATCACAGTATCACTTATTGCGGCAGCCAGAACTGTGCCGACCCGGAGTTTCGCGTCAAAGCAAAATATGCCCCCTGGGTCGATGCGGTGATACGCTTTCAAGGACCGGTGGCCCGACAGAACCAGCATCTGTTTATCAGCGACTGGATGACACAGGTCGACGAAGATCTGTCATCACTTTTAGAAACTCCCATCACTCCCAGCGAGACAGGATTCCCGGCACAGGTCGTTGGTACCGGCCCCACCGTTCGCTTTTCCGCGATGCCTGAGATGTTTGAATCGCTGATTCATTCTGCCCGTCACGAACTGGTGATTACAACACCGTATTATGTACCGAGTGAATCGATGCAGGATGCACTTTGCGCCACCGCCTACCGTGGCGTTGATACGAAAATCATATTCCCGGCCCGCAATGACTCCCGGATCGTCGGCGCTGCCAGCCACAGCTATTATGAAGAGCTACTGGAAGCAGGTGTGAAAATCTATGAATACGAAGGGGGACTGCTGCATACCAAATCGCTGACGCTGGACGGCGAAGTCACATTAATCGGCTCCGCAAACATGGATCGTCGCAGCTTTGACCTGAACTATGAAAACAACATCCTGTTCTATGACTCTGCATTGACAGAAAAAGTCCGCGAGCGTCAGCAGCAATATCTGGCGTCTTCAAAAGAAGTCACTGCTGAAACCGTTGCTGCCTGGAGCATAGCACGCCGCTTCTGGAATAATACCATCGCCATGCTGGGACCAGTTCTGTAATCAGCGTGAATCACGTAATTCGTAATTCTTTTTTGATTTAATGGAACAGCTGAAGCCAGAACCAGGCCACTGACAAGGTGATGATCGTCACCGGCACACCGATCCGGGCATGCGTGCGGAAATCAATTTGAATCCCTGCCTGTCGGGCTGATTCGACAACAATAATATTCGCAACACTGCCTACGATGATAAAGTTCCCCGCCAGCGTACTGCTGAGCGCCAGCAAAGGTCCCATCTCCCCGCCTTGTGTCATCGGCAACAGCAACATGATCGCAGGCACATTCGAAACGAGGTTACTCAAAATCGCGGTTGAGAGAAATAAAGTCGCGGGGTTCTCGAGGGAAATTCCTGCAGCATGAGAACGCGACATCATCCAGTCCATTCCCCCTGCCTGCTGAAATGCCTGGTTCACGATGAACAGGCTGATAAATAACACCAATAGAGGCCAGTCGACCAGCCCCATGACATTTCGTGCATAAAAGGTGCGACTGAATAACAGGATACCCGCCGCCCCCAGGGCCAGTAATTCGCGCGGCCAGGGAGCCAGCATGAATCCCAGGACCAGCAGGGTTAACACCACGAGCCCTTTCACGGTCTGCCAGAAATTATAAGGATTCTCGCTATCATCCAAAGCGACTGCAGACTCGATGAACCATTGTCCCTGATACTGGAAGACCAATACGCCCCATACGACAATCAGCCCCAGCAGACAGGGCGGAAGTGCAATCAGCAGATAACCATTGAATGATAATTTTAAGGATTCGCCAATCAGAATATTCTGCGGGTTCCCAATCAAAGTCGCCGCACTTCCGATATTGGCGGCACACGCCAGCGCGATCAGAAAAGGGACTGGATTCAGACTTTTCCTTAAACAAAGCTGTATCAGACTCGGCGTCACTGCCAGGCAGACCACATCATTGGTCAGAAAAGCACTCAATGCACCGCCAAAACCGATCACAGACGCCAGCAATAGAGACGGGGACAGATCATGATTCACAATGCAATTGGTAATATGACCATAAAAGCCACCCAGCCTGAGCTGTGCCGAAATCACCATCATGCCGAACAGCAATGCCAGCGTAGGCACGTCGATTGACTGAATGGCTTGCTGTTCGGTCAGGCTTCGCCCTGCCAGCAGGACGAGGGCCCCCAGCAAAGCTGCGCCCGTCCGATCTACTTTTAAACCGGGAATCCCCCCCAGCAGCATACTGAGGTAAACGCAGATATAAATGGCAATAATCAACGCATTCATTGCAACTGTGAGACTCCGTCCGGGATCAGGGCGCAAGGCAGGAGCAGATTATAAGACACTGATATCACAGCGAGCAAGCAGCGTGGATTATAACCAGGGTTACCCCATCAGTTCTGGAATTGGTTTGCCCTGATCGGCAATGATCGGTGTCGGACGGCCGTTGAAGTCTTCGATGAAGACACTGGACGAATCAATTCCCAGATGATGATAAATGGTCGCCAGGAAATCCCCCGCGCCACAGATTCGTTCAATCGAATCTTCGCCCAGCTTGTCACTCGCACCAATAAAGCGACCGGTCTCGATACCGCCACCGGCCCAGATATTAGAAAATGCACGTGGCCAGTGATCTCGGCCCGGCTGTTTAGTGCCGGCAGGTGCACTCGCATTTCCTGCGCCGGTACTGGGCTGGTAATTGACTTTCGGAGTCCGCCCGAATTCACCGGTGACCACCACCAGCACTCGTTCATCCAGTCCACGGTCGTAAATATCTTCAATCAAAGCAGAGACAGCCTGATCGTATGCCTGCGAACGGAACCGCATGGCATCGAAGACATGGTGGTTTACGGCATGATCGTCCCAGTTTGACACACGGCCACAAAGCGGACCACTCAAGCTGGTCGAAATCACATCCACGCCCGCTTCCACCAGACGCCGTGCCATCAGCAACTGCTGTCCCCAACTGTTGCGACCATAGCGATCACGGGTGCGATCATCTTCCTGGCTCAAATCAAAGGCATCTTTCGCCTTGGGGTTCGTCAACAGAGTCATGGCCTGGGTTTCAAATTCGTCCAGCGCCTGCAGTTCCCCCGCCTGATCAAACGATCGTTCCAGGGTGTCAAGTTTTTGACGCAGAGTCGCCCGACGATCGAGCTGTTTGACTTCAGCCTGATTCGATAACCCGATATTGGGAACCGTAAAATTTGGTTTGTTGGGATCGCCTGAAACCGTAAAGGGACCATAGGCATCCCCCAGATAAGCACCGCCTACACGTTGTGAGGAAAAGTTGATTCCCACGTAGGGTGGCAATGGATTTTTGCGTGGACCTTCTTTAGATCGCAGATAATTCGTAACTGACATCCAGTCAGGATATTTGGGAATTTCCTTATCGCGACGATCCGTATCACCGGTCAACATCCGCAGTGTTCCCGCCGGATGCCCGGGACTGTCATGACGCATGGAACGCAGAACGGTGAACTTATCTGCTATTTTTGCCTGCATCGGCAGCAGTTCTGTAAAATTCATCCCCGGCACTTTGGTTGGAATCATGCCGAAAGGCCCGCGGTACTCAATCGGCGCAGCGGGCTTGGGATCGTAAGTATCAATATGTGAACAACCACCCGGTTGCCAGACCATAATAACAGCCGTCTTTTTCTTTTGATTGGGCAGAGGATTCGCTGCCTGCAATCGCAAAATGCCTGGAAGACTGAGCGAAGCAAAACCCGCCAGGCCCATTTTGAGGAAGCCACGGCGTGTTTCAGGACCCGGACACGGATGAACTGTCGATGCGTGAAAAGGATCTGTCATCACTATTTCGCCTTCTTAGCTGGATTGACACGAATGGTAATCGGCTTGGAAAAAATGATCTCAACAATGTCTTTCGGTTTGGCTTTCGCCGTCACCTGCTTTAGATCTTTATCGGCTTTTGCTACGGCAGCCTGTGCAGTTTTTGCTTTCACAGCCGCTTCTTTTGCAGCAGCATCACCCTTTTTCTGCAATTTCTCTGCTTCCGCTGCCAGGGCAGTCGCTTCCTGTTGCGCCTGTTTCAGTTCTGTTTCAGCCAGGGCAACAGCATTCGGGTTTTCTCGATATTTCACCACCGCATAGCCTCCGAAAGCAATATTGTATTCTCCCGGAGGGGTTTTCAAGGTCGCTAGATCCAGAACTGCTTCAGAGGCATCCTCTTTTAAAGGAGCATCAAAGGCTTTATTCCTATCAAAGCCTTCTCCATATGTCTTTAAAGTAATATTGGCACCCGAGAATTCACTGCGGCGAACATGCTTGAGCGGAATGGTCAGCTTTTCACCGGCTGTCACTTCCCAGACTTTCTCTTCTGTAGAAGCAATCGTGATCGGTGCCTGTTCCGACGTACTTACGGAAACAGGTACATCAGCCATCAAACGCGGACTGGGTACTTCACTCCAGGCATTTTTCACCGGCCACTGCATGGATGCCAGAGCACAGGGTCGCGTAACGACCTGGTCATTGATGGTCGCCCGCCCGAAGAATTTCGCACTGGTTAAACCACGGGGAGCTCCTTCTGCTGCAGTAATCAGCATGGTGCCCCGTGACTTTCCTTTACCGATCTTCAGCCCGGTAGCAGTGACTCCCTCTGGCAGGTTTTCCATAAACAATTCAATTTCTCCGTCAAAACCATCTCGCCTGACCACAACCACTTCGAGAGGCATTGTCGCACCGCCTCGCAGAGCAATTGGTTTGGAGAGGGCATTCCGGTCACCGTTCCGCAGGTTCATATGCAGAGCCCAACCGACCAGCGCAAAATCGGGAGCCGCTTTGCGGATGATCAGTCGATAAATATTTTTTGCATCGTTGCGTGTCCCGCCAAACAGATCCCGGATCTGCAGATGATGTACTCCATCCTGCTTAATTTCGACTTTGCCGATGATATCTGAGGAGCCGGCATTGTAGGGAGGGCCATCGTAAGAATATCCATTGCTGGAAACTTTCACGGGGCTGGGGATGTCGCTCAGTTCAACCAGGTCCGTAACTTTGACTTCGGAACCAGATCCACTGACATGCTGCACGACAATGGAAGGATCGGTCGGGCGGCCCAGGCGCTCCGAAGCAACTTCGACCCACCAGACTTCACCTTTTTTTGCGGTAAATTCAAACGTATCAACGTCTGCAGCGGGAAAGAAACTGCCACTGATATCGCAAGGCAGAGTGATTTTTTGTGCTTCCGCACGTGCATTATTCGGTTCTACTTCAGGCTTGAGCGTTTCATTAGTGAGCCCTGCGGGTGGCCAGGAGAACGCGCTGACCTTTTTAATGGATGGCATCCGGGGCACAAACTCATCCCGGGCAACATTCTTGACTGCGAGTCGATAAAAATGATAAGGGCCGCCATCATAGGTCAAACCGTGCACCTTAATCACGTATTTCCCTGTTTCAGGAACTTTAAAATCAAGCATGCCTCCGCGTCGTTCTACAACCAGGTCCATGCCCCGTTCATCGGCGATGATCACCACCGGATTGAGTTTGGAGTCGATGCCTTTCGCGGCGCAGTCAACAATCACCCGTTGATCCTTACCGGCTTCGAAAGTGTAGTAATCGATTTTCTGGCGAGACATCACTGCATTGCAGATCGAATTCAGTTCGAGTTTCTTTGCCGTTTCCAGTGTGGTATTTGCGGCGGTCTGTGAAGCTTCAGGTAGGCGTCCAACATTAAACGCTCGACTGGAAGAAACACCGAGACGCGTCATGACGCGTGCTTCGTGAACTCCAACGGGACAGTCTTTGCCGATGGTCACAGAATATTTGTTGGGAACCGGCAGTCCGTCTTTTCCCAGTGCTGGGGTGGCAGTAATATCCGGGTGTGAGAAGCTGAGTTCATCGGCATCATCGATATCTTCACCGGTGATCGTCACTTCAAACGTTGTCCCCGCCTGACCGCCCATCGGCATGGTCGTCAATAACCGGGGTGCAGGCAGACAGACCAGTTGTGCCTGTGCTGTCGCTGAAACCAGACAACTCACTGCCAGGCAGACCCCCATCACAAATGAGAACTGCAATCGAATGTATTTCATGTTTCCCGGCCTCTACTGTATTGGTTTCGAACTCGATGATAGTGAGAGATACTGCTTCAGAGCAGGATGACTATTATGCGTCACCATTCATTAATGATTAAACAAAAACTCTTTAGTGTTCATCAAGGCCCAGATCAGGTCCTGATAGTCTTTGGAAGTCGGCGTTTTCTTTGCATCCGGTTTTGCCTTTGCATCAGCAGCCGGTGTCGTCAGAAACTGCACTGCAGTCTGTAATTCTTCAGGCTGCGGCCTGCGTGCAAACGCAATCAGATACAACGCATTCACTTTTTCTTCTACAGTCTTATCTTTCATTTTGGCTAATTCAGCAGCCCGCCCGTTAGCCGTGGCCAGTTTGGACTTCATCTCCGAGGAGTTAATCAGATGCAGACTCTGCGCCAGACTGGAGGATTGCACACGCTCGCATTCACAGACGCTGGCACTATTGGGACGGCCAAAGACCTTCAGGAAAGCCGAAGCGTTGGTGTAGCTGTTATCGGGCAATGCAATCGCACGCGTTCCCGGTGGTAAATTGGCAAACGCCGTGGTCGAACCAGCCAGTTGATCGACCGAGTCCAGCAGCACTTCCGCCTGCAGACGACGCGGATAGAATCGCGAATAATTCTGGCGATCCTGCAAATTGTATTCGTTCGGCATCGAACTCAGTTGATAGGTATGCGACTGAGTAATCAGCTTGATCAGTTGCTTCAGATCAAAGCCTGACTGGATGAAATGTTCTTCCAATGCAGCCATCAGTTCCGGATTGGAAGGGGGATTCGTGTCCCGGATATCATCTTCCGGCTCAATCAGAGCCCGCTTGAAAAAATGTTTCCAGTAGCGGTTCACCAGCGCTTTGGCAAAAAAGGGATTGTCTTTGGAACTCATCCAGTTGCCTAGCCGCAAGCGCGGATCTTCATCGGGAGAAATCTCGCCGATATCATCGCCCAACGCAACCGGCTTGAGCATCTCGCCCGATTTCACATTCTTTGCCTGTGCGATACCGCGTTTATGAAATATCAGGTCTTCTCCCTGAGTTCCGGTCGGCTTGCGACCGATCTGTGAGAAGAAAGCAGACAGACTGTAATAATCGTCCTGACTCCAGCGTTCAAAGGGATGATGATGGCATTGAGCACATTGCATCCTCACTCCCAGAAACAGCTGGGCAATATCTTCCAGCTGATCTTTGGGATCTTTGACACGTTTGTACCAGGCAACTGGCGGATTGCTGACGACGGTTCCGGTTGCTCCCAACAGTTCGCGAACCAGTTGATCATAGGGGACATTCGCCAGCAGACTGTCTCGAATCCAGGCGTGAAAGGCGAAGTTCGAAGTAATATCATTGGCGGCATCGCGGCGGTTCTTCAGCAGCGGCGTCCACTTGGAGGCAAAGTAGTCTGCATAGTTGGGACTCCGCAGCAGGCGTTCCACAACTTCATCCCGTTTTTTGGGATCCTTGCTCGCCAGAAACGTTTCGGTTTCTTCCTGCGTCGGAAATCGACCGCAAATATCGAGGGTCACGCGACGCAAGAAAGTCTGATCATCACAGACCGGTGATGGAGGAATGCCCAGCTCTTTCAGGTTGGCAAAGACATGACGGTCTATCATGTTCTTTTCCGAAGGCACTTCCTGAATGGGGGCTCCCAGTGGAATTGCCGCTGTGAAAACCGCAATCTTACCCTGGTAGCGAACCATTACTGCCACTTTACCGGGAATGTCGTGAACTTTGACGACACCTTCCTCGGTTGCTTCTGCCATCGACTTGATGTTTGACTCATATAATGCGACCTCAGTCACATCGCGAATACTACCATCTGAATATTTTGCGATCGCCTTCAGCTGTTGAGTCTCACCCATATTCACCACGCCACGTTCCGGCTGAACTTCCACTGATTCCAGCGTCGGTTCTTTTCCGGTTGAATAGCGGGCACCTTCTTCAATCCAGCGGCGGATCACCCGATAACCTTCAGAATCCTTAGGAAGACGGATTCCGCCCCCGTGTGGATTTTCATTAGATGCTTTCGTGAGCAGCAGGCTTTTGGATGGAACCGAAGGAAACAGACGACGCCCCTGCGCTTCCTTGACCAGACTTTCATAGTCATCCAGCGGCTCAAATCCCAGCAGAGACAGCTGAAAACCATTCTGCCCACCCCCGGCTTTGGCATGGCAGACTCCCATATTGCACCCTGCCTTGGTCAATACAGGCACCACATCATTGACGAAACTGACCGGGGCGTTTTTTTCTTCCGCCTTTAAGGCACCTGCAGAACCACTGAGGAGAAGCACAACCGGGAAGCAGAGAGCGAACAAACGTGTTGAAGCAGCGTTAGGCAATGTGTTCATGTCGATTCTGATAGAGGTGGGAATGTTTCGTGGGGGGCATACTAAAATAGCGCTATCTCTATATATAATATATATAAAACCTTACACATACGATTCGCGATTGTCAATAAATAAGTTTTATTCAGCGAATAACCATACGAACATTAGAACACTGTATCTTGAGTTTTTCTATTCTATGCCAAACAATGCTCCATTCGTCATCGACTGCGAGCTGTATCAGAGTCAATTGGAGCGGCGCTGGCTATTCAATGCAGACCAGATCGTTCCGGTCCGCATACTTAGACAGAGCAAAGAAGAGATATCTCCCTTTATGCCAGGGAGATATCCTCGGTCTTTTTGGCATGCCTGGCAATGCTCTGAATCAGTTTTGTTCGGTTAATCGGTTTGGTGGCATAGTCATCACAGCCTGCCTTCAGACATTTTTGCTGGTCTGTTGACATGGCATGAGCCGTTAAAGCGATAATGGGTTTTGCATAATTAACATTCCGCAGTCGCCGAGTTGCAGCATAGCCATCTAATACTGGCATCTGCATATCCATCAGAATCACATCGAATGGATCATCCTCTGCGATCGCTTTCATTGCCGCTTCTACAGCGAGCTGGCCATTCTCGACAACAATGACCACTGCGCCTGCTTTTTTCAATATGAAACTAATCAGTCGCTGATTGTCAGGACCATCTTCTGCATACAAAATACGACAGTTTTGCAGGGGAGTCACAGAATGATCAACCACCGTTTCCGACGAGCCTTCTTCTTCCAGCACTGATTCGGTAGAGCTTAGAACCATTTTCACATCGTCTAGCGGTCCTGTGGCAACAGTCACAGTAAAAGAACTGCCTTCGCCCGTTGTACTGGCAACAGAAACCATACCTCCTAAAAGTTCCACAAGTCGTTTGCTGATGGTCAATCCCAGACCTGTTCCACCAAACTGGCGCGTCGTCGAACCATCGGCCTGTGTAAATGGTGAAAAGAGTTTTTCGATTTTTTCTTCGGGTATCCCAATTCCGCTATCAGTCACCGTCAACTGCAGCCTGGGGTCATCTCCTTCGCTGTTCAACAATCGTACCACGATTTCAATTGATCCTGTTTCGGTAAACTTAATCGCATTACCGACAAGATTAATCAGCACCTGGCGCAGCCTCGTCGGGTCAGAACAGATGGTCTCGGGGAGTGGACCGTCATACATGACTTTCAATAGCAAGCCCTTTGCGACAGCCCGAATTCTCATTAATGAAGCAACGTCTGCCACGATCTGACGGGGAGAACAGTCAATGTGCTCCACGTCCAGTTTCCCCGCTTCGATTTTGGATAAATCGAGGATGTCGTTAATCAGACCGATCAGACTTTCTCCGTTCCGTTTAATGGTTTTTACAGAATCGATATCCTCAGACTTCTCTACGCTGCCGAGTAAAATGTCGGTAAACCCCAATATCGCTGTCATCGGTGTTCGAATTTCATGACTCATATTGGCGAGAAATTCACTCTTCGATTGATTGGCTAATTCAGCTGCTTCCTTCGCGTGAATTAAATCCTGTTTTGCCTCTTCCAGCGCCTGATCAATGAGAACACGCTGACTGACATCAACGGAATATTTCACAATTTTGCATGGAGTCCCATTCAGATCCAGAATCGGATTGTAAGATGCCTGAATCCAGATATCCTGCCCGTGTTTATTAATGCGTTTCAACTCGGCAGTGACGTATTTACCCTGGTTCAGTTTTTCCCAGAACAATGCGTACTCAGTACTTTGACGCTCTTCAGCATCGACGAACATGCTGTGATGCTGTCCGATTACCTCTTCCAGAGAGTAACCCATCGTTTCCAGAAATTTCTCGTTCGCTTTGAGAATTGTCCCATCCAAATCGAATTCGATCACCATCTGTGATTTGCTAATCGCCGCAATTTGCCCCTCGTAATCCGAATTCAGTAACTTTTGCTGGCTGATATCAACAGAGTACTTTACGACCTTACACGGTTTCCCGTTCAAATCCAGAATCGGATTGTAAGATGCCTGAATCCAGATATCCTGCCCCCGCTTATTAATGCGTTTCAATTCAGCTGTAACATCCTCACCCTGGTTCAGCTTTTCCCAGAACTCGGCGTACTCAGCACTTTGACTCTCGTCAGCATCGACGAACATACTGTGATGCTGTCCGATCACCTCTTCCAGAGAGTAGCCCATCGTTTCCAGAAATTTCCCGTTCGCTTTAAGAATCGTCCCATCCATTGCGAATTCGATCACCATTTGAGACTTGCCAATTGCCGCAATTTGCCCCTCGTAGTCTGCGTTAAGTTGTCTCTGATAAACTTCACTCGTCAGATCACGAACAATTCCTGTGAACAGAATTTCCTCGTCTCGACCGCCCTCTTCAATGAAAACCTGGCTCACCGAAAGATGGATGGGAAACGTAGTCCCATCCTTACGTTGCCCCACCACTTCGCGACCACTGCCAATAACCTTCTCTTTACCAGTCGTCAGGTAACGCGCCAGGTAGCCATCGTGTTCTTCGCGATAGGGTGAGGGCATCAGCATTTTGATATTCTGACCGAGTACTTCTTCAGCCGTGTAACCGAAAATGCGTTCTCCAGCCGCATTGAACGCGTGAATGATCCCACGCGACGTAATGGTAATAATGGCATCGACGACGTTTTCTAAAATTGCCTGATGAGATGAATTTTTCTTTGACCGCTCCTGAAACCGCGCAAGCTTAAAAGCGGCATGTCGTTTTTCTATCTCGGTTTTCTTTTGTTTTAGACAAATATATGCGGTCACCCAGATCACAATGATGGACAAGATGCGATTGGAGACAACCATCCATGTACTTGAACCACTGGGTGACAATACAAACCCCACCAGAGTCAGAATCGTGGAGGCAATCGCTACGATCAATGTTAATTCCCAGCGAAGCGACCGCATTGTGTCTCTTACCAGGAGCACATAAAGCACGCCAAAAGCCACTCCCAGCGGTATTGAAATGTCAATGAGCAGAAGCAGGAACAACAAAAAAGCAACAATCAGGAGATAGCGCACTGAAATTGCTTCTTTGGCAGGAACAAGGGGCACAGATTTACCGGGTTTGATCCGGGCAGGCTGGTTTGTACCGTTCTCCATTTTATCTATCCCATTCCTCAGTTTGTCTTTGTACCCGCATTACTATTCATTTTTCATCAATACCGGAGAACGGCTTTCCCCTCTACATCAATAGAATAGGTTGCGTTCTGGCAGCATGTGTGGAGGCAAAGAACTGAAATCTGGGTGGATCTGCGCTAGAACCCATGTATTTAAAAGAATATTTACTACGACCCTCACAGCCGGATGACATGAAATCGACAGTAACCATATGCGCAGATAAGTACTGATCGAATTGGCTTCGTAAAAAGCACTCCGGCAGGATTCATGCCAGCCCGGCACTATTTCACCAGAGCTGCTTCAATCGTCAGACCGGGACCAAAGCCCAGCATCACACAGGGACGCGCTGTCCGAGTTGCCTGCAGACGCTGCAGAATGAACAGCACTGTCGGAGAAGACATGTTTCCGAACTCGGAAAGGATCGCGCGGGAAGGTACCAGTTTTTCTTCGTCAAACCCGACTGCTTCTGACACCGCAGTCAGTATCCTTGGTCCGCCTGGATGAATGGCCCAGCTCCGGATTTCTTCAATACTCGTTCCCTGTCCGGCCAGCCAGTTCTCCAGCCAGGGGCGTAACCGGGACTTGATCAGATCCGGTATCAGTGGAGACAGTGTCATTTCAAATCCGTGGTCTCCAATCCGCCAGCTCATCATCTCTTCCGAATCCGGGACGACCGTCGAACCGGAGGCAACTAATTTCCAATGATCGCTGGAACTGCTTTGTGACTGTTTCCCCACAACAGCGGCAGCGCCGTCTGCAAACAGGGCGTTGGCCACTATTTTATCAGGGCACCAGCCATACTGCTGATGCAGACTGCAAAGCTCAACCGCACAGACAACCACACAGGCCTCCGGATCGTTATCGGTAAATGACTTCGCCACACGCAGACCGTTCAATGCGCCATGGCATCCCATGAAGCCGATATGCGTGCGGGAAACATCGGGTGAAAAACCGGGTTGCTTCAACACCTGCAGATCAAAACCCGGGGCACTGAATCCACTGCAGGAAACGGTAACCAGTTGAGTCACTTCGGCGGGATCGACGTTGGCCGAATCCAATGCAGCCTGGACGGCTTGCGTCGCCAGTACAGCCGCATGTTTCTCATATTCCTGCATGCGAGTCGATGTCGCAGGTCCCAGATCAACGGGAGATTCAGCGGGCTGATAAAACGTCTGTCTGACCGCTTCCTCACCCGAACTGTTTTCCAGAACAACGCTGTGTCGCGTTTTCACTCCCGCCCTGCGATAGAGTACAGGCAGCAGACGTCGCTGCTGATCTGTTGATTCGGCATGACACGAAAGCGACTGCGCGTGAACAGCTGCCTCCGACTGCTGAATCGAATGCTCTGGATTTGTGGTACCTATTCCCAATATTTCAAAACTCATAAATACTCTTTAATTACTGTCATAATTTTTCAATGATTCAAGCGGGCGACAATCGGCCGGGCCATTCCGGGAAACAGGTGAAACAGTCGCAGTCCCCAGCCCACAGCGGCAGGAGAACGCAATAACCGCGCCAGCCAGCGGCACCAGAACAAACGCCCCTCCGTCAATGCATAGTGGGCCTTTAACCATTTTTGTTCCAGCGCGGAATCCCAATGGCGTAATCCTTGCGGCACCAGTTGCGCGACAGCCATTCCTTCCGTGATCGCATTCGCCATCCCTTCTCCGGTAAACGGTTCCAGATAGCCGGCCGCATCTCCCAGTATAAACAACCGGTCACCCACCGGTCGCAGAGTTTTACGGGTGACAGGCAATGTTCCCTTAAAATTGCTCTCGGTCATTTCAGGCAACAAGGGAGATTCAGAGTCTCTCAGGATCTGCAATACCGCGTCTGCAGGCCCGGCACACTGTTTCATAAAATCCCGGTCAATGGCAGCAGCCAGATTCAGGAGATCTCCCTCAACACGCACCAGGCCCACATATCCGGATTTGTGTATCGCCATGTGAATCAAACCAGCGGGATAGGATGACTGATTTTTGACAACAAACGCAGCACCGACGCCTATTCGAGAATCAGGGGCAACCTGCATATCAAACCCCGCACAATTCTGCAGACTGGGATGCCCCAGCCCATCTGCTGCCAGCACAATTTTGGCAGACACTGAACCGGCTGTGTGTCCCTGAAAATTGAGTTCCACTGTTCGGGAAGATCGTTTTTCTGCACTGTCGACAATTGTCGCGGAAGTCTCCTGAAGATACGCAGCACCTGCGTCGATCGCTGACTGAACCAGAAGTGTGTCGAAGACTTCGCGAGAAATCGCCAGTCCTCCCGGTAAAGATACGGCTGCTTTTCGTCCCTGGTATTGCATGCGAAACTGAGTTAACGGCACAGCCCCCGCAGATTCCAGTAACTGTCCCAGACCGATCTGTTGCAAGGCATTGATCGCCCGCTGATTCAGACAGCAGCCACAGACTTTGTAGCGGGGAAATGTTTTGCGTTCGATCAACAGTGTCCGCAACTTCTGTAGTGCCAGCTGACGGGCTGCCACTGCTCCCGCCGGCCCCGCGCCAATCACGATGACATCCCAACTTTGCCCGCAGGCAGTTTCCCGGTTCAGAGAACTGGTCAGAGTCATTTCCGACTCCACTTCAGTAACCAGCGTTGAGGCCAGTGACGCGTGACCTGAAACCCACTCAAGCCGGCCTGTCTCGCCAGTTCGGTAATTTCATTCACCGTAAACGCACCCGCGACTGAAAGCGGGCCATCCGTATGCACCACTGGTGAACGAGTCAATAAACGACAGGCAGTCCACGCCAGACAATAACCGGCGCGCGACCGATGTAAATCATTCACCAGTACCAGTTCTCTGCTCGACTCTGCCATGATTTTGAGAAGCTGCTGAGCAGGCTCCTCATCGAGATGATGCAGGAATAACGAGCACATGACCACGTCATATTGTTTATCCAGCGATTGTGTGAGCACGTCGCATTCAAAAAAACGCACCTGCTCCAGTCCCCGGGCTGCGGCCTGCTGAGTGGCGTAGCTGATAGCGAAAGGGCTGATATCACAGCCATCAATCTCAACAGGAATTCCCGCGCGTTCTGCGCGGGCAGCAATACTCAGCGCGACATCTCCGCCACCACTGGCAATATCCAGTATCTGCAAAGGTTTCCCAGCGCGACGTCGGGCTGATTCCAGAACGGCCGGCCATACGATGGCATCACTGCGACTCCACCAGTTGATGCGTCCCAGCCCCGCCAGGGCGCGACCATGCTCGCCTGCAGACAAACCGGGCTGATCCATCAATTCCGGTTCTCGCTGTCGGATTTTGAAATTCATATCTAAGTCGATTCGAGTCGCTCCATCACTTCCTCCGGGCCCCTGCTGTGTGAGCATCACTCAAGGCGACCAGAAGAACAATGACTTTAAAACCAGGGGTACTACAAACGGACCTGACCCCAGCAGACCGCATACAGTCTATCAGGTACAACGCGCAGACAGTACTGATCACCTCCAACTACGACAGAATGTCCGAAACAATCCGCGCGGGACGACCATTGGTAATAATCTGTTCCTGGCCATTGTGGTGATAGAGCAGTTGCTGATAATCGATACCAAACAACCGCATGATGGTAGCCTGGAAGTCGTTGGGGGTCACCACATTTTCGACCGCCTTATGACCGAACTCATCGGTTTTCCCAAAGGTCATCCCCCCTTTGATTCCGCCACCAGCCAACCAGATGCTGAAACCCTGGCCGTTATGGTCGCGGCCTGCACTCTTGGCGTCACCATGGTTCTGCGTCACAGGCAGTCGCCCGATTTCACCTCCCCAGTGTACCAGCGTCGAATCCAGCATGCCCCGCTGTTTCAAGTCTTTTACCAGAGCCGCCGAGGGTTTATCTGTACGCGTACAAATGGCAGGCAATCCCGTCACGATATGACTGTGATTATCCCAGGGCTGACCTCCCAGGAACAGTTGTACGAATCGCACCCCGCGTTCCACCAGGCGGCGGGCGATCAGACATCGTGTACCGTATTCCTTTGTCTTGGGATCATCGAGACCATACATATCCTGCGTGGCCTTGGTTTCCTGAGACAGATCCAGCGCTTCGCGGGCGGACGTTTGCATCCGTGCTGCCAGCTCATAACTTGAGATTCGCGCTTCCAGATCCGATTCGTGCGGATGCTGCTCGTAATGTCGCTTATTGAGTGTCTGCAACAGTTCCAGATTCTGCTGCTGCAGAGAGCCCTGCAGATGTGCCGGCGCATCCAGATTCAGAATTCGTGGCTCCCGGGGTCGCAACACGGTCCCTTGAAACAATGACGGCATAAATCCGTTTGACCAGTTTGTAACCCCATCCACGGGCAATCCCCCCGGATCGGTCAACACCATATAAGCCGGCAGATTTTGAGATTCTGAACCTAATCCATACACCAGCCAGGACCCCAGATTAGGACGCCCCAGTACTCCGGGAATCCCGCCATGAAAATATCGAATCGAGACTTCGTGACCATTGGCACCGGTATGCATGGAACGAACAACACAGATGTCGTCCACAATTTCTGCCAGGTGAGGCAGTAGTTCCGAAAGTTCGGTCCCACATTCCCCATGCTTCTGAAATTTCCACGGGCTCCCCAGCAGTTTTTTACTGGCCTGCTGCACGAAGCTGTATTGGATATCGCCTTTAAAATCGGTCCCGCTATATTTGGTCAACTCCGGCTTGGGATCGGTCAGATCCATATGCGCCGGACCGCCATGTTGAAACAGCGAGATCATGGCTTTGGCCTGCGGTGCAAACTGGGCAGCTTTAGGAGTCAGATCGAAATGAGGCTGCTTGATGGGAATATTCTTGGGACGCGCCAGGAGTTGATCCTGTTGAAGCAGCCAGGCCAGCGCAACAGTCCCAATTCCCATTGCGTTTTCTGCTAAAAACTGTCGTCTGCTGAATTGTGTCATCTGTTAAATACCAGAAAGAAGGAACTCGAATGCTTTCGAGAATGGGCATCAGTCAAAACGCACATCACATGTAATATTAATCGACATATAAGAATTCATTGGAACTCATCAATGCCTGGCACAAATTCGTAATGACCTGTCTACCAGGCGTGACGTCTTTGGGAAGCTGTTCCGGGTGCTGTTGCAGGTAAACCATCTGGTTGTTGATAAAACGGGTCACCAGCAGCAGTTCGTCCGGCGTCGGTTGACGACAGAGAGCCAGTTCAAATGCATACGCGGCCTGGGCAGGCAGACTTTTCTGTTCTGGTTCCGGTCCCCGAAACTCAGCGGCTGAATCCCACTTCTGCACTCCCCCCTGCTCGTTTTTCAGCGACAACTTAACACCCCAGGAGAAGGAATCGAAGCCGACATCGTTCTGTTTACAATCCGTGATAAAATCGATCGTATCCCCCTGTTGAACCGCGAGTGAATTGACGGTTGTATCGACTGACTGATTCTTACCAGCCCACTGACCAGCGAGACCGGTTCGGCTGGAAAGTACCAGAGCCCGCACGCCATTCCCGTGCTCACTGCCATGTTGTAATTTTCCGCTGACTGACAAAGTCCCCGAGACAGGCGCTGTCCAGCGACGGATGGCAACATACTGACTGGCGGGATGACCGCCTCCCGCATTCAACGTCACCCAGCCCAGAGCAGGATCCGGAAGCTGGGGACCGCCCTGCCAGCTGGAACCGGTCCAATGAGGAAGCGCAGTAAAAGTAAGCTGCGGCGCTGTCGCTTCATCCAGTTTGCCATAACCGTAACTCCACACCGGCCTGGCAGCGGGTGGTAATTCAGGCAGTGAAGCCAGCAGATCGGGTTTCAATTCCGGGGCTTCCCGCGCCAGACGTTCTGCCAGCTTCGCAGATTGAGAAAGGATAAAACTGCCGTTCATCAGCATCAGGGACTGCGTGGCAACAGTCGAACTGGAACGCCGCTCACAGTTGATCTCCATTACCGGCGCATCAAAGGTCTGCAGCATTCCCACCGGCTGACTGCGGCGGGCCTGAATATACAGACTGCGACGAAGCTGATCGCCCGAGACCACAACCTGACCGAAGTCGTCCTCTTTTATACCTACCGGGGCACCAAACAGCTGTGGATCGAGTACACCGGAAACGGCCAGCATCCGATCCCGCAGCGTTTCCGCCTCGAGACGAACAATGGGTTTCCGCCAGTAGTAATTATTTTCCGGGTCGATGGATTCCTTACTTGGATCAGAGGCACCTGCCTGGCGGTACGCGGTCGACAGCATGATCGTTCGATGCAGTTGCTTGAGATCCCATCCCTGCTGCATGAATTCGGAAGCCAGCCAGTCGAGTAATTCCGGATGCGTGGGAGTCGAACCCAGCTTGCCGAATTCCCCCGGCGTGCTGACAATCGCCCGACCAAAGTGATGTAACCAGATCCGGTTTACCAGCACGCGTGCGACCAGCGGATGTTCTCCGTTTGTCAGCCAGCGGGCGAAGGCCAGACGTCGTCCGGACGTAGGCAGAGTCGCGTCATTAACCGGAAATTTCCTGCGTTCCCCTTCTGGTGCGACCACTGTCAATCCTGCAGGCTCAACCACCTGTTTGGGTTGACGGTAATCACCACGATAAAACAGCTTTGTGACGGGTAGATGATTAGCAGGCTCTACGGCCACTCGTAAAAACTCTTCTACCGGTTTTTTACTTCTGATGTCGGCAATCTGTTTATCAAATTCCTTCAATTCTTCTGCCGCCTTGGGAAGATACTGATACAACACGCCCGGTGAAATATTCACGCTCGGATTTTTCTTGAGCAGTTCCTGCTGCTCGGGTGTTCTTTTATCCGCGGCTGTCTGGTAAGCCGCTTTGAGCTGATCACGCAAAGGCTGCTCATATTTCTTCAGCTCCGTCTCCAGTGCTTCCGCCATATACGCTGCCTGCTTTTCACTTTTCTTAGCAACGACTTTCTGAACCTCGGCTTCAATTTCAGCTGCTTTCGCCCGATCCGCGGCTGTGTAAAGTGAAATTTGCCGTTGAGGTGGGGTCTGCCACTTCTGCCAGTCAAACGCCGGCTCAAAGACAGCCCGCATCGCGAAGTAATCCGATTGCGGAATCGGGTCATATCGGTGGTCGTGGCATTGTGCACAAGCGACACTGACCCCCATCAAAGAACTGCTGACAATTTTCATTGTATCCGCAATCACCTGATTGCGGGCTTCAGGCGTATTACTGCCACTCCCCGTACCATCGGCGGCCATGCGTAAAAAACCGGTCGCCGTCAGCAGTGCAATCTGTTTTTCCGTCAGATCGCCTTCACGCTTTCCGGCTAATTCATCCCCGGCAAGTTGTTCCTGGATGAATTGATCGAAAGGTTTATTCGCATTCAGAGATCGAATTACATAGTCGCGGTACTTCCAGGCCCAGGGACGCACGACATCATTGACCGTATAACCTTCGGAGTCTGCATAGCCGGCGACATCCAGCCAGTGACGCGCCCAGCGTTCGCCATAGTGAGGCGACTGTAACAGTTCATCCAGATAGGTTTCATACCAGCCGGCCGACTGATCAGCCATGACTCGGCGAATCTGTTCCGGACTGGGAGGCAGGCCCAGCAGATCGAAACTGGCGCGCTTGATCTGTGTCAGTTTTTCGGCGTCGGGAGAAAATGCCAGCCCTTCCGGCATGGCTTTTAGCAGTAAAGCATCGATGGGCGAACGGACTCCGTGCCGACTCTTTAATTCCTCTGAGACCTCTGGTCTCTTTACAGGCTGGAATGCCCAGTAGGCCCGTTCTTCGGGTGTGATTCCCAATCCCGGTTCTATGGTATCTGGTTCCGGTCTTGCCGTTTTCGCTCCTGCGGCGATCCAGCGTTTCAGAGTTTCAATCTGATCCTGTGGCACCCGTGCCTCGCCAGGTGGCATATCGCCACTTTCAATGCGTTCAATCAGATAACTCTCATCCGGTTTCCCTGGAATGATCGCTTCACCCGATTCTCCCCCTTTGGTCATGAAACGGACCAGACGTAAATCGAGGCCCCCCTGCATTTCTTCAACGGCGCCGTGGCAGTCAAAACAATGGGCACGGAAGATCGGGCGAATATGCTCTTCGTAAGTTAATTTTTCCGGCTTTACTTCCTCAGCAGAAATACCTGCGCGCAACACACAGGAACTCATAAGTAACATCAAACTGAATCGTTTGAACAGGGTCGCCATACAGGATTCCATGAGAAGTAAATTTGACGGATCTCAGTACAGGTATCGTAAATCACTCCTTAATAACATTCAAGGATTTAGATGTTTGGATATATATTGTCCGTTCTCTTCTATTTTCGCAGGCAGACTCAGTTTGACAAACCTCCAAATCCAGATTTACCAATGATTTGAGAAAAAATCAGATCCAGAAACAGGTTCGTAATGGCTATCAGCGGCTCTTAATCACTAAACTATACCTTCACAGCATGGAACACAGATTCTAAATACCTTTTCAACATCACAAGATCGGAACCCGCTGCGATGGAAGTTGATCAGTTACGCTATTTTTTACGAGTTGCCGAACGCGGTAATTTTACCCGGGCAGCCGAAGAACTGATGATTTCGCAACCTGCTCTCAGCCGCTCCATTCAAAAACTGGAAGAAGAACTGGGGCAACCGGTCTTCGAGCGTAAAACCCGCTCCGTCGCATTAACTGAAGCGGGGAAGCTACTACAGTCTCGTGCTCAGCAGGTACTCACGTTACTTGCCGATACGAAGGCGGAAATTTCAGACGATGGTCAAAGCGGCCAGATTCGGGTGGGTGCCATCCCCACCATTGCCCCTTTTTTCCTGCCTGATTTGTTACGTCAGTTCTCTGCCGAGTTCCCTAAAGCGTCGCTGATCGTTCAGGAAGACACAACCGACCATTTACTCAAACGCTGTACCCAGGGAGAAATTGATCTCGCAATCATCGCCCTTCCGGTCCCGGCCAAATATCTGGAAGTCGAGGAACTGTTCGAAGAAGAGCTGTTTCTGGTCCTGCCACCAGATCACCCCCTGGTAAACAAACCTCATATCCGCTTAAACGATATCAAATCGTACCCCTTCGTTCTGCTGGATGAAGCGCACTGCCTGTCAGACAATATTGTATCCTTCTGCCGACAACGCTCCTTTCATCCCGTGGCGGTAGAACAGACCAGCCAGCTGGCGATGGTTCAGGAACTGGTCTCATTATCTCATGGAATCTCGATGATCCCCCAGATGGCGCGCCGACTCGACAAGACAGACCGCCGTGTTTATCGCTCCATCAGTGGAAACAGACCCACGCGAAAAATCGCCGTCGTCTGGAATCCTTATCGTTTCCAGAGTCGGCTGCTACTGGAATTCCGGAAACGTCTTCACGAGTATTCACAGACTCAGTGCTCGCTGAAATAATTTTCGTAAAACCATGCACGTGAGGTATGACAGCTATCCACTCATAACATTAGACTTCCTGCGCGGAGGTCAATATAGTTAACAGGCAGCTCAGATTGAGCTCTATGTCCCTGCCACGATTGAATTGAAAACGACGTGATCCTGCAAACTCTCAAGGAACAGTTACCATGACCGACAAGCCGACGCTGACAACAACCGGCGGAGCCCCCGTCCCCGACAATCAGAACTCTATTACTGCCGGACCGCGTGGCCCTGTATTAATGGAAGATTACCAGTTAATCGAAAAACTGGCGCATCAGAATCGGGAGCGAATCGCAGAACGGGTCGTGCATGCCAAAGGCTGGGGGGCGCATGGTACACTGACAATCGAAAATGACATCAGTAAATATACGAAAGCCAAAGTCCTGCAGCCCGGAACGAAAACTGAGATGATCGCCCGTTTCTCGACAGTCGCCGGCGAAGCAGGCGCCGCAGACGCTGAACGCGATGTACGCGGCTTCGCCCTCAAGTTCTATACAGAAGAGGGAAACTGGGACCTGGTTGGCAATAACACACCGGTCTTCTTTGTCCGCGATGCTTACAAGTTTCCCGACTTCATTCACACCCAGAAACGGCATCCTAAAACGAACCTGCGTTCTCCCACCGCGATGTGGGATTTCTGGTCGCTTTCACCCGAATCATTGCATCAGGTAACGATTCTGTTTTCTGACCGCGGCTTACCGGTCGGCGTCAGAAATATGAACGGTTACGGCAGCCACACTTACAGTCTCATCAACGACAATAACGAACGCTTCTGGGTTAAGTTCCACTTCAAAACCCAACAGGGTCACAAGCACTGGACCAATGCCGAAGCCGAACAGGTCATAGGGAAAACCAGAGAAAGTACACAGGAAGATCTGTTTTATGCCATTGAAAAGGGGGACTTCCCCAAATGGAAAATGCAGATCCAGGTTATGCCGGAAACGGATGCCGACCTCACACCCTATAATCCGTTCGACCTGACCAAAGTCTGGCCGCACGGCGATTATCCGTTAATCGATGTGGGTACGATGGAACTGAACCGCAATCCCGAAAACTATTTCGCGGAAATCGAGCAGGCGGCCTTCTCCCCTTCGAACAAAGTACCCGGTATTGGTTATTCACCCGACAAGATGCTGCAGGCCCGCGTCTTCTCGTACGCCGACGCGCATCGTCATCGCATTGGTACGCACTATGAAGCACTGCCTGTGAACGAACCAAAGTGCCCCGTGCATCATTATCACAAAGATGGTGCGATGCACTTCAAATCGAACGGCTGCCCCGTCGACGCCTATTACGAACCAAACTCCTTCAATGGACCGGTTGAAAAACCGGATGTCGCCGAGCCGCCACTCAAGATATCGGGCGATGCCGCCCGCTTTGATCACCGCGAAGGCAACGACGATTACTCGCAGCCCCGCGCCCTGTTCAATTTGTTCGACGACGGACAGAAATCGCGACTGTTCTCCAACATCGCCGCCGCCATGCAGGGCGTGCCCCAGGAAATCGTCGACCGCCAGCTCAAACACTTCGAACTGGTCGATCCCGCGTATGCAGAGGGCGTGCGGGCAGCGTTGAACGCTTCCTGATAGTGAACCGTCTTTAAAATAGAAACTCCCCTCCCGACATTTGCCCGTCAGGAGGGGAGTTTTCTTTGCCAGCTACTTTTTACCAGCCGCCCGTTTCTGATGCCTCTGGTAATCTTCGAAACGGATTTTCGCAATCCGGCTGCGGTCTGCAGTACGCACCACCAGGCCTTCGGGTCTGCCTCCGGCGTCTGCGTCCAGGGCGACCAGTGTGGCGGGAAGCATTGATTCCAGCCACGCATGCGTTTCCGGAATGGATGTCGGCAGCGGTTCCCGAAGTTCGATTCGCGGCGTCAACTCCAGTTCCAGAGACGCTGCCAGATCGGCCAGTTCCTGTTCCTGTAGAAACGACTGTCCGCCGTTCTCGCGCCAGGCGGCAATCGCTTCACGGCTGGCGTCCAGATGCTCCATCGCAATGCGGCTCACATCGAACACACGATAGCCGAACTCGCGCTGGCTCGTGTACTGTTTCGCAGCCGCCGTCGTTTTACCGCCGTACGTTTCCAGATAGACAACAGTGATGACATCCGCGGGCGCAGAAACCGTCTCGACAATCCGGTCGGCAGTCGGTTTGAGCGTCTCCACAATGCCCAGAGCGGGGTTGTGAATCAGATCGCCCCGCGCATGCAGCAGTTCTTCGCGGCTGCCGATCAGGTAGCATACATCGGGCATCAGAATGATGCGGCTGTTGGTGCCGTCCACTTTTTCCGTCGCGATCAGCGGCTCTCCGTTGAAGTCGATGGTCTCTGACAGCAGAGCACCCCGTTCTCCCAGCGCATGATACGTGGGGATTGAAGGGTACTTCGTCGCACTGTTCAGTTTCGTCAAATCTAGTTCGCGTGTTGATCGCATATTTTTTCCTCTCATTTGTATTTTCGCTATCATTTTTCCGGCACGGCAAAAACGACATCCGAACGCATTGCGTACTTGATGCCCGTCTCCACCATGTTGCCTGAATGATAGAGTTCGTGTGGAAAGATCACGGCCAGTCCGGTTTCCGGCACGACCTGATTGTGATCAAAAGTGGTTTCCCCGCCCGTATACTCGTTGTTGAGATAAAACAGCACCGTGTAAAATGTCCGACGGGTTTCGCTCCATTCGTAGGCAAAGTCTTCATGCCGACGGAACTGTTCGCCTGGCAGATATTTGTAACAGCGCAGCACTTCATTCAGACCGCATGGCTGAAAGGTCGCCAGTGGTGAATTCAGGTGCGGATACGGTGTGAATCCATCCGTATAAACTTCTGTCAAAGCGGGAACATGTTGCTGCAGACGCTGCCAGTAAGTGTCTGCCAGTTCCTGATCCGTAAAAACGCAACGGGCGCGGACCACGCGATCACGATCGCCGGAGAGTTGTTCTTTGAAGCCCTGCGTTTCCAGTCGTTCGATGAGCGCAGCACATTCCGTCGCGCTGAGGAAGTTTCTCACCTGGATAATGCGTCTCATCGGTCTCTCTCAATTCCCTGTCCTGATCGCAGGATTGATTGTCATAGCCAGAAAAGTGGACCAGATGGGAATCGAACCCAACACACCGACTTTGCAAGAGTCAGTCGCCCCCAAGGTACATGCCAGCCCAAAAGTAATAAATAGCAGAGCCCGGAATCGAACCGGGTGCACCAACCTTATGAGAGTCGGCCGGGCACCTGCCCCTCTGCGTAATGTAATAGCCAAGGCGAGATTCGAACTCGCAATCCCTGAGGGAACGACTTTCTGAGAGTCGCGCGTCTACCAGTTTCGCCACTTGGCCATAAGTAAAAGTGCGTCGGGACGGAGTCGAACCGCCACAGCTGAAAGCGGGTGGGTTACAGCCACCTGGGCTCGCCAATGCCCAGCCAACGCATGTGTCTTTTTTCCAGTAGCACGGGCGGGAGTCGAACCCGCAGACCATCACGAAATTTTAAGTTTCGTTGCTTTACCAGTTTGCATACCGTGCCTTATAAAAAGCGTCCCCGATGGGATTTGAACCCACGATCTCCTGCGTGACAGGCAGGTGAGCACTCCAGACTACTCCGCGAGGACATAATAAATTTCAATAGCTCGAGTGGGATTCGAACCCACAGCATCTCTGGTTCTAAGCCAAAGTGGTCTGCCAGTTGCCTACCGAGCCGGATAAAAGGGGGGCAGATCCCCTTATTTTAAGTCAAGCACGCCCCCAGGGATTTGAACCCCGATCGACCGGGTTGGAACCGGTCATGCTGCCGTTACACCAGAGGCGTCTGTTATGAGATGGACCACTATGACTTCCACTCAAGCTGCGGTGGCAGGAATCGAACCTGCGTCAAGACG
>TARA_R110000850_G_scaffold145408_4_pt1 | contig 27222 bp, 30 predicted proteins | sample TARA_R110000850 | Tara Oceans TARA_R110000850 (sample SAMEA4397586) | marine metagenome | biome: Polar Biome; feature: [SRF] surface water layer (ENVO:00010504); material: water (ENVO:00002006), including particulate matter (ENVO:01000060) such as... | depth 5 m | reverse complement strand
TTGCAATCAACCAGGCAAAACATGGTGATACCTCACGGATGCCACAACCACCCCCTCTGAAACCCACTCCATGTCGGCGCTACACTCGATCGGTGCGTAGAGGTCATTGCCAGAGAGAAGCCGGCGATATTTGGTATCCAGGACTTTACAGGTAAGCTCGCCCTCGACGGCCGCGATAATTACGTTACCATGCGCGGCCTCGATGGAGCGATCGACAATCAGGAGATCGCCGTCGTAGATGCCGAGCTGCTGCATAGAGTCGCCCTGGGCGCGCACAAAGTACGTTGCGGCCGGCCGTTTGATCAGGTGCTCATTGAGGTCAAGTGGCCTCTCCAAGTAGTCGTCTGCTGGCGATGGAAAGCCGGCGCGAACCCGGGCGCCATACATTGGGATCTCGATCGACGGTCTGTCTACCGCTAGGGGAATAATCTTCATTGGCCACCAATACTGTAAATATGTACAGTATAGCGATAGGTTTGCTAGACTCGTCAAGGACATTTACTCAACCCGAGAGGTAGATTTATGTGCGGACGTGTCTTTATCGCGCCGTCAGCTGCCTCTGAACGACTTTTGGCGGACTACGAGCTGCCTACATTGGCGAACGTGGCGCCCACAGAGGCCGTGCCGGTGCTTTACCGAGCTGAGCAAGGATATGCTCTAGGACCAATGCGAGGGTGGCTGCACCCGCACTGGTCGCCAGACCCGCCTAACCAGGCATTTAGCATGTTCAATGCAAAAATTGAGACCGTGTTGACCAGCCGGGCCTTTAGGGGGCCGATACGGCACCGCAGGGGCGCGGTATTGGCTGATGGCTTTGTGAAGTGGGAAACCCGATCGGATGGCAAGCAGCCGTATTACATCACCACCGACGGTGTACTGAAGCTCGGCGCTATCTGGGATTGCTGGCAGGACCATGTGTGGTCGTGCTCGATCATCACCCAACCGGCGTCCGATGATTTCGAGCATATTCACCACAGGATGCCGCTGAGCTTAGCTGATAGTCAGCTAACTCAATGGCTCAACCCCAAGGAGGACGCGAAGCAACTTCTGAGCAATCTGAAAGGTGCTTCACAGCCCTTGCGGATATGTGAAGTTGATCGTGCAATTAATAATGCTAGGAAAAAGATCTGGCCTATAGCGCATATGTAGCTTGTTTGACCGTTGGCTGGCGAACCGAATTTGACCTAAGCGCTTGAAATTCCGAAATGTGGAAATTTCATTGCTCCGCGAATAATTGATTTTATGCAGTAATATCAATGACTTAGTTCATTCCCCAGCTTGCTTGCTTAACCTGGAGTGCTTTATCAATTACTGTTACAATAAGCCGCATGTATTTGCCTCTAAATTTTATATATAAAGAGAACGGAAATGACAGAGTTGAACAAGGATAGAGACCTCCTTGCCAGGATTAATGCGTACTCGCTAGAAGATGATGCTTATTGGTCATTTAGGGGGCGCTCGAAGAGGCATCACTGTCATGGATTGTTCCAATATCCAGCGATGATGATACCTGAAATGCAGGGCGAGCTAATTGATGCTGTCTTGGCTGAAGACCAGAACATTCGGACGGTATTAGACCCGTTTGTTGGCTCGGGAACAACTCTGGGGGAAGCTATGTGCCGGGGGCTAAACTTCTTTGGTATAGATATCAACCCGCTGGCCATTTTAGCTTGCGAGGTTAAGAGCGGACCGCTTTATGTTAAAAAGTTGGAAGAGAAATCAAGCTTGATTTTGGATCGCATTAAAAGGGATAAATCAACTCAAATAGCTATAAAGTTTGAAGGTATTGATAAGTGGTTTACACCTAGAACGCAAATAGAGTTAAGTTCAATATATCGGGCCATACAAAACGAGCCCTCTAAATGGGCTAGAAAAATATTTTGGTTGTCGCTGAGCAGTACTGTCAGGGCGGTTTGTAATTCTAGAAGTTCAACCTATAAATTGCATGTTAAGCATGACGAGCAGATAAAAGCAACGCCTTCAGCAATCGAGGAATTTGAGAGGCGAATTATCAAAAACATTATTAGCATTTCAGAGCAGAAGGAAATTCTCAAAGAAAAAAATGTCCTGAAAATGGCGACTTCAAAAAGTGAAGTTACTATAAAAAATGCAGACACGGCAGCCAAAGGTTTGCACACAGTCCAGTGTGACCTTTTGGTTAGCTCACCTCCTTACGGAGACAATCAAACCACAGTTACTTACGGCCAGTTCTCCTACCTTCCTCTGATGTGGGTCGATATGAGGGATATTGATAATCTAACCAAAGAGGGACTTTTGGCACATAAGAGTGCAATAGATTCAATGAGTTTAGGTGGTTCGATAAGGGGGGCTAAAGAAAAATACGAAGAAATCAAAAGTCGATCGATTTCGTTTAGGCGCTGTGTGGAAAGAATTAAGAAAGTAAACTCAGAAAATATCAAAAAATTGGTCTCATTTGTATATGATCTTGATAAAGCACTTGATAATTCTTTAGGGTTTCTCCGGGACAACTCTTACATGATTTGGACGCTGGGAAATCGAAGAATATCTAATATAGAAGTTCCACTTGATAGAATTATGCGAGAGCTTCTTGAGTTTAAGGGTTGTCACTTCGTCCATAAGTTAGAACGTGATATACCATCTAAGAGAATGGCAACAAGAAATAAAATAGCTACAACAATGGGTAAAGAATCAATCTTGATAATGAGGAAGTAGGATGAGCAAACAAGGAAGAGATGAAGGCGGGGGTGAGAAAGCTCAGAATGAGCTAAAATTAAAAATCGATGCGCATGTTGTAAGGCAGCTAGGTGAAGAGTTGATTTCGGATCCAGAGCAGGCCATTCTTGAGCTAGTGAAAAACAGCTACGATGCGGATTCGCCCTGGTGCAATATTTCTATAGATACTGGGTATCAGGTGGAGCTGAAAGACGTGTTCCCTGTTGGTGTTGAGAGCAATGATAAAAATGAGATCCTTGCAGGCAGAATTTTAATTTCTGATCGTGGTTGCGGGATGACGCGCGAGCAAGTCGATAAAGGGTGGTTAACTATAAGTCACTCAGAGAAGCGTGACTTAAAAGAGAATAAAAGAATTACAGAAAAATTTCATCGTGCCTATCAAGGCGATAAAGGCCTGGGTCGTCTTAGTTCGATGAAGCTTGGCAGAATTTTAAAAATTAAAACGAGCGATAATGGAAAAAATGGACTTTGTGTTACGCTAGATTGGCATAAATTTCAAAGTGGGTACACGCTAGACGAGGTCCCGCTTGAGATAGAGATTCTGGAAAATACAGAAATTGGAACTACAATCGAAATTATTCAGTTGAACGATCTTCAGCACTGGCAAGGAGAATTTGCTGGAGGTTTAATTCAGTCTCGTCTTTCTTCCTTGCTTGACCCTTTTGGAATTAATCAAAAGTTTAAGGTGTCTTTAGAAATAAATGACTTACCTTTTCCCTTGACTACTTTTACGGAAAGTCTGATAAAGCCAACTGTTGCTCAGTTTGAATTTAATTACGATACGAAGAAGCTTATCTGTAAGGGAAAAGTCAGGCTTCCTTATTACATGCCAACAAGTGATACCAATAAAACCGACATTAGAGCGGACGTGCAGTACAAAAGGTATTTGGAGGGGGATCAGGGCGAGAAGTTTTTATCGAGGCTGTTGAATAAGGGCGGAAAGTTTAAAAGCTATAAGATTGAGCGTGCGGCAGAGAGTGATTGGTTTTGTGAATTTAGCCAAGAAATACCTTGGGAGGAGATGCCGAAGGGTTCCGTTCACAACTATAGAAATACAAGCGAGTTTAAGGCTCAATGGTATTACTTTTTTAAGAAGGGTCCGGTGTTCGACCTTCTTGCGAAGGGTAAAATACGAAAAGATGAGATTAAGGCTTTAGAAGATTTGGTTGGCGTGGGTGTTTACAAGAATGATTTTCGTGTGGGCGCTAACCGGAATGATTGGTTAGGGTTTTCAAGTGATAAAACTTCAGGAAGAGGGTTTTATTCAATTAGGCCAGAAAACATTGTCGGTTATATTAAATTTGATGGGTATGAGGGGGAGGCGTTAAAAGAGAAGTCAGATAGGCAGGGTTTTGTGCAGGGGCCCGCATACAATGGTTTTTGGATTGTGACTCGATCTATGATGGCTTTTGCGAATGATTTTTTGAATGTTAGTCGCAGAGAGGCTAATTCGTTCATAAATGAGTGTCGAGAAAAAGAATATGGCAAGCCCGAAAACTACACCGCACAAACTGCAGCGGCAGAGTTTGATGCGCTGGTGTATAGAACAGAAAAAGAGAAGAAGCGCGCGCAAAGGTCAGAGGTCGAGGCTGAGGAAGCAATTGAAGACGCAAAAATTAGTATTAGCTCTACCCTGGACGATATGTTGCTGGACGAAAAATCTAGAATTAAAATTCTAAGTCTTCAGGATAAAGTTAACGTTTTGGAGGAAAAGTTTAATAACTTCAAGGTAAACTATTTGAGAATGCAGGACAATATTGTATCTCACAAATATACCGCAGAAAAAATAGTTGAAGAACTGAATGAATCAAAACACAAAATTGATGATTTTTATGAGTCTGCTGCAGTAGGGTTGTCAGCTGAAAACCTAGCTCATGACATCAATCCTTTACTTGACGAAATTTCTTTAAATTCCAGCAGGTTGAAATCAAAGCTCAAAGATCTGAAGGTGGTTGACAAAAGTATATATCTGCATGTGAACAAGATATCTTCAACTGTAAGAGTTATTGGCAAAGATGTAAGTCTTATCAACCCTATGCTTAGGTCTAGAAGAAATATTTCCTCTAACTTTAGGGTGCGTGACTTGTGTGATGAGTACATAGAATTGCGTAAAGAAAGGTTTGCGGCAAAAAATATTGACGTTTGCTTGTCGAAAGACTCTTCGTTGTCTATTAAATTTGTTAAAGGTAAATTTATACAAATATTGGACAACTTGTTCAGAAATAGTGAGTATTGGTTGGAGGTTTTGGGGGAGCATAGCGAGGTTAAGAAAGTTATATACTTAGATATTTCTGAGAGTGGGTTTGGTTTTTGGGATTCTGGGCCTGGCGTATATGAAAGAATGGAGGATGTATTATTTGATATGTTCGAAAGCGGTAAGGGGCGTGGTCAAGGGCTTGGCTTATTTATAATATCAACTATTTTACATCAGAGCGGCTGCTCAATTGAACTTCTTCAGGATCGAAATCAATTTGGAAGAAGGTATAAGTTTTACGTAAATTTGTCGGGTGCAATAGAAGATTATTAGGTGAGTTAAAGTATGGAAGCGATTGAAGCAACGGGAATAAATAAAATAGTGTGGATTGATGATGATTTTGCCGATTCATCTATCGATGAGGCGAGCATTATCAGTCTAATATTGGATCACTCTGAAGCTTTCCTAGATGCAGGAAATTTGGATGAGCTCAGAAATCTATACTCTCAGGCTGATTTTGATTTTGAATCCCCTAAAGTACTGTTGTTGGAGGAGATTTCGCAGTATTTAAGAAGTTTAGATTCTTTAGGTTTGCGAAAAATATCAGAGAGTGTCGAGGGCGAAGGTACGGAGTTTAGTGATAGTGATATAGAAGCGCTATCTGAATGTATTGGGAATACAGGGATCAAGCTCAGCAAGCATTCATTGCGAGAGTGGAAAGAAGTGTCCGAAAAGTATAATGGCGCAAGGAGTGAGACTCTATTTTTGATAGATAAAGATTTTGATAAGGAGGGAGAAGAGTCGGATGCGGGCACCAAGCTCCTGAAAGATCTTATTGAACAGTATGGCTCTGATCAGCCTCCAAACTTTATTTTGTTTACCCATACTTGTCGTGGCCCAAATGATGAGGAGCAATTAAGACGCTCAATCTATACGGGCATAAATGAGGGGCGAGAACATAATATTGAAAGTTTTAATTTTCAAGTCCTCTCCAAGAGTGTGGCATACGATAAAGAGAGTGCCGAGCCAAGAATTATTAACTGCATACGAGCCATATTTGTAAGGAAAATATTTTCGAAAATGGCTTACGGTCTGCGTGACGAAATAGTCAGAAGAATTGACGAGGTGACGGAGCGATTGATAAGTACCAATGTGTATGGTTTGGATAAATCAATATTTGGATCATCCCTTAAAGAGGGGGTGTCCGAGCTTGAACTTCTTCATCGGATATACTCACTGTCTCAAAAAACTGCTATAACTAAAATGATTCAAAAAAACAAGTCGGTTGTTGAGGAGCTAACAAAATTAAGAACTTTGAAAGGCCAAATGGGTGTTGGCTTTAAAGATAGTGAGTTTGACCTTACTGACTTTAGAGATCTTCGAAAGGAAGAATTTTGGCTGGATGGTGTTGATATTAATAAAACTCATTCTCCTATTGCGTGTGGAGATATCTTTAAGCTTAAAAAAAGAGAGTTTATACTACTCACTCAGGCGTGTGACACAATTTTGAGAGAGGATGGAAAACGAAAAACCAATATAGCGGTTTTGGCTCCGATAAAAAAGTATGACTTTAACGATCAAGAGAGTTATGACAAAAAATATAAAGAGTGTGGAAGTGAAGTTTTTTCTTTTGTGTTTAAAGAAAGTTGTATTGAGAAGAGCTTTTGGCGAATAAAGTTCAACGAGGCAGTGCCAATAAGTTTGGATGTTCTAGATTTGTGCACTTTCAATGATGAGGGGCGAGTAGCTTACTCTAAAAATCAAGCTTTGCCGCCTTTACTGCATCTAGAGGGCCAGAGAAGTAAATTCGGTCGATTCAGTCAGCTATCTGAAGAAGAGAAGGATTTTCCTGTGAATATATGTATGGACGTCGGAATAGTAAAAATGCATCATGAATTTGAACCGCTATTGTTTAAAGAGGATGAGGGGTGGTTCTCTGATCTTCGTAGGGTTAAACGGCTTGATGTAATGTATTCTGAACATGTTTTGAACGAATACTTTACTTATCGGTCTAGAAAAGCATTTGATCATGATTACACAGGTAGCTAGTTTAAGTTCTGGAAGGGCCATTATTACAAAATTAGTGGGTTGGTTCACCACACAGCTAGATCCTATTAGCTATTAGGGTGCACATAGTAAGAGAAAGAAATTAGTAGGTATGTTAAAAGAAACAATTGTGCTATTTACGTTCAGTCTTACCTGAAAAAACTTTACCTGTTCTCAAGGTTAATTTCTGTAGTTGTTTACGTATAAAATCTGCGGGGTGAAGTCGCAAAAATTAGAATAGAAAGTTATCTTGCTTTATGGCCTCGTGAAAATGTTTTTTTCAGCTGATTCTTTGGGAATTTTTTTCCAAGGTTAGGGGTTTCCCTGTCAGTGGTGGTTGGCTCATACAAGTTACGAAATGATGCAGAAGTGTAAGTCATGAGGCGCGAGACTGTAATCTATTTATTTATTGTAATGCTTGCTCCTATAGCGCTCGCGCAGGAAATTCATGGCCGTGTTGTATCCGTGACAGACGGCGACACGATGAAAGTGCTTTCTGCAAGGAACACCCAAACCAAAATACGCTTGGACGGTATCGATGCTCCTGAAAAAAGCCAACCATTTGGTGGTGCTTCTAAGAAGGCTCTGGCCCAGAAGATTGCGGACCGGGATGTGTTGGTGATATCGAAAGAGAAAGACCGGTACGGCCGCACTATCGGTGTGGTCATAATCGATGGCAGGAATATAAACCGTGAAATGGTCGCTGAGGGTTACGCTTGGGCGTATCTTAAATACCTCACAGACAAACGTCTGATTAAGTTGGAGAGTGAAGCGAAAGCCTCAAGGCGTGGCCTCTGGGCTCTTCAGCCTGATCAGATTCAGGCACCATGGGAATGGAGGGCAGATAGACGGTCAGGGCAGGCGATATCAAATACCAATAACGCGCCGATTGATGGCCGTTGTGGTCAGAAGCGGACCTGTAGCGAGATGACGTCATGTAACGAGGCTAAGTTTTACCTGGCTGAGTGCGGTTTGCCCATTGATGGCGACGGGGATGGTGTGCCTTGCGAGGCAATTTGCCGCTGACAGTGAATGAAATACCATGCCAAAGGAGATATGATGATCACGAAAGAGCAGATAAGGCTGGCCAAGAATCAGTGGGAGCAAGCGCATGCAGCCACCTTGCTTGCACACGAATGTTACGCATTACTGATCAAATCTCGTAACGCGCTGCGTGAAAGTTACCAGGAAGCCGGTTTTCCACCCAGTAAAGCAGCACAGGACTTCGAAAACCTAATGGAAGAACACTCTGCCCGATATAAAGCGGCGCTAGAGCATATGGAAAAGATGGAAAGTTTCCACCAACAACTTTTGGAGAGGTTTGAGAGTGCAAGCTCCTAGCAAGGCGTATAAATTCTCGGCCAATTTCGGCCGACGCCCATATCATTTCGGCAGCACCTCCAATACAAGGGCGCTGTTGTGCGCTGGCGTTAGGATTCGACCATGACTTTCGTGGTTGCGAGAATCATCGGTGATGATCTTTTCATAGAGTCTGATTCTCGAGTGACGGATCAATCTAAAGTACGGCAAGATCCCCTATGTGGTTTGTTGAAAACTGTTTTAGTTTGCCCAACTATTTGCATATCTTTCGCTGGCAGCGTCCATTTTGCGGAATTGGCTTTAAGAAAAATTATAGATGAGAAGGTTTTCAATGCTGAAGCAATCTATCACGCGCTTTTGACCATTGCTGATGGGTCGAGAAATTCGGTAGAGTTCATAATCGCATCAATCGAAAACGGCTTACCTAAATTATGCAAGGTCAGCGATGGAGTAATTAATAGAGATTTAGTCACTGCTTGGATAGGCGATTACGACGCATTTAAATTGTTTCAAGAGAAAATGCTTTCTGTTGAAGGAAATCTTGATCAAGTGACTATATCGAGAGCATTTAAAGAAGTTATTGATGAACCATCGTTGACTGGGGTTGGTGATTTTCAAATAAGCGTCTTTATAGATAGGTCAATCTGCCAGGGTTCTCATGTATTTATGTATGCCGAGAAATTTGAATGCTATGTTCCTGGAGAGCAAGCGATCCCAGCCGGTCAAAGGGTTGCGTTGTCGCTTGGAACAGCTCCAGGCGGAGCATACGGACTTAGCTATTTAGTATCGTTATCGAAGTGTTTTTTCGGAATTGCTATTTATTTTCACATTGGTGGATTTGGCGTACTTTTCTGTCCGCAAATTAGCTTAAATGGCATAATTATTTATGCGAGTTCTGGTGAGGAATTTGCGTTAAAAATTCTCGACGACTACAAAATTCCCATGTCCGGATTAGTTCAACAAGGTCAGACCAAAGTAAAGTTAATTGATACTAGGGATATGCCGTCCTAGAATGCCAATATTTTCGGACTGTGAACTTAATCCGCTAAGATGGATACTTAAGATTTGGAGACTTGATGATACCAAATGCGTTCCACATCATGTTGATTTTTGGCGTAAGAATCTTGGTAAGGTTTTCCGATGGGCTATCAATAACGGCCTCAGGAATCAGCAAAATACTTCGATCAGATATTGGTTTATCACCAAAACCAAGTTGAGACCTTTCCATTGCCATCGTTGCACCCAAGACGTCAATCAAGGTAATAAAACAATAGTATGGGCCTGGCACGTCATTCCCCCCATAGAAATTAATATACGATCCTAGCCCTTTGACAAGGTATTGCTCAATTCCTGAGCCATTTATATAGTTTGTACCGTCTTCTACTTTCATGCCGACTGAAGCGACCGCCTCGATTGCGCCATTTCTGAAAAGTTGTGTATAGGATCGCGAAGACTCCCCAAATCTTCCAGTAAAGCTCACTACACCATCAAGATTAATGCGATCATTCCAGCCTGACGCCCCTAGCGGCGGAAGCAAACACCGGCTCATTGTTTCATTGGAAATGATTTCGCCTCCTCCAACTCCGAAAGCTGCCATCGGAACAACATGTATAGCCAGCATGGATTCATTTGCTAGTTCAATTGGCAATTCATCTCTATTGTGTATTTTATTTACACGATCTTGGCGGAACCTTCTAACTCTCTCAGGAATGGTTTCAGAGGACAAAAATGCATCTCGAATTTCATATACATCCATGGGGAATTTTCCTGCAGAATTTCTTCCATAGAACTTTGAATGGTCTTTAAATGAAACCATATGCGGGCCTTTCCAGCTCTTCCCGACTTCAATGACGAGAACTTTCTTCTCGTCGACTACGAAAGGCTTCAGAGTACATTTTATGCTGGGGGAAAGACCATTTCGAATAATTTGCTCTATACGCAGAAGCTCTGAATCCAGATCGTTACATTCTATTCCGCATATCTTATCAGGCACTCCTTCAACATCCGATATTCCTGCCAGCAACACTCCGCCTCGAGTGTTAGCGAAAGCTGAAATCTCTGCAAGAAATCTAATTTTCTCACTATCGGAGCCACCTGGTAGCTTTGATTTATATTCAAGTGAAGGACCCTCAGCTACTTTATTTTCCGCCAATGCTTCTATATCTGACGGGTTAATTTCGCTTATTGGTTTAAGAATCACAAAAAACCTCCATTCAAATCCGCTACTAGATCGAGTGTTACGATTAAGCTTATATATTTATCATCTAAATATCTACTTCTCCCACATATACAGCAACTTGCGTAAAACCGTGGCACTCATACCTCTGTATTCATGTGACCATCACATTTCGGAAACCCACTACATCCCCAAAAGTCATAGCCGGATTTGCCGCCTTTCTTCCGGCGAACCATCTCCTTCCCGCACTTCGGGCAAGGTGTATCAGACACCTTACGTGCTTTAGGTTTGCCGGGTTTACCGTTCTTATCTGGTAGTGTCACTTTGCACTCAGGGTAGCCAGAGCAACCCCACCAGGCTTTCTTGCCAGACTTACCCGGGCGGCGGGTCAGTTGCTCTCCACATTCCGGGCACGGGTGATTCATTCCGGTCGGCACCTCGACTTTGACGGCATCCATATTGGTGAGCTCGGCGGTCAATCGATCATCCAGAGTCGCAATCACACCCTTGTAACCGGCGCGGCCTTCCGCGACCTCGTCCAACTGGGCCTCGATGGATTTAGTGAAATCCAGCTCGATAAAGCTGAAACGACTGGCTACCAGGCAGTCGACCACTAGGTACCCAGTATCGGTCGGCAACAGGTACTTGCCGGCCGAGTCATAGGCGACGTAACCGCGGGACATAATGTTCTCCATGATCGCGGCATAGGTCGATGGTCGGCCAATGCCTTGCTTCTCCAGCTCTTTGATCAGCTGGGCCTCGGTGAAACGCGAAGGTGGCTTTGTATATTTATCCAGAACCTTACCCTCGATGATTTTGACCAGCTGGCCCTCCTGCAGCTTGGGTACCGGATTGGCCGCTTCCTCAGGATCTTGCTTAGACGCCGGCGTATCATCGGCATAGACCGTCTTCCAGCCCGGTGACAGTTCGGTACGACCCTTGGCCACGCACTCGACGGGCTTCCCCTGTAGCTGCTCGCCGGCACGGAGTTTGACCGTGCGCACAGCATATTTAGCTGTCTGCAGCTGAGAGGCTAGGGTACGCTGCCAGATCAGCTTATATAGCCGTTGTTGGTCAGAGGTCTCGCCAGCCTCAACTAGGTTTATGTGCGTCGGCCTGACGGCTTCGTGCGCCTCCTGGGCGTCACCTTTGGCTTTCCAGGTGCGCTGACGATCAACGACGGGTAAACCATTAACGCGGCCGTACTCCTGAATCTGTCGATAGGCGTCTTCAGACAAATTAGGGAAATCAGTTCGCATGTAAGTGATGTGGCCTTGCTCATAGAGCTTCTGAGCGGCGGCCATGGTGGCCTTCGGCTTCATCTTGAGGCGGCTGGAGGCCGCTTGCTGCAGGGTAGACGTTATGAACGGCGCGGGTGGCGCCTTGGACTCCTGAGTCTCATCACAAGCGATGACAGACGCTTCTGTGACCTTCGCCACCCATTCGGCCAGGCTGCGATCGAGCAGGTATTCCTGTCCCTCCTGGAGGAAGGGCTTAACGTCCCAGTCAGCAAACCAGCCACCGAGCTGCCATCGAGCACCGTAGTGATCCGTGGGAATAAAGGCGTCGATATCCCGTTCACGTTCAACGACAATACGAACAGCCGGCGATTGAACACGGCCAGCGGATAGGCCTCGCTGCTTGGTCACATCACCGAGCTTAGGCGATACCCGGTAGCCAACCAATCGATCGAGTACTCGACGGCCTTCCTGGGCGGCGACACGCCGATAATTGATTTTGCCAGGCCTACTGATCGCGGCTTTGATGGCTTTGGCCGTAATCTCTGAGAACACAATCCGTTTGGGGTCCTTGAGTTTGAGAGCCTGCTGCAGGTGCCACGCAATGGCTTCACCTTCACGGTCCATATCCGTCGCTAGATACACCACATCCGCGCGCTGTACGGCCTTTCTGAGCTTGGCTAGGACATCTCTACCACGAGTCGTGGGCACGTACTGAGGCCGGTATTCTGGGGCTTCTACACCCATTTCCTTTTCAGGAAGATCCCGAACGTGGCCAACACTGGCCTGGACCTCCCAGCCTGAACCAAGTATCTGACTGATCTTTTTGACTTTACCAGGTGATTCGACGATGACTAAATTCATTTATAAAAGCCTCTTCTCGTGACCTTTGATCCATAACCCATTGATTTTACTTGTCACCTTGAACTACAAGAAAAAAGGGCCCATTTACTGAAACTGCAACAGTCGTGGTTGAACACGGATTAACCACCCGCTACACTGTTAAGGCAATCAGGAGGATTTACCCATGCAAGCCACAGACACTGTCACAGATCGAGATTTCGCACGTAAAGCCGCGACAGCTGCCCGCTGGACGGGTAGGGCGCTATGGTTTGTGCTGCGCGTCTTAGGTGCACTGTTCGTTGTTTTGAGCCGGCTTGTAGGCGGGTCAAGACCAAGTGCTGAGTCAGGTCCAGATCTACACGGCTGGGATCCATCCCGCCGTACAGAGTTTGGATGGGGAACACTGAGGCAAAAAGAGGATAATTGATAGGTTCTTCACTCCAGTCAACCTTAGCCCCCATCAGCTTATTTACTCCCTAAGTTTTTCACGTCATTGGGTGCGGATTTGCCCGCATCTCCGGCCTCGCGCATGCCTGAACCAGTTAAAGTAGAGTCAAGGCCTCCTGCTTTAATGCCCACTGCTGCCAATAATGAAGTGAATAGGATCGGCAGCAAAATATGCATCCAACGAGTTATAAAATTCAGAGCTGACACGGCGATGTCCATATTTTCGCCTTGCGAGTAACGCGAATTAAAAATAATCCAACCACTTAGGTCTCCGTCGGTAACACCGCTCCAGGCGGCCAATAAATAATTATCGAGCCAAGCTGCAACGGCGAACAGGAATATCCAGAAGTAGATTGAAAACTTGACCAGCATGATGGTAACGACCGCACCTAAGCTGTAACCGCTGGCAATCAACATAATGGGTATCAAGAACGTGATTACCATAAGCAGAATAGCTCGCAGCATGGGCGCGGCCGTTTGTGTGACCAACGCCTTGCTGCGATCTCCTATTGACATAATGTCTGTCATAATAGCGACCCCTCGACTGGCCATGGCCGATCCATCACTTGCTCTTTCTCTCAATGTGCTGCGGGGATAGTTATTGCCTATTACCATTTTTCTTGTGTCGATATCTGTCATTAATATGGTTTTAAGCAGCATATCGTCGTACGTTGGCCGTGGCGTCACATTGTTATTGACCTGCGCCTGGACGTATTCAGGCCAGAAGGTGGCAAGGTCTGTATGATCGGTTTTGAAGTGGTCGATTAAACGATCGCGTAGACCGTTGTCCGGGCTTACCCACCACTCATCGCAGAATGGATAACCTTTACCATCAGCTAGCGTTGAATTTGTCGCTTTAGCTTCATCTCTCAACGAGTCAAAAGGCAGGCTAGATAAACCTTCCTCAGCGCGGAAGTGGCGGTAGTATTGTCGGCCATAGAGAAATACTTCACTGCCTGCCCACTCGATATCATCAGCGGGAGCCCCCCCCATCGTGTACGCAGGTGGCTTGTCGTGCAGATAGCGATTGAGACTCGGACGCCAGCAATCGCGCATGAACATGCCAAATTCATCTGCAAGGCTTGTGTCTTCTATTTTCGTCGTGGAAACAATTGTAGAGATTCTTCGGATGTCGGTTTGACAAGGGAGCGTGGCCTTTGCGCTTAACGACAGTGATGACGCCACATAATCCCAAACATACCAGACCACCGGTATTTTAATCGTATCGGCGCCGAGATCCAATTCCTGCACTTGATCATACGTAGTGCCCGTGTTGCGATACTCGTTCTCTTCGACCTCAGGCGTGGAGCCTCCGTCACCTGGGGCGCATGTGCTGTCCATGGCCTTCATATTACTGACGGAGAGGTTCACCATCGGATTAACGCACAGCAGCAGCACGAAGAACGCCACATAAAGCTGCATTTCGGTCTTATTAAAAAATGAGACTCCGATATCGTCCTTGTCGCGATTGTTCCGTGCTTCAATGATGTTCCCACCAATAATGAAGGCGAATGGTATGAGAATGATGCCGGTACCCATCATGAGCTGGAACAAGCCATTATTGATATGCCAGCCCATGACCGTGGTATAGAGCTCAAATGCGTCATTGACGATCATACCCAGTTCCCCAATGCCGCGATTAGGTTGAACGGAAACAGCAGCTCGTAAACGATTAACACCCTCAGCAGTGGCCACCGCCAGCGCATGGCATAATCGGTAACCTGAAGTCGGCTATCAGCGTCGATAAAGGTCTTAACAAACCAATCAACGAAACGTGGCCATCCTGCAATAAGGGCGACGTAAACGATCCATCTTGAGGCCGTAAACCACCAAAATGAGGCTTCGGCAAAAGTACTCAGCGACTGCGCGCGCTCTGGCGATTGAATCATCCACAAGCCGAGTAACGTTAATATGATCACGATGGCCAGAGTGGCCAATGTATAAGCTATGCGCTTTTTCCAGCGGGATGCAGCAGTAGTCATCAGTTTCTCACCCCGCCACTGAATGGCTGGATATCAGGCGACGCTGAGCGGCCAATCGCGGCGCCGGCGTCTCCTGAACTCATACGCGCTGAACGTCGCTCCATAAGCACCTGAGCCGTACTGGCGAACACTTTTTGCTTAACGTTTTTCTCATACAAAATGCCGTCAATTTCGGCCTGGAGGCGGCGTAAGACCTTGTCGGCTTCTTTTTGATATTCAGCGTTTGCCGCGACATTTGGCTCTTGGCGGCCGGCCTTGATCAGATCCATGGCCACCAAGGCTTTTTCCACTGTTCTGGCGAGTGCCAACTCCGTTGCTAGCCGGGCGCCCAGGATTGATCGTTCAGCTGTATTTTCCTCTTCACGCAGTGCTCGAATTAGATCCTCCGTGACCATGATGCCCATGCCAGGCGCACTAATGGAGTCGAGTTCATCCTTGGTCGGCTGAATAGACATACCAACCAGAGTGCCTAACTCCGGGACAATGTTTTCACGCTCCTCTTTGATCTTAGTTCGAAGGCCCTGACCAATTTTAGTGGTCAGTTTAGGGGAACAGCTCTTACAAACTTTCACCTCTTTCTCGCCCACGACACTGGTTACCCAGCCCACGGCATCATCTCGATGTGACCATAAGGTTTCAATTCGCCGCTCCGTTGAGGCCGGGTTAAGATGATCGTAGCCGGCGCCGACCACATCACCCACTGTGCGAATAGGCTCCTGCCAGCGACCGCCGAGGTTTACACCTCCGGGGCCTTGAATACCATCGTTGCCAGCCGTGCGCTCGACGGTCTTTTCGGCTTGACCAGCATCCGGTTGTGACGTTTGGCTATTCCAACTGTCCCGTGTTCCGATCGACACCCAGCCGTCGACCGGATTCTCACCATTTGCGACATCGGTTGTCATGGCTTCACAGGACTTAACGCTTAAGTTGTACTCCTCTTTGGCGTCCACCAAGCCTTTGGTAATTAAATCGTACACCCCAGGATTAGCTTCCTGAATTCTCGATATTCCCCAGCTCGCGACCAAGGTCGGAATGCTCGCAATCACGTCATCGACATACCCATAAAGGCTACGTTCCGCGTCTCGCATGGTGTTCCTGATCGACGCTGAGGGATCAAATCCCGCACAGACATTGCCGGAGCTCCAGCGAAAGCCGACGCCAAGGTTTAGGTGGTAGCGCTGATCATAAGCGAATAGATAAGGCTCGCCACCTCCAATGTTGTAGTAAAGAGCCGAGTTATCTATGGGCCGAATATCGACATTGGCCAAGTCGATATCGGCAGCAAAACTAGGCGGGCAATATAGGGTTGCCACCCCTATCATCACTGGCAAGAGTTTAATTGGTTTCATCTGCACCTCCTGGAGCGTACTGCCACGGGTTTAACCCCTTTAGCTCGTGGCTTATTTTCTTAATGATGACAGCACTGATCACATCGCGCTCCCGTCACCCGAGTTACCGAAGTCGGCACCGTCGGTGTCCATAAAATCGTTAAAATCCTCATCGCTGTAGCTATTCGCTTCATCTTCAGTAAGATCAATGCTAAAGATCAAAACTGCACCTTCCCGTGAACAACACGAGTACGGTCGCCAGAGTAACCAGGCATACTGTTCATCGGTGTCATACTTAAAGTTTGACCAGCCCGACTTGGTACCAAAAATCTCGCCTTCAGTTTGGTATTTGGGTACCAGCATTTGCCACTTATGTGTGGTCATATCGTTTTCTATAATTTCCTCTGCCGGCCAGCACTTGTCACCACAGTCCGTCTCGGGCTCCAGTCGCACACGTGTGGAATCATGCGGATTTGTTACGATGTAGCCAGCTCGCTGTGCCGAAAGCGCGGCAGCTTTGGGATCCTCAGGGTTGATCGACCAACCACAGCGCGGATAGACATTGCCAAATTTAACGGTGTTGGTACCCATGTCGTGAGCACCCGTATAGCTTTTGGGGTCAAACATGTCGGGGATGTTCATATGCCAACCAACGTAATCCAGAGCCCACAGGTAGTACGGTTTATAGGCGGTGATACCCGACTTGCAGATCATCTCGCCGGACGAATCGTGCAGTTGGTTATAAATTTCTACACCAGGATTACCCCAGACTTCCGCTTTTTTGAACCTTAGGTGATCGACGTGTTTTCCCTGCGTAGTGGCAAAGCCGGCCGCGAAGCCAAAATACTCGGAGCTATCAACCAGACTCTGCATCTCCGAAAATGGTGTTTTCGCATTGCTGTAGCTAGTCACAACAAAATCCGGCACAAAATTCTTAAAACGAACGGAGTAATCAAAGTCGCAGCCCCACGGTGTACAGGTCATCCAAATGCAAATACCCACGGGCTTCCAGTCGACGCAATCAACGCAGTCTACAGAGGCCTGCATGAGCATTGCTGTATCGACTTCACCGGCACGAACGCTGCCAAGCGACAATGTCATCAATGCGAGTAATACAAATTTACGTTTCACTGGGGTCTCTCCAGACTGAAACGCACGATGGCGTTGTCATACAAAGGTCCGCTAGACATATTTTTCATCCTCCTGGGCGTCTTCATAGCCATCCGACCAAAGCTCGTGATCCATAGTCCCACCAGCGTAGGGATTGGCGTGATCTGGTAGCTGGCCTTGATAAGCGAGATAGCCCTCGGCATAAGCCTCTTCTAATAACGCCTCAGTCATGGTTACCTCGATAGATCATCAACGCCTTACGAACGTTGGTGGTGCCGTAAACGACTTGCCGGCCGTTCAGAACAATCGCAGGTACTTTCTCGATGCGATATCGCATTGCCTGGCCAAAACCTCGATAGGACTCACGAGCAGCCGCGATATGAGCCTTTCCTTGGTCGCTGGCAAGCCAATCACTTACCTGTGCCCGGACATCCTTTTCTGTACCGGTAATATTTGGCTTATGACGCTTGACTAACTTCGGTTCATCCAGATTCCAAAGCGTGATTTTCGCACCGGCTAACCGGCTGCTCGGAGCACTATGCATAGTGCTCCGATAAAACACTTCAACCTGAACCGACTCTTGGGCCTGACTAACGATCGAGAAGAGGCTAAGCACGAGAGGCAATGCCGTTGTGAAACTTTTTATCCCCATTGCAAGGCCTCCTGGTCAACCAGATGAGTTGAGAATTGCGGCAGTAGCCGCTCTATATTGTGAAACGGAATGATGATGCCAACTTTGTGAGAGCTCACCGTTAGCAGTCCGTTGGATCGACCTCGAATATGGCGGCTTTGAAAATTTCCCTGGCCAACAGAACATCGCTCATGCAGCTCTAGTGATAAAAACTCATGTTGCGCGCGGAACCATTCGTCAGCGTCAAACAGCTTGAATGATGTCGGTGTTATGAGAAATAATCCGCCTCTGACCAGGTGAACAGGGCTGTCATCAGACCCGACCTCAATGGCACCACGTTCAATGGACTCTTGTAGCCACGATATAAACTGGTTTTTATTCATTTGCCCCACAGCAAGTGCTCCTTATTATTCAGCTGTCACGCTGGGTATTTCCCATTTTTCGCGATAGGCCCCGGGTATCGCTTGTGCGCTTTCTGTCGCTTTCAGCAAAGGTCCCTGGAGTCCATCAACCACTAAGTAATAGATATCTCCACGCTGAATGTTGCTCGGGTGGCATGGACGCATGCCGGTTTCAGTTTCTCTGTATGCAACGGTAATAGCCATTGATCTGCCCCAGTCAAATCGTTGTTTATCGGTGTTCTAATACTGACAGTCGACGCGCTTCTCGAAGCCTGTCAGCCAGTTTAAATGCCGCCTCCACTTCAGTGCAGCCGAACTCATCCATTACTAAGCGGCGCTCCCGTTTTTCTTCTTTCTCTGTTCCGGCCAGCAGTAAGCACGGCGCCGGAGGCACGTTGCGGAATAACCCTTTCATCGTGTCGCCGAGGACCACGCCCTCTGTGTATTTCTTCTGGACTTTTTTGGTGTTGAGCAGCATGCCACGCTCATCATCGGTAAACGTTTTGAATTTCTCGATTTCTTTGAGCTCTTTTGAGTTAACGAACAGCACGAGCCACCACTCGAACATCGAGAGAATCTTTTCCGCTTCATCGGGAAAATCCTCCATGTTCTGCGTGGCCATCCAAAGCCAAACGCCGGCGCGCCGGCCCAATAGCTTCGCCAGAGTAACCAGATATTTCGCCAGCAGGCGTTCAGTCGTGATAACGTGGGCTTCATCGGTCAGAGCGATCGTGTCGCGACCGTCGTCTTTGGTGCGCTTCGCCCTGGCAATGATTTGATTCATGATGGAGATGTAGGCCACCGACAACTTATCTTTGGTGTCGTTGCCACTGGCGAGAATACCTAGATCAATGCGAATGTAATCGGCATCCGGAAGCTCATCGCCTTTGCGATTGAAGAGCTCACCGGCGAAGCCATCCGTAAAGAGCTTCATGGAGTCGACCATCTCTTCGATACGGCCGCGTTTTTCGTGACGATGCTCTTTTGTGGCATCCAGCGCCCGGATAACATCTTCGGTGAGTAAATATTCTCGGCCGGACTTCCGGCACTCAACGGCAGAGGTCAGAATGGCCTCTTTCAGAAGTGCACCGTCCTGACGGGTAAAACGTTTCTCTTCCGATTCGATACAACCCGTCACCATAATTTGAGCAATAATCAGAAGCTCACCCAGCAGGTCTCGCTCAATCTTTTCAGGCTCTTCTTCAGCGTTGACGTCGGCGTCGGTGGTCTCCTCAAGCTCGATCGCCGTAATGTCTTCCGCTTTAATGATATTGCCGTTGCTGTCCACCAGCTCAAGCGCGGATTGAAAGGGAGCGAGCGAAGGCGCCATACCAGGTGACAAGGTAATATCGACAGTGCTCAGGCCTTGCTGCTTAAACAACTCAGCCAAGAGACCAAAGCTGTCACCGGCCTCCATGACGACGAACCGTGGGCGGTAGACGGCCATGATGAGCATTTGCAAATACACCAGCGTGGCTGACTTGCCCGCACCGGTGGGGCCATAAAGAAACAAGTGAGCGTTACGAGCGCGATCGTTAAGGTTGAGCGGATCGACCATAAAAGGCTCACCGCCACGGTTAGAAAACAACAGGCCAGGGTGGCCAGTACCTGTTTCGCGGCCGTAGAACGGCAATATGTTGGCCAAGTGCTGAGCGTACATAAACCGGTTGCGACGCTTGATGTGATCCAAGCGATGGTCATAGCCCATAGGGATGAACCGAAGGTACGAATCCAGCCGGTATACGTCGTCATCACCCGAGATGAGCTCTAGGCTGTTGTTGCCTAGCCAGCTGGTCACTTCATCCATTTGATGTTCCAGCTCGATATCATCGTCAGCTCGCAGCGCGATAGCGATCGACACCGGCAGAATCGTGTTACCCGTCTGCATCTGCTCGCGACCGTGCTGAATGGCACGCCTCGCGGCGGCGGCTTCTTCAGTCTGAGCCTTCGAGCGTTTCTCCATGACATCAAGATGCTTCTTGATCGCGCTGCGTGTCGGCATCACAAATGTGATGCTCAGGATAGCGGAACTGGGAAGCTGGTCCAGCACACAAATGGTGTGGTCATTGACTTGGCGCTCTGCGCTCAACACACCAATTTCTGGACGGTGTGACAGGCGCTCCACCTGCAGCACTGTGTGCGGCAGTCCATCGAAGTACCAGTTACCGGTCTTTTTGTCTGACCTCGCCTCAGGCGAGACCACATCATCAGCGAGAGAGTAATCAAACGTCGTTGCCAGCTCATCCTTGCCGACATCATCGGCCGATACATACCGGTTGGATTCCAATAGAGCTTCAGTGTCGCCTTCCGACTGCGCGGGCGCGGGCCGAAACCAGCGGAACAACCAGTTATGAATCGACTCACCTTTAAGGCGAGTCGATTTGATGCCGGCCACTTGCAGGTTCATCGACAGTTTCTTGAGCGTGTTGTCCAGCTCTTGTACCGGGTTCATGTTGCGGCGCAACTTGATACCCCGGCTCAAACGCCGATACACCACCATATACACCCGGCGATAGTTACCGCCCCAGGGCAGCTCGTTACCGCTTGAGGAGTCGATATACAAGCCCTCAGGCGCTCTCATGTCCTCCACGTGAGGCCGAAACACGTTATCGACAAACCAGTCGGTATAGGGATGCACATCACCGACTTGTTTAGCTTGACGGCTGTGAGCGTAGTCGCGCACCCGATTGGGCAAGTGCTTGAACTCGGCTTTATCTGGGAACGCAAACACCTGGCAAATCCAGGGGCTGCGATCGGTTCCAGGGAAGCTTTGTGTCAATACCCGCTGAATGGCGTCGCGCTGGGAAATCATGTAGTCCATCGAGCGTGCTTCGGTGCTGATCGGCTTAATCTCGACGACGCCGGCGACGCTGTAGCCGTCTTCCAGCAAGACGGCATTGTCATCACCGACAATGCCCAGCCACGGCAGGAGATCGCTGATACTGGCTTTGTCGCGGTAGCCGCCTTCAAGGTCGGCATCCGTCGCTGTTTTCTTACCGAATGGTGAGCCATCCAGGAACAGCTGCTTAAAGATATCGTAGGCGCTGGCGCTCATTGGGCACCTCCGCCAGGGTTGTGATTGGCAGTGGGTGCCTCTCCAGGCATACCGTAGATATCACGTGGCCACAGCTTGAAAGGCACGGTATAGCCAGGCACAGGCAATCCATCGGTGCCCACGGTGCGAGGACGCACATAGAGATAAAGCGTTGGATTCGGTAGCGCTGGAAACAGGTTGTCGGTTTCGCTTTGCACTTGTCGTGTGTAGGCGCTGTAGTCTGGATCGGGCTCTACCAATGCGCGGCCACCGGCCTTTTGAGATGTGGTGTGTATCGCGCCACCACCGACTTTTTGGTCGTAGACTTCGCGCATGTCCAGTCCGTCGTCTTCCGGTTCTGGAATGGTCGAGCAGGCCGACAGCGCGGCCATAATCCCACTAATTAAAGCTGTTCGGAGAATCCAAGGATTCATAGCTCACCCTCCGAGCGTTTTTGTTGTGATTAATTTGAAGATCGCGAGCCACGTGAATCGCAACCTCTTGACCAGGTGCCACATAGATCGCATCGAATGTGTCCTGAAAACGCTCCTCAAAAATATCGATGGTTTTATCGAGACCAGAAGCCGCGAGGCCCCATTCGCCGTATTCACCGCGATCACCGGTGACGCTGGATATGACCGTGCCGCCATCAACGCCGGTGGTGCGCAATGAATCGGCTCTATACTTTGAATAGCCTTCAGCGGCGCCCAAGATGGTCATGAGGGACGCTTGTTTATAGGCGTCGGTAATGCGCTTGCCAGCGATACAGGGCACGCCCTGGCGATCCGAGATGTAACCAATGTTTTTGCTCTTCTGGCCTTCACCAAAGCTGGCACCGAGTGAATCCGCGCTGGCTACCTTGTCGGGCGGCATGTGATTGATCGTGCCGTCGTCAAAAACATAGGTCGCGCCAGTCAGCTCGACCGAGACACAGGACAGCGACCAATCGCCTCGTGCAATGCCGTCAAAGATCACGCCATCGAGACCGGGAATATGGTGGCCGTTGGCAGCCATGTTGTCGGACCCCACGATCAATTTGACCGGAAACGGATCTTGCACTTGGCCACCAATAGGAACTCGGCCGATCAGCGCCGTCATCGACGTCGCATCAAAGAGCGTTGATCGTGCCGGTACCGTGTACACCGGTTCCCCCGAGTCCAATGGGTTATTAAAGTCAGGCAGCGAGCTATCACTGTCTGCGGCCGTGAGTAATTGACCGGGCTGAGATACCGAAGCACCGGTACTCAGCGGCTTTAAGCGGCGATAAGAAGGTCGTCCTTCGACCGCTGTGGTTTGTTCAAACGATGGTGATTGACGGCCATAGGAAAACGACTCGCCGTCGATCTTGTAATCAATCGTGTCGTCAGCACCGGATGTTTTACCGCCATTATTGAAACCAAAATCTTTGAGCACGTTCCCCTGATCATTCATGGAGAAGTTGCCGACTTTGAGGCTATTAACTTTTTCTTCCAGCTTGGAGAGTTGCGCCGAAAGCGCGGAATCGACTTCAGCGGTTTTATCAGCGGATAGATCAGTCACGCTTTTTTTCAAATTAGAAATCTGATCATCACGCTGTTTAAGCTCGCGGCGTAGGTCACCGTACTGTGCCTGGACAGTACGAAGCGTCTCCTCTGTGGTATCGCCAGAAGCCGAATCGGTAACCGTCGGTCTCGCCGGTGCATCGGGCGCCCTTGGGCCCCCCGGTACAGTCGGAGTACTGGTCTGGCTGTTTATAGCGACTACAATGACGACAACGACTAGAACGGCTGTGATCATCCAGGGCATACGGTTGGGTTGGGCTTTATTGGCCATAGTGCAAACCTCCGACGGCCTGAGGCAGTGGGTTATCGCTGATCAAATACACGGTGGTGCGATCTTCAAGCGCGCCAATAGGCCCCAACCAAGTGTGCTGAAAGGCGATGGAGTCAAAGTCGCCTCGCACCAAGCGCGGATCCAGCGAAACTTTTAGCGGTGATCGGTTGATCACCTCTACGGCCGTAACGTAATGACCCCAGCCACGCCAGGCGGCCACCGGCCGATAGTGAAAGGTTTCACCCTCACGGCTGCGGATCAGATCGGCCACTTCAACGGCGGGCATGGGCACTTGCTTAATGGCGTTGTTGTGCGGGGCAATACGAGCTGGTCCGTAGAGCGTTTGCGCCGCAAAACGTGTCAACTCAACCTGGTACGGATTGTTGAGCTCCGAAGTGACCTGGTCCCGCTTGCTGGGTTTTTCGACCAGCGACGGGTTTTCAATCAGGTAGTCAGCCGGCGTCGCCCCTTCAGAGGCTTCCATGTCGATCAGGTAGACGCGCTCTTGATCCTCGCTCTGAACAATCAATCGACCAGGTGACGTTGTCTCCAGCGCCTTAAAGTAAGCAACGGATGGATTCGCTTGAGTCGCTTCTAAATTCTCTAAAAGCGCCGAAGGAACATCGATATTCACGGGCTCAGGAAACACAACGCGAACCTCTTGACCGACCGGTAACGTGATGGTGACCGGATGCCCCGAATAAACTAATCGTGTATCGGCCAAACCGAATGTCGATAGACACAGGAGACAGAGGACCAACAGTGACCGAATCACAGCTCACCTCCCACGCCGATACGCGCCGGATCGTTAAAGAATCCGCCGACCGACACGCCAAACTCATTGCAAGAGCGTGAGTCGCGGTAAGCATAAAGTGGATAACGCATGACCACGTTTTTGACTTCCTCGCCCACAACGCGCTCCACCAGAGACAGGTCCAGCCACACATACCAGGTGCCGTTGCCCAGAGATTTAACGTGCTCTTTGGTGTAGAAAGTCGCCGGCGAAACGCTCCGGGTGCGTGACAGCTCACCATTAGTGCGGCGCTTTTTCACATCGTCTTTCAGCCACTTGTACATGTCCGGAGACAAATAGCACTTCATCTCGTCCACGTTGCTGTCGTAGTCAGCAAGACCGCTCTCAAGCCATTCATTAATCTGTTTCCAGATATAAAGCGTGTACATGTACACATTGGCTTGCTCGGGCATGTTAGGGCGCAATACGGCTCCCTCAGAAAGATCCGGCGGTACATGCATACGGAAGTCCTGCTGTACGTTCGCCAGACGGTAATGCGCGTGCACGAGCAGCAAACCGAGAAATACAAGGCCGATGGCCAAGTACCAGTTCAATCGCTCTCTCGCGGTCAATGCATTTCGGATACGGCTCATAAACTGCGTCCTCTTTGAAAGCTGAGGGTTTGATTAAAGATTCGGTGGCCCACACCCCATTCGCTGAGCCTCAACTGAAGGACCTCTTTGTAGTAGTTATCACCTCGCTCTTCCTTGTTTGTCATGAGCTTGCGAAGCACATAGACAGACAATGCAATGGTGCCACCCATGAGGATCACCGCCGCCGCGAGAATGGCTAAGCTGGATGACACACTGAAGAGCACGATAAAAGCGATCACTGCCGTGAGTAGTGAAACCACACCACACACCATAGCGACTGCAGAAATCTCGCTACCTGTGCAGCCCATAAACACCACCGGCTCATTGGTGAGGTCATCGGCTAATTGAAACTCTGAGTGCTCCACGATTGCTCCTTAACTAAAAAACTGACTGCTTATCCAGATCGCGATCGAGAGCGCGACAAGAAAGAACATCACACCCCCGGCAATAGACTTGCCCGCTGAGATCCATTTAGTGTCTCCGTCCTTGGCATCTCGAATGTCTTTCAAGGCTTCAAGCAATACCTTGACCCCCAAATAGGCGACGGCAATCCAGAGAATGACAGCCGCGACGTATTTGAATATGCTCAGCAGTATGTCAAGAGGGTTGCCGCCGTCGGTATCGACCCCGTCCATCTCCAACCCTGGCAACTCAGGTTGTGCTGCGGCGATTGAAGGCCACAACAGTGCAACGACAACAATCAAGCAACCGAAGATCACGATTGACTGAACCTTTGATATTGAAAAATTAGTTGGAAACATGGTTATACCCTCAAGTGATACGTGGCGTTATTAGCCAGATAAAAAAGAAAAACAATACAAACAATCGAATGAGAAGATTCAGCACATCGCCTTCTTCCATTTCGCCTTTTTGGCGACGCTGCCAACCCGCCACCAAGGCCATCCAGATTAAAAGCGCGAGCAACCCTCCAAAAATGACGGCAAAGGTCATGTAGAAGTACACGGGTTCTAAGCCAGATATCGTTTGAAATCTATCAAGCATGACAATTACTCAACGAACACACCGATGATTTTTTCCTGATCCGCTTCCCCGGAAGGAGACTCACGCGGCAAATACTCATTCTTGAGGTTCTTGATCTTGCGGGGCGATCGCGATGGCGCTCGTAAGTGGCGCTCCAATGCGTCGCGGATTTCACTAATGTCGGTATTCAGCGCGTGGTAATTCAACGGAAATCGAGTATCGATCGCACTGACTGAGTTAGCTTTTGAAACCAGACCTTGCGCATCTTTCAGATACACCAACACTTTTTCTAACGCTAAACGCTCCTGATCCGTCACATGATCGGCGCCAGCCGTAGCGGATGCCGATGCCACGAGAAGCAGCGTTATGACCAAATACTTCATTGAGTGATAACTCCCTGATTGACGAAAAACGGATAGTTCGTGATACCCCAGTGCTCCATGAAGCTGGAGCCAGGTGCCGCGATTAGCGGTAAAGGTTTTAAGATGGCGCGCAGCTGATCCAGCTGCGCTGCTGACTGGACATTCACGACAAAGCCTTTGGCGGAGGCCTCCAGAAGTTGTTGTTTGTTCGCGTTTACCCAGTGAACGGAATACTTGTCGTAGCCCATCACGAAAAACGCCGGATGCAGTTTGGCGGTTTCGTGTGGTAGCGACAGCTCACCGCCGTGAATCTTGCCCGGTGTCATACCCGGTGTATGAACGGGAAACTGTTCGTGAATATAGGTATCTGGTCGTGGACGTGTGAGCGAGAGGTTCGGCGCCTCTAAGAAGGCCTCGCCACCAAAATCGGCAATAGTTTCGGGCGTTTGAGCAACGCTGGTTATGCTGAACAGCGTTGAAGTCAAAAACAGTGTTATACGATTCATTGGCCGGCTCCCGCGATCAGAGGCTGCCACTTAGACAGAACCTGTTTGCGATAAGAAGCTGCTAGCCGAGGGTTATTGGGAGAATGGTAGCGACCGGCCGCTGCCGTCCAGCTGCCCGAGCGCTCGAACTCAGAGCGCAGTAAAGCTGCTGCATATTGAATATTGGCGTAGGGGTTAATGATGAGGTATGGATCATTGATCACATGGGAATGAGCACACCAGTGGATCTGACACAGGCCGATATCCACATCACAACGATCTTGGGACAGAAACTCAGACAGAGCGGTGGCCGTATGCTGAGCATCCGCGAAGTAGACACCACGGCCACCGAGATTCAGTGTCCAGGGCCAAGGGTGATACGAGCCTGCTTGGCTATAACCGCTCTCCTGGAGGCAGACGGCATACAATAGTTCCGCTGGGACATTAGCGTGTTTCGCCGCGATCCAGTACGGATCTGGGACAGCCTTTGAGCTTGCCAAAGCGGGTACGCTGAGGATGATCAGCAACCATGAAAGTACCGTTTTCAAAACGTGACCTCCATCAGTTCACCATCCATCCGCGGATCACGTAGATAAACCTGAGGCAGATTAGCGTTATTGGGGGACATCGCCTTAAATAGACCGCGATCAATATTGAGGGTAATGAGGCCGGCATCATTCACCAATTCCGGTGGAACAGAATGTGTCGATGCCCATTGAATAATATCGGCC
>TARA_R110000850_G_scaffold91742_10_pt1 | contig 27443 bp, 25 predicted proteins | sample TARA_R110000850 | Tara Oceans TARA_R110000850 (sample SAMEA4397586) | marine metagenome | biome: Polar Biome; feature: [SRF] surface water layer (ENVO:00010504); material: water (ENVO:00002006), including particulate matter (ENVO:01000060) such as... | depth 5 m | reverse complement strand
TACAAGCCGATGATGCGGCTGGTCTGGCTCGGCGGCGTGTTCATGTTCTTTGGCGGCATCCTTGCGGCCAGTGATCGGCGATATCGTTTGAGCCAGCGGCAGGTCCAGGCGCCGCTTGCACAAGAGGCGGCGACTGCCTGATGCGATTTGCCATTCCCGTCATCGTGCTGATCGGCCTGATGCTGATGCTGGCGGTCGGTCTGAAACTGGATCCTCGAGAAGTCCCCAGCCCCTTCATCGGCAAAGCTGCACCGCAATTTGAATTGCCCTTGCTGGACGCACCCGAAAAGATGTTCAGCCCGGCAGATATGGCTGGACGACCGGTGCTGGTCAATTTCTTTGCAAGCTGGTGCGCCGGGTGCAAGGTCGAGCATCCCCTGCTCATGCAGATGGCCGAAAACGAAGGTATCGAGATCATCGGTATCGATTACAAGGACGCGCCCGAGGATGCGCGCAACTGGCTGGCGCGCAACGGCAATCCCTATCGAACCGTGGTGCTGGATCGCGAAGGGTCCGCGGGTTTGGACTGGGGTGTGTATGGCGTGCCCGAAAGTTACGTTGTCGGCGCTGATGGAACCATCCTGTTCAAGCAGATCGGGCCGGTGACACCGCAGGCCTGGGAACGCGACATCCGGCCTCTTTTGACACCAAGGCAATGAATCGAATCGCTGTCGTATTTTCACTACTCCTCGGCTGGAGCCTGATGTTTCCGGTGCTGGCCCTGAGCCCGCCCGAAACGCCGCTTTCCGGCGAGCAGCAGCAGCGCTACCGAGCGCTGATACAGGAACTGCGCTGTCTGGTGTGTCAAAACCAGAGCATTGCGGATTCCAACGCGGACCTGGCGCTGGATCTGCGCGCGCAGGTTCACCAACGCATTGTCGCGGGTGAGAGTGATGCCGAGATTCGCCGCTACGTGACCGATCGTTATGGCGAATTCGTGTTGTACAAGCCGCCGATGAACATGCGCAACCTGCTGCTCTGGGCCGGTCCCTTCCTGTTGCTGATCATCGGCGCAACTCTGGTATTCCGGCGCTTGTCGAGACCCGCCAATTATGGCGAGAGCAAGCCAGTGGTGAACCGCGAACAGCTGCGCAAGTTGCTGGAGGAAGACCAGCCGTGATGCTTGCACTGATGAGCTTGATGGCCATTTGCGCGCTGGCCTGGATGACACGCCCGCTTTGGCGCGCAGGAATTGCACCTGCACAGTTGCGCCGCAGCGCCAACGTGGCCGCATATCGGCAGCGCCTGGGCGAACTCGAGGCCGACCACGCTGCGGGTCTGGTGGATGCTGACAATTTGCAGAGCCTGCGTCAGGAACTGGATCAGCGACTGTTGCTGGACTCCGACGACGCGGAGCAGAAGCCAGCCGCAGGCCGCAACAGAAGTGTATGGCTGGTAGCGGTGCTGTCGCTGCTGGTGCTGGCGTTGAGTCTGTTTGGATATGTCGATGCCGATACCTGGTCTTTGCAGCAGAAAATTGCACAGGCGCGGGTTGCAGGTGCACAGGATGCTGATCCGGCGGAGATTGAAGCCATGGTCGGCGGGCTTGAAGAACGACTCGCACAGGAACCCGACAACATCGAAGGATGGGTGATGTTGGGCCGATCGCATTTCGCGCTGCAGAACTACGAGAAAGCGGCCAATGCCTACAAGCGCGCCAACGAACTGACCCATGCTTCCGCACCCAGTTTGCTGGTAGGAGAGGCTGAGGCCATTGCGATGAGCAAGGATCAGGACCTGCGCGGGCGTCCCGCAGAACTGTTTCAGGCGGCCCTGAAGCTGGACCCTCAGAATCCGCGCGCCCTATGGTACGCAGGTCTTGCTGCAGAGCAGGCCGGCACACCCGCCCAGGCTCGCCAGTACTGGAAAACACTGAGCGAGATGGATGTGCCCGAAGCGCTGCAAAAAATATTGCAGGCACGCCTGGCGGAACCGCCTGCCGGGCAGAATCCGTCAGCATCCGAGCCTGTCGATATTGTCCTGAGTGTGGATGTCAGCATTGACCCGGCATTGCAGGCGTCATTGCCAGCGGACGCGACGCTGTTCGTATTTGCCAAAGCGCTGGAAGGGCCGCCCATGCCGCTGGCCGTGCATCGGGGTGTGGTCGCAGACTTGCCACTGTCCATTCAGATGGATGACAGCATGGCGATGGTGCCGACGGCAAAAATTTCGCAGTTCGATGCATGGACGCTGACCGCCCGTATCAGCCGTTCCGGCGATCCGCAGGCGAAATCGGGCGATCTGCAGGGCAGTCTGACCGTGGCGCGAGACGAGCTGGGCACTTCGGCGCTTCACCTGCTCGTGGATCAGGTCGTACCGTGAGCGACCCTCGCAAATTTCTGGCAATCCCATGAGTCACACACTTTCTTCCATGCCCGCGACCGGGGGCATGTATTTCAAGGCATTGGGCACGGCCCGCCGCAAACCCGGCAAGAATCTGCAAATGCCGAAGATGGAGGTCAGTGTCTCGGCGGTGCATGCAGACACGGCGCGCCTGGCCAGCTATCGCAAAATTTGCGGCTTTGACAATACCGGGGAACTGCCCATTACCTACCCGCAGGTACTGGCTGCGCCGTTGCACATGTGGCTAATGCTCCGTCCGGAGTTTCCCTTGCCCTTGATGGGGCTGGTCCACGTACGCAACAGCTTCAACGTTCGTGCGCCTTTGCCGGAGGACGGCATCTTCAATGTTCGCGTTTCCATCGGTGAAGGTCGGCGCACGCATCAAGGCTTTGAAGCGGACTTTCTGACTGTCTTTGAAGACGCCGATGGCAAGCCGCTCTATGACGCGCTGATGACTGTGTTGTACCGGATGAAATCCAGCAGCATTCCAAAGCCGCCCCGTCCTGAGACGCCTGCGGCGAGTCTGGCCCAGTACTGCAGCTTTGATGTGCCCGCAGATGCAGGGCGTCGCTACGCGGCGGTCTCAGGTGACTACAACCCGATCCATATGAGTGCCCTGAGCGCCAAGGCTTTCGGCTTCCCTCGCGCGATTGCACATGGCATGTGGAGCCTGGCCCGCACGGCAGCTTTGTTGGAGTCGGCTCAGACCATGGCTGCGCACTCGCTGGATGTGCAGTTTCGTCAGCCGCTTTTTCTGCCGGGAAAAGTGTCGGTGAAATATCAGGTCCAGGGCGATGGGCTGAGCTTCGAGCTGTTGTCACGCACGTCGGACAAGGTGCATTTCAGTGGCACCATCGTCTGAGACAGAACAGCTCTCGGTTGTCAGGCCTGGTCGGTTTCGGCTACGCATGTGGATAAGATAGCGCTCACCATTACCGGGGAGTCAGCATGCGCAGGATCATTCGCGGGACCGTTGCAGCAAGCTTTCTTGGATTGTTCGCAAGCCTGAGCCTTGCTCAGGGAGATCTGTCCAAGGTTGAAATCAAGGCTGAGAAAGTTGCCGAGGGTATTCACGTTCTGACCGGGCAGGGCGGCAATATTGGCGTGCTTTCCGGTGCCGACGGCGTGATCATGATTGATGATCAGTATGCGCCGCTCAGCGAGCGCATCCGGGCAGCCGTCCGGCAGATCAGCGATCAGGACATTCGCTTCCTGATCAATACACACTGGCATGGCGATCACACCGGCGGTAACGAAGCTTTCGGAAAGTCGGGCAGCGTCATCGTCGCACATGACAATGTCCGCAAGCGCATGAGCACCGAACAATTCATCAAATTGTTCAACAGCAAAGTGCCTGCGTCACCTGCAGCCGCCTTGCCTGTTGTGACGTTTTCAGACCGCGCCAGCTTTCACCTGAATGGCGAGAATATTCGCCTGATCCATGTGGCGCATGCGCATACCGATGGCGACACCTTGATCCATTTCGAGAATGCCAATGTGATCCACATGGGCGACACATTCTTCAATGGACTGTATCCCTTCATTGATCGCGGTAGCGGCGGTTCGGTTCAGGGCATGATCGCCGCAGCCGAATTTGTATTGGGCATGACGGACGCAAAGACCCGAATCATTCCCGGCCACGGTGCCGTGACAGATCGCGAAGGTCTGCAGGCTTATCTGGCCATGCTGAAACATCTGCGCGACGGTGTGGCCCGGGGCATAGAGCAGGGGCAATCACTGGAACAGATTCTTGCCACTAAGCCAGGCGCAAGGTATGACGAAAAACTTGGCGGTGCCTTCATCAACCCCGAGCAGATTGTCGGGTTCGTATACGACAGCCTGCAGCATCCGCCGTCGCACGTAGGCCCAGCGAAACACCCTGAAAACTGAAAAACCTTCCGGCCGCAACTTGCGTGCGGCCGGAGGGTCAGGGGGCTGGTTAGAGTGATCCGCTGCCGAGGACGAGCCTCGCTCAGCTCATCTCAAAGCCTTTGAAGCCGGTTTCTCTGACTTCGTCCAGCCGTCGGTGGTACTCGTTGACACCCCCGGTGTAGGAAAGCATCCGGCGCTGCTTGCCCTTTACGTTACTGCCCATGTACCAGGAATCGGTCTTGGTCAGCAGCGTGGCGTTGGAGGATTCTTCGTGGTGTGCAATCCAGGCCTCTTCAGCGGCTTCGGTGGCTTCCATGACCGTCTTGCCGGAGCTGCGCAGGGCGTCGATGGCATGCACGATCCAGTCAACCTGTTCCTGCAAGCAAGTTGCCATGTTGCACAGGGCAGCAGACGGTGAGAGCGGCGTCGCGGTGGCGAACAGATTCGGGTAGCCGTGAATCTGCATGCCCATGGTGGTGCGGATGTCTTTCTTCCACTCCTCCGTCAGCGAGCGTCCGCCGCGTCCACGAATGTTCATGCGGGACAAGGCGCCGGAACCTGCATCAAAGCCGGTGGCAAGAATCAGGATGTCCAGATCGTGCACCGAGCCGTCAGCAAGACGCAGGCCTTCCGGTTCTACGGCTTCGATCGGATTGTTCTTCACCGGAACAATTTTCACCTGCGGAAGCAGGAAGGCTTCGAGGAATTTGTTCTCAAGCGGAACGCGGTGTGTGCCGAAACCGTAGGTCGTCGGAATCAGGTGTTCACACAACTCGGGATCCTTGATGCGCTCGCGCATCTTCTCGCGCACCCATTCGGAAATTTCCTCGTTGATTTTCTCGTCGAAGAACAGTTCCGAATAACCTGCCAGCCAGAAGCTCAGCGAGCCATCTGCCCAGAGCTCCTCGAGCTGCGCCTTGCGCTCTTCCGGCGTGCACTCGCTGTAGGGGCGACCGTGGAAATCATAGTCGAAGCCGCCAAACGTCGAGCGCACACGCTTGCGCATTGCATCAAAGTCTTCAATGAACGCGTCATTGTCGGCCTTGGTGTATTTGGGATTGCGCATCGGCGTGATGTACTGCGGTGTCCGCATGAACACCTTCAGGCTTTCACATTCGGAAGCGATAGTCTGGATGACCTGGATGCCAGTGGCTCCGGTACCGACGATGCCAACTTTCTTGCCCTTGAAGTCGATCTTCTCGCTGGGCCAGCGCGCGGTATACAGCAGTTGTCCCTTGAAGCTTTCCTGACCCTTGAACAGATCGGTCAGCGCCGCGGACAGCATTCCACCGCAGGAAACAAAATACTGGGTATCGAAGGTTTCGCCGGTATCGGTTTCGATCACCCAGCGCTGGCGTGATTCATCGTAATTTGCGGCAATGACCGATGTATTGAAAGCGATGTCCTTGCGCAGATCGCAGCGATCGGCAATGAAATTGAAATAGCGTTCTGTCTCAGGTTGGGCGGGGAATCGCTCGCTCCACTGCCATTCGGATTCCAGCGCCTTGTCAAACCAGAAATGGTAGATGTAGGCCTGCGAGTCCACGCGCGCACCCGGGTAGCGGTTCCAGTACCAGGTGCCGCCAACGTTGCTGCCTTTTTCAATGGCCTTGACCTTTAGGCCCTTTTCTCGCAAGCGATGAAGTGCATACATGCCGGCCATGCCTGCACCCACCACAATGGCGTCGTACTGCTGGCTGGAAGGTGGTTGAGCGGAAGCAGAATTCACCGTGGTTCTCCTGAAATAGTTATGGAATCATGAATGGCATACCCGCATCCATTCACAAGAGCGGTATGCCACGAGACCAATTCTGGGATGAAGGCGAGTGGGTTAGAACCTCCCCATGCGGGTGGGGTGACTGAACGGCTTGTCAGGACAGTAAAGTTCTAACGGTTGAACAACTGAAGGCGGCGCGTCTCGTTGATTGCCTGTGTGCGCGTGCCAACGCCAAGCTTGATGAATACGTTTTTCAGGTGCCACTTGACCGTATCCGCACTGACATCCAGGGTCCGCGCGATTTCCTTGTTTGCCATGCCCTGATTGAGAAGCCGCAAGACTTCTGTCTCCCGGCTGGTGAAATCGGTGGCTCGAAGTCGCCAGCCTCCCGTTAGCGGAAGGCCATCTACGGGATGCTTGCTGGCGGTGATCAACTGGTCCGCGCTGGCGGAAAACGCGATGGCATCCTGATCCGCCGAAGGCGTGCGTGGCTGGTGTCGCTGGCGATCGCGTATGCGTTCGAGAATGCTGATCAGCCGGGAGCCTTCATCCAGGAAAGGCCGTACCATTTTTTTTGGAACGGCAGCGTTTACCACATCCAGCAAAGTGCGTTCGGCCTGGGGCTCATTGCCCTGCTGGTCAAAGATCAGGGCGAGCTGAATCTGCGCCAGATAAGCCAGATGGTTCCATCCCGCATCAGCGGCGGCGCTGGCGCGCGCCGCCATGATGCCCTCTGCTCTGGGAAAGGCCTTGCGCGCGCACAGCAGGCGCACGCGCGCAAAGTCCAGGAAGATCGTAACCTCTTCGCTGTCATGCGCGGGAATGGTTCCTGTCTGGTAACGCCGGGCATCTGCGTCAGCCAGAGACTGCTCAGCGCCTCGCAGGTCGCCGAGTTCGAGGCGCACGCGCGCCCGTTCGCAAGCAATGGCAACGCCGAAGCGGTACAGCGAAAGCGCGCGCGCAATATCTTCGCCCTCTTGCAGTAGATCCAGGGCGGTTTGGTGTTCGCCGCGCTGGACCCACAGGCGGCAACTTGCAAGATAGGTTGCAAGATAGATGTCCGCGACGCCGCCTTCCTGACCGAGGCTGCGACAGGCTTCCAGCAGGCGCTCGGCCTCATTGAGCTGATTGGCTTCATAGCAGAGTTGGCCCATCAGGCCGCTGGCTAATCGGATGGCGCAGGACTGTGGGCCAGAACTGATACGAGCAATGTTGATGGCGTCGTCGAAACAGCTGCGCGCCTGCTCGAAACGGCCGGCCCGGTGCAGGGCAATGCCTTGGAAGCATCGTCCGTAGACCCCACTGAACAGGCCTTGTGCGCTGTCCTGATAATCGCGTGCCCTGAGCAGAATCGGACCGACTTTTTCCAGGGCGCCCGAGTGCAGGTGGTGGTAGGCCAGAACGTTGGCCGCAACACCGACCGTCCAGTTTGAATAGACCTCTGGCTCATCAAGACAGGGCTGTGCCAGATCTGGTACGCAATCAATTTCGTCGCCGTAGACCGCCGTGCAGGCGGTCAGAACATCGGATTCGCCCAGCAAGCGCTTGCGTATTTCCGGATTGGACTGTTGGGCAATGCGTTTCACATGCCAAAGTGCAACTTCCGATTCATCAGGTCGGTGCGTGAGTGTGTAGGCCCAGGCAATGGCCAGCTGCAAACGCGCGTCCTCCAGCAATGCGGTACGCGGCAGGTCGCGCAGCAGGCCAAGCAGAGTGGACATGTGTCCGCGCTCAACCATGAGCATGGCGCCGCGCTCGACGAGTTCCACCGCACGTGCGGCATCGCCGCTGGCAATGGCATGCTGCACGGCTTCTTCTGTGTGTCCGTGCTCCGAGAACCAGTCGGACGCGCTGCGATGCAGGCGCGACACCTCATCGGGATACTGCTTCTTCAGTCGCTGCTGCAGATAGCGCGCAAACAGGTGGTGGTAGCGAAACCACTGTCGCTCCTCGTCGAGTGGAAGCAGGAAGAGTTCCTGTGACTCGAGTTCATCCAGCCGGGCCCGACTGCTGCGCTCTCCGGTGACCGCGACACAGAGGTCGCCACACATGCGATCAAGGATCGACGTGCGCACCAGGAATGCGGTCTGTTCGGCGGGCAGATTATCCAGAACGTTCTCAGCAAGATATTCGCCGATGTCGTTTGCCGTGCCAGATGTCCAGTGACGCAAATCCACCTGTCGGCCGGAGCCGCGCAAGGACAGGGACGCCAGTTGCAGCGCCGCGGCCCAACCCTCCGTGCTTTGCCACAGCGCGTTGATGCCATCTTCATCCAACTTGGAGGGCCCAGCGATGTCCAGATATTGACGTGACTCGCTGAGGTCAAAGCGCAGCTTGGAAGCATCAATTTCCACCAGCTCATTGCGTACCCGCAGATTTGCCAGGGGCAGCCCTGTGCGCGCGCGGCTGGTAATTACGATATGCAGGTTCGGTGGCTGATGGCTTATCAGCCGATGCAACGCCGTAATCACGGCGGTGTCGAGGATCAGATGCCAGTCATCGATGAACAGAACGAACTCAGCATCCTGAATCGAAATATCGCTGACCAGGGTATCCAGAACGAAATCCGATTCTGTCGCAGGACTGGACTCGATCAGGTCCCACAGGCCTGGCCCGATCTCGGGTTCGACCATGCGCAGGGCCTCAACCAAATAGGTCAGAAATCGATTGCGATTGTTGTCGGCTGCATCAATGGCGAGCCATGCGGCGCCGACGCCGTTGGTCTTGAGCTCATCAAACCACTGTGCAACCAAGGTTGTCTTGCCGAAGCCCGCGGGTCCGTGAACCAGAGCGAGCTTTCGATCCATGGTGGCGCGCAAGCTCTCGATAAGCTGGGGGCGTTCGATCAGGCGACCTCGGTTATTCGGCGGCCTGAATTTGGTAGTGACCAGAGGCCTCGGCGCTTCCGCCATTTTTCTCAGTTTCTTGTCAGGCATCTCGGTGGCCTTGGAAATCTGACACAACTCTAGCAAGGCTGCCCAAGAAGCTCTTGGGGGGCGAAACCCAATTCATGAATATTCCGTCGTGGTCGAGAGAATTCGACATCACGGGGCTGATTGCTTGAAATATTGCTGTCGCCACTGCTCAAACTTCGGGAACACCCGTCGCTCGAGGCGGTCCAGGACCGCGAAGGGCAGGCCGGGGAGTGGGTTGAAAGGATTAGTTCGGCTCAGCGCCCAGATTTCGACGCGGTGCACCGTTTTGCCGTTGGAAGCACCGCGGCAATGAAAGCCGCGGGTGTCTGCCACGATGAGCGTATTGGCTTCGCATCTGAGTTCTCGCGGTTGCGGCAGGCCAAGCTGCGCCAACTCCTCATGCTTGATGCGCAATGAGCCCCGTGCGGAATAACGGGAGTCCAGATCGCGACCGACAATGCTCTGCCTGTATTCCCATTTGAGGCGCGCCAGACTCAATCGGTGAGAACCGGGCACGTAAGAAAACGCACCATTGCTCTCATTCGCTTCTGTGAGGAACAGCCAAGCCTTCATTGCCGGCTGGAAGGTATCGGAATGCGGGGTGCGCTGCGGGTCGGCCTCGTCGCTGGGCAGCTGACCGTTATAGATGACTTGTACCCAGCGAAACGGGACGCGCAGACGGCCCGCAACATAGCCCAGAAGAGACTGATATTGCGGGTTTTGCATGGCCGTATGCAGATTCGGATAGCGCGCCAGGCGCTGGTCTGTAATCGGGTATTGGCGGGTCAGTGTGTCGCCCTGAACCGAATCTTGCGGTGCTTCATCCGTCGCGATCTTAATGACATCCTGACCCAGATTCAGGAACTGGCTGTGCTCCAGGAAATTCGGCTTGATCAGGAAACCGTCGCGTGCAAAGGCTTTGCGATCTTCCGGCGGCAGTTTCCACGCCATGAGGGTTCGGCGAATGGCCATGGCGGTGTGTGCCAGAACCACGCGCAGTACATGCAGGCCCAGTCGATTGAGTAGGCGATTGCCGATGAAGGCATTGTCCTCGAATGACTTCGCTTGCGTAAAAAGCGCCAGCGCGTCGATCGGTAGTCGCAACAGTGACTTCAGCGCGGACAAGATGCCGTGGCGTTCTCGTTGCTGACCAGTGCCGCGAGCAGAAGGCTCATCTGTTCGGCGAGATCGGAAATGGCTTGCTGATGGGCTTCTGCCAAAGCGAGGTAGCCGCCTTTGGCGTCCTGCTCAAGCAGGGAACTGCAGGTGATGGCTTCGGCATCCCGCCCCGGGGGCTCAATGGTCCAGAGCGCCTTCAACTGTGCGCGTCCCGACAGTACCGATTCAAAGCGCTGGACTCTCGTGCGAATGCGGTAGGTGTCCAGCCGACTGTTCTTGGGCACTCGGTAGACATCAATGGCGCCGGTTCTGGCGCTGAGCTCCGAGGACAGGGCGCTACGCATCTCATCGGCGAGCGGGGCGACCCAGAGATGCAGCTCCGCCAGTGCCAGCTCGCCGTCGCTGCGTCGAATTACCAGCTGCGGCTGATCCACCTGGCTCGGGATGGAGACCGGAAGAACCTCAATTGCATAGCTCGCGCGAGCGGGTTCGCTATCCGGAAGCGGTTTCACCAGGGTGTAGAAGTGGGTTGGCACAGGGGCACAAGAGGCCAGCAACAACATGCTGACGCCAGTCAGAATGCCAAGGCTCAATGCTTTGCGGATCATTCTTCTGCGTCCTCTGGTAAGAGTTCCTGGGATTCTCGCTTGCCCCGAAGCAGCGAATCAGGATGGCGCTGCAGGTAATCGGACAGATTCCTCAGCGAGCGCGCCGCGCGATCAACCTGCTCCAGTGCCTGTCCGGCATTGAGTTGCAAGGGTGAATCCGGAGACGCGAGGCCCTTGTTGATATCGCCGATGGTGTCCTTGGTCTGTTCAAGCGTTTTGCGAACCTCTTCCAGCGTCTTTCGCGCTTCAGGTGCGAGCTCGCCGCGTACCTGCTTGAGGAAAGCATCTGCACCATCCAGTGTCTTGCGCAGATTGGTGCCGATTTCCTCGAACGGAACACTGTCGATCTTGGCCACGATATCCGCAATCTGCGTCTGGATCTGATCGAGGCTGCCGACCTGTGTGGGGATTTCCAGCGGTCGTGCATCCGGGTCAGTTTCGATCTTCTTGGCCCTGGGAAGGAAATCCAGTGCGACATAGAGCTGACCTGTAATCAGGTTACCCGTGCGCAGCTGCGCGCGCAGACCACGCTGAATCATGTGATGAAACACGGTCTCTGGTGATGGCGGCTCGCTCCCCTCAGGAATACGCAACTGCTCATACGCGCGCCCGAGCCGTTCCGGGAACAAGTCTGCCGTGACCACAGCGGCAAAACGTTTCTGCTCGCGTTCGTAGTTGATCTCGATGCTCTTGACCTTGCCCAGTTCCAGTCCGCGGAAATCGATCGGGGCGCCGACAGACAGGCCGCGCATGGACTGGAAAAATTGCATCCGGACCGGGAGTCCGAAGCCATCGGCTGCAGCCAGAGCAGTCTGCTTGTCTGAGTGGAGACGGAAGACGTCGTCCATCTTGGCCTTGTCGCCCGGGTTTTCTTCGTTCTGCGGCTGAAATGCGATGCCGCCGGCCAGCAGCGATACGAGTGATTCGGAATCGACCTTGAGCCCTGATGCACTGACGTCAACGCTCACGCCGCTGGCGTTCCAGAAACGCGTGCGGCTGGTGACGAAGCGGTCATAGGGCTCATCAATGAAAGCCTGCAAGGTCAGCGAATTGCCGTCTGGGTTGAGGTCATAGCCCACTACGCGCCCGACCGGAATGCGGCGGTAGTAGATGGGAGAGCCGATATTGAGCGATCCCAGATCCTCGCTGCTCAACAGGAATCGTGTGCCTTTTTGATCATTGGTCACCGCTGGCGGTATTTCCAGTCCGGTGAACTGGTCGCGGTGATTCTCTGATGTGCCGACATCGACGCCGATGTAGGCACCCGACAACAAGGTGCCAAGCCCGGAGATGCCGCCCAGGTCTGCGCGCGGCCGCACAACCCAGAAACGTGAATCCTCCAGCGCAATCTCTTCTGCATCCTTGCGCAATTCCACTTCCACGATCACATGTTCGCGAGACGGGCTCAGGCGGATGGACTGCACTTTTCCAACCACCACGTTCTTGTAGCGAACTTCCGTTTTGCCCGCTTCCAGGCCCTCTGCGGTGAGAAACGTCACCGAAATGCTGGGGCCAGCTGCATTGATGCTGCGTACCATCAGGATGATGCCGGCAACGGCGGCGACCAGCGGTACCAGCCAGATCAGCGACGGCGCAAAACGGCGTGGCGTACGAATGTGTGGCGTGGGCAGATCGTCTGCACGAGCGTCCGTTTCATTCATGATGAAGTTTCGCGTTTGTCATTGGGAGTAGGCCGATCCGGAGCATCCCAGATCAGACGCGGATCAAAACTCTTTGCGGCCAGCATGGTCACGACGACCACGGCGCCGAATGCAACGATAGCCGGTCCGGCTTCTACTGTTGCATAACTCTTGAATTTGACCAGCGCAACCAGCAGGGCCACGACGAAGACATCAAGCATCGACCAGTGACCCACTTTCTCGATGATCTGGAACAGCCGCGCGCGGTCCAGCGGTCGCCAGTTGGACGAACGTTGCACGCTGATCAGCAGGAAGCCGAGGATGAGAATTTTCAGGACCGGAACGACCACACTGGCGACGAAGACGATCAGGGCGATATCCCAGGAGCCTTCTTCCCACAGCACGATGACCCCGCTGACGATGGTGTCTTCCCGGGGCGCATCGAGGATCGTGCTGGTCACCATGATCGGCAACAGATTGGCAGGAATATAGAGAATGGCTGCGGTGATCAGCAGCGCCCAGGATCGTGCAAGGCTGGCGGGCTTGCGTCGCTTGAGCCCAGCGTCGCACCGGGGGCAGTGAGCGCCTTCGGGAACCTCAGGTGCGCGGCAGACCAGGCCGCAGTGGTTGCAGCGGATGACGCCTAGCTCGGTCGCGGTCTGATAACTCATAACTTGCGTCGCCCGCGGATTTCCCAAAGTTCCTGCATGTCGACGCCATTGAGCAGGGTCATGAGCAAGGTCAGGAACGCAAAGCCCCACAAGCCGGGCGCAAGGTGAACTTCGGTATCGCCGCTGAGCTTCACCAGCGAAACGAGTACCCCCATCATGAACACCTCGACCATGGACCAAGGGCGTACCGCTTCCAGGGCGCGCATGGCGCGGCTCAAGCCAGGTACTTCGGTGCGCAAGTGCAGCGGCGCAAAAACGTAAAGACTCAGCAGGATGAGCAATAGGGGAAACAGAAAGACCAGAGCCGCGGCCAACCCGGCGATGGCGGCCATGCCAGATTGATAACTTGTGGCCACCGCACCCAGCAGCGTGGTCTGGGTTTGCTCGCCGCCCAATTCAACGACCACGATCGGAAACGCATTGGCGATGACGAACACGATCAGTGCGGAGAGCGAAAATGCCAGCAGTGCGGTGACATCGGTCGTTCTGTTGGAGTACAGCTCCCCCCCACAGCGATGGCAATGCGCCCGTGTCCCACGCGGAATCTGCGTGCGCTGATGCACGGTGTCGCAGTGATCGCAGATGGCAAGACTTAGATGCACGCGTCGTCAGACAGTTTCAGTGATGTGGCAATGATGGGCAGTTTATCGCCGCTGCATGCTTCGGTCAGAGCAAACCGGACAGCATGGTGGCGATACCCAAAAAGGCGGAAAAGCCCGCAATATCGGTGACCGTGGTCAGAATAATGGATGACGACTGCGCGGGATCCTGCCCCAGTCGGGTCAGCACCATCGGCACTGCGGCGCCCGCAAAGCCCGCTGCAATCATCGCCAGGACCATGGAACTGGTAATCACCAGCACCAGGCCGATGGATTGGCTCCACACCCAGACGGCCAGTCCGCAGGTTGCGGCCACCGCGATGCCATTGAGCAGGCCGACGCCGACTTCCTTCATGGCCACGACCAGCCATTGCCGCGTCGTCACTTCGCGCAGGGCCAGCCCCCGCATGGTTACCGCCAGTGCCTGCGCCCCGGCATTGCCGGATTGCCCGGCGACAACCGGCAACAGCACCGCCAGCGCCGTGAACTGGGCGATGGTGGACTCGAAAACGCCGACCACAGCCGCAGCGAGAAAAGCCGTCAGCAGATTGATCTGCAGCCAGGGCAGGCGCTTCTTCACTGCAAACCATGGCGCGGACAGTGCGCGTTCCTGCGGGCTGACACCGACCATGGTGCCGATATCGGCAGCCGCTTCCTGCTGCAAGGCCTGAACCAGACGATCCTGCGCAATCAGGCCGATCATTCGACCGTCCAGGTCCACCACCGGCAGCTCGCTGAGCTGGTGCTTCTCGGCAATCTCGACCACTTCATCCCGCGGGTCCGTGGCATGCACGGCCGCGACAACTCCTCTGGCCAGATCGCGCAAGCGCGTGTCGGGCTGCGCGAGCGCCAGTTGCTGCAGGCGCAGCTGGCCGATCAGGTGACCTTCGTTGTCCAGCAGGAACAAGGTATTCAGTGATCGGCGTCGCGAACCGCGAACCCGCTCGAGTGCGGTGGCGGCGGTCATGTCGGGGCGAAAGCTGAGCAGGCGCGTGTCCATCAAACGACCTGCGGTTTCTTCCGGGTAGCTCATCAGGGTGCGCAACTGCGGCCCCAGCGAGGGCCCGAGCGTGTTCAGTGTCTGCTCGCGTTGCTCATCTTCCATCGCGCCCAGGATGCGAGCTGCTTCGGTTGGCAGCAGCAGGCCCAGAATCTCGCGCGACAGTGACTCGGGCATGGCAGCCAGCAGATCAGCGGCGCGATCGGTGCTCAGGCGAGGCAGTACCTTGATCAGGCTCGTAGCGGGTTGATCGCGCAACTGCGCCGCCGCAGTGGCCACGGACATCTCTTCAAGGCTTTGCGCGGCCGAGACAGGGCTGTCGCTGAGGTAGCGAAGGTTTATTTTCTGCAGGACGGCTGAAAGCTCAGTGCTCATGGCCATCTTCCAGCGGTGGTGGAGGCGTGGGGTTGCCGAGCAGCAGGCGGATCAGTTCAGAACCCGTGCGCAGGTAAGCCACGAACAGATGCGCGATCAGGGAATCGGGTTCTTCGTGCGCGAGTTCGGGAAATGCCGTGCTCAGCGCGCGGCGTAAACCCGCGCGCGACAAGCCGCCGAGCAGGCTGCCATCCGGGCCGGTCACGGGCAGCAGGTTGCAGTGATCCCAGTCATCTAGATTGCCGATGTCGTCCACATCCACGGAGTCCGACAGCGCGCGCACGCTGCGGTCTGCAATGTCGTTGAGCGGTGTGTCCGCATTGGCCTGAAGCAGGGCGTTGATGCTGACGATGCCGGCGTAACTGCGGCCGCTTCGCAGGGCGAACACCTGGCTGTCTTTTGCGTTGCCGCGGCGTTGCAGCAGTTCCAGCGCGTCGCCAGCGGTCTGGGTGGCGGGCAGGGCGGCTACGTCGTAGTCGATCCATGCGCCAACGGTGTCCAGGGTGTAGGCCAGTGAGCGTTTGAAGTGACGAACCCGTCGGATCGGCATCTTGCGCAGGATTGCGCGCCGCGTTTCCGCATTGCAGATGCGCAGAATCGCGCCGCTCTCACGGCCGTCCAGTTCCGTCAGGATCGCCGCCGATTTGGCGGGTTCCATGGCTGAAAGACGCCGCGCCGCCGCGCCGGGAGACATGTGCGTGATCACTGGTGCGACCTGCCGTGCAGTCAGTAGCGTGAGCAACAGGGCGGCTTCGGCGGAAGGTGTTTCTTCCAGCGCCCGCGCTGCGGCCTCGGGCTGGCGCAGCAAGAATTCGGTTGCCAGTTCCAGCGACTCAGTCATCGTCGCGTTCCTGAGTGACCAGTACTGACACCTGCTCGCCAAACAGCCTGGACGGAACGTGCGCCCGGCCCTCGTCAGTTTCGATGATGACCGAAGTTGGCGTGATATCCAGAATTTCGCCCTGTACCTCTCCCAGGCGTACCCGCGCACCAGCCTGGAACTGCCGCCTCAGGTAGTGGGTGCCAATGAGATTGGCCACCAGCCCGCGTGCGCCCAGTCCGAAGGCCAGCGAAAAGCCCACCAGCACCACGCCCAGGGCAACCGCGATGATCTGGGTGACAAAGCTGACGTTGAGTCCGACCTGATGCATGCCGATGATGACGGCGGTGAGAAAGGTGCCGGCCTGTGCAAGGCGCGCGACAAGCTCGCGCTGCTCGACCTGGGCACTCGCCAGCCCTTCCAGCAAGAGGTCGCGGACCAGCAGGCTGATGAGATGGCCGGCCACGATGATCGCCACGCCGAACATCAGGGTCGGCAGGTAGGCCAGTACGCTGCGCAGCCACTCGGTCACTCCGGCCATGCCGGCCATATCGGTGGCAAAGCTGATGAAGATGGCCAGAATGATCCAGAAGCTCGCGGTGCCGATAAGACGCAGCATGGCGGGCGATATGCTCAGGCGCTGCGCCCGGTCAGGTCGCATCACGCGTTGCATGCCGCGGTTGAAGCGCTGACCCAGGCCGCGTATGGCACCGCGCACGAACCTGGCAATCAACCACCCGAGGATGACCAGCAGCAGTGCGCCCAGGAAGTCCGGAACACGCTCGATCAGCAATTGGGTCAATACGGAAAAGCGCTGATTCAAGGCTTCAAGTGAAGATTGGAGCAGATCCATAATGGGCAGCGATGTCGTGGTTATTGAGTCCGTGCGTCCAGCATAGCGGGTCGGGCATTGAGCCATGAAACAGCTGAACCGGCAGCGACCGCGCCGCTGGCCAGACAGGCAGTGAGCAGGTACCCACCAGTGGGCGCTTCCCAGTCCAGCATTTCGCCCGCAAAGAAGATTCCGGGGTTGCTGATGCTCATCAGCCCGTCACTGAGACCTGATAGCGACACCCCGCCAGCGCTACTGATGGCTTCGGCCAGCGGGCGAGTTCGTTCCAGTACCAGCGGCAGGCCTTTGATATGCGCGGCGAGGCGGGCCGGCTCATTGCGCAACTCGGTGCCACTGGTCTCGAAAATCAGGGCCGCGCGTGCGCCATCCAGCCGGAATCGTCGGCGCAGCACTTCAGACAAGGAGCGGCCTTTACGATCTGCTTGCAACACATTGCTGATGGCCTCCACTTCGTGCTCGGGCAGCAGGTCCAACGTGATCTCTGCCTGGCCGGCGATCGAGATCTGTTCGCGAAGATCAGCAGATGCTGCGTAAATGAGGCCGCCTTCCACACCGTGAGCGGTGAGGATGAACTCGCCGCGTTGCTGGTGGGTTTGTCGATGTCTGTCACGCCAGCTCATGGACACCGGCTTGATCGCCGCTCCGGAGAAGCGCTCGGATAGGTGCGAACTCCAGTTGATCTCAAACCCGCAGTTGGCCGCCTGCAGCGGCGCAACATCGACCCCTTGCTGCGCAATCCACTGTTCCCACTTTCCGTCCGAGCCCAGTTGCGGCCAGCTTCCGCCGCCCAGCGCCAGAATCAGGCAATCGGTTCGCACATCTTTGGACCCCGCAGAGTGATCGAGGTGCAATGTGAAAGCGCCGTCGGCCGTTTGCCGCCACTGTGTCAGACAATGTCCAACGTGAAAGTGCACGCCCTGGCTTCGCAGGCGGCGGACCCAGCCACGCAGCAACGGTGCTGCCTTCAGATCCTGCGGGAAAATCCGGCCCGAACTGCCGATGATGGTTTCAACGCCAAGTCCGGCTGCCCATGCGCGAAGGTCCACCACGCTGAAATCCTTAAGCCAACGCGAAACGATTTCGGCGCGGTCGCGGTAGCGCGAAACGAACGCAGCGTGATCCTCGCTGTGCGACAGATTCAGGCCTCCTTTGCCTGCCAGCAGGAACTTGCGACCCACCGACCCTTTCTGTTCGAACAGGTCAACCGAGAACCCGGCGTCACAGAGTTTCTGCGCCGCCATCAGGCCGGCGGGCCCGCCACCGACCACAACTGCCGCGCCTCGTTGTTCTGTCGTGCCGTTTTTCATGCGTGCAATTGTGACCCGGGCAGGGTGCTACGTCGCCTGTTATTCCAGGCGCAACGATCCGCGGGTGCCTGCAGCCGATTGAGGCTTAGAGTCGGGTCGCTATCACGCCCGCACCGGTGCCGCCCGGCTCCTCGGCAATAACGCGCACGTTGTTTCCATCAATGAAAGTGATGCCTTCATAGGTCGGGAGTCCCCCGCACACGGGAGAAAACGTCAGGGTGATGGAATAAACATTGCCCGTAGTTCGTGGTGACAGGTCGCCGGTGAATGGGCAAGGAAATCCGGTGCTGACCGTCATGATTCCACTCACATCCCCGTTATCCGTCACAGTGAAATCGGCTGTGAATTGCATGGGAGCGAATTGCGGAGCACCAAAACCACTTGTTGGTCCGAAAGCGCCCGAACCCAGGTATCTGCCCGCGAGCGTTGATGTCGTAGGTAGTAAGTCGTATGCGGAGTCGTAGAGGGTGGCGAACGTGGCGGTCGGTGTAGAAGGTAAACCGATCAGGGTTGCCGGAGCCAGCGTGCCATTCAGAGTCTGCTGGGGGAGGTAGTTTCCAGAAGCGCTGGCGAGACCGGAAGAGCTGCCGTCAAAGTTGTACTCCCGCAGCGAATTGGATTCGAACTGTCGAGGCATGTCAGAGGCGTTTCCCACGAAGACGCCGCCAAGGACTGCGGCATTTCCAGGAATGGCGTATTGAAACCAGAAGGTGCCGTCGTCGAGCACCACGCCGCTGAAGTCGCGGGCGCCGCCGGAGGAAATATTGAGCGTTCCGCCCCATTGTCCGACCGCGCTTTCTCGAATCATCGGCGCTGGCAGCGTGTTGGGGCTATTACCGCTAGAGCCGCCCCCGCAGCCGACAAGCACCAGACAAAGACCTGCGATCACTACCGGAAGAGGAGCTCGCATTCGAATTTCCCTTTTTGGCCAGATTGCATGCTAGCAAACAGTCATGGGCGGCTGGGAGGAGGCCAACAGGCTGGGTTCTGATGCATGCGGGACGCTAGGGCAGATCCGCCTTGGCTTCTGATTTACTGGTGTGGTTGCTCTTGGCGTTCTTTTTTTCGCGATCCATTTCGCCATCGTCGGCCTCTTCTTTTCGCGGTGCGTCTGCCGGCGGCCAGAAGAAGTCCTGCGGCCTGGCACGCATGCGATGCCAGAGCATGCCCAGCAGCTCTCCGCTGTCGCTGAATTCAATCTGCTGGGATTTGAGGGCCACCACCATGGCCAGGCCAAAGCTGACCAGCAAGTTCATGGTGCCGATGGCAAGCACGCCAACCACCAAGCTGGCCAGAATGGGGCCGGGCTGCAGGTTCAGGGCGATCCACGCAAAAGTGGTGTTGGCGCTGACGAATGTGACGTGCAGGGTGTCGAGCGGCAGTCCCAGAATCTTGCCCAGTGCCGCTGTACTACCCAGTAGCAGGCCGAACACGATGCTTCCCGCGAGGCCGCCCATGTGCTCTTCAAGATAGTCAGCGACCCGGATGCTGCGCCTGACGCCCAGGACTTTTTTCAGCCAGCGCAGCTGCTTGATGCGTTGCGGAATGCGCGAGTACACCGCCTTGTTGTCGTAGTAGCCTGACACCAACCCGGATACAAACAACCAGACGCCGGTCAGGGCGCCCCACAACCAGGTACGTAGGCGCAGCGGGTCCGCCTCTTCCAGCACGTGCTCTGCCTTGACCACATCAATATTGGGCGCGCCGGTCTGCGAAATGATGACCAGAGCAATGACGATCGACAGCGGCACCGCCACGCTGATGTTGCCGACCACGGCAATGAACTGACTGCGGATGGTGCGCACGATCAGGTCCGCGAGACCCCCCAATGAGCGCTTGCCCTTGGTGTCGGTATCCATGCTGTGGGCGATGCGATTCGCCGTCATGGCCGGCTGTTTGGTGGCTAGGGTGAAGTGGAACATGTACATCAGCACAAAGCCGATGACGTAGTTCAGGCTGTATTCGAAAGCCTCCACGATGGGCGCGTGGTGTTCCTTTGATAACCACAGTTTGACCGCCGCCATGATGGCAACCAGCAGGCCGGCGCCAGCCGCAGAGCGGAACAGCGAGAAATATTCGCTTCGGTTGCTGGTGATGTACTGCTCGCCCGCACGGCCGGCATTGCTTGTGATGCGCTGTGACAGCAACTCCAGGTGTTGGGACCAGTGTTCGCGAACACTGAACCTCTTGTTTTCTGCATGCACCAGAATATTGAACAGGCGCACCCGTTCCACATTGCGCTCGTGTGCCGGCCGCGGTTCAAGCAGGCGCAGTAGCACGCGCATGCGCTCGATGTTCTGTTCCAGCCGGACCAGCAGTGCGGTCAGGCTCACACTGGCACCGTTCTTTTCTACCTTTCGGCGCACCGTATCGGTGACTTCATCGCATTGGTCGAGCAGGACCAGTAGATGCTTGTCGTCACCTTCGGGCTCGCGCTTTTCTCCGGCGGCATCACGGCGCTCGTGAATGAATTGGCGCAACTCAGCGCTTTGCGAAAGAAAGGGAGACTCGTAGCGCTCGATGCTGGGATGATTGCGCACCAGCTCCGGCTCCAGGCCAATGGCGGCTATGCGATAGGAAATCACCTGCAAGGCATCGAGCGTACGCAGATGCATGGTCTGGTCTGCGGTCTCGGATTCGGCCGCATCAAACTCCAGCGCATCGAGGAATGCCACCCAGTTTTCATTGGGGATCGCGACCAGCCATTCGTGGTCCGTCTTGCGGAAGAACAGCAGGTTGAGCACATCCTTGAGCTGTTCGGGATCCTTTTCTTCGGGCAGCAGACGGTGGGTCAGTCGGCGCCATAGTCCAGAGACAAAGCCTTCATTGGCCAGAATGCCGGAATCGCTGAGCAGACGAACCGGTTGCTTGTGCGCCAGCAGCCACAGGATGGCCTCGCGCAGCGAACGACGATAGCCATCCTCGGCCTCGATCATCAGCGTCAGCGCACGCAGGTTCTGGATGGTCTGGCCCAGCTGTCGGGCGTCCGACGGGCGCAGCACGTTGACCACCTTGACCAGGGATTTCAGGCGTTGATCGGCTGGGGCCGTCTCCAGATCCAGCAGGGCTTCCGAAAATTTGCGGCGGGCCACCTCGCCAGCAGTGCTGGGCTTGGACTCTGGCTTGGTTTTGGATTCGGCCTTGGAAGCAGCGGGGGACGGGCTTGGGGATTGTGGGTCGCTCATCGCAGAATGGTCGCATAAGCTGGACCAGGGTTTACGTAATTCGACGGCTGCGGGATTCCATTTCGGAGACGCGCAATGCATCGCGGAATCCTGGCTTGCGAGGGCGATTTCACCTCCGGTCGCGGCGCCCGTTGGAGCGCAGCTGAGTAGCGCAAGCGTCTGCACGGCGGTGCCGGACGGGGTGAGGCGGAATTATCCGGTCGTAATCAGCAGCTTCGCGCCTTGATACAGGTGCGACGCAGGCTGGAATTATCCGGGCAAGTCGCTACAATACGCGCCCCTTTCGGGCCGCCCGGCTCCGAACTATCGAGATTTTCAAGCATGGTCAAGATTCGTCTGGCGCGTTCCGGCGCCAAGAAACGCCCGTTTTATCACGTAGTTGCCACCGATCGCCGCAGTGCGCGCGACGGTCGCTTCATCGAACGACTGGGTTATTACAACCCCAGCGCCAGAGGCCAGGAGCAGAAGCTGGTCCTCGACGTGGAAAAGGTCAAGGAATGGCAGGGCAAGGGCGCGCAGGTTTCTGATCGCGTGGCTTACCTGGTCTCCACCGTCGCCACGGCCAGCGCAGCGGCCTAAGACGATGGAACGTCGCGTGACGCTCGGTCGCGTCGCCGGCGTGTTTGGGGTTCGAGGTTGGGTCAAGTTGCGGTCCTATACGCGACCCATCGAGAACCTTCTGGATTACGAGTCATGCTGGATTGTCACCAAGCAGGGCTCGGAATTCGCCTCCAGATTGCTGGAAGCCAAGATGCAGAGCTCGATCCCGGTTTGTCGTTTGCTGGGCTCGGACGGGCAGGTAATTGAAGACCGTGATGTAGCAGCATCGCTGATCGGTTCGGAAGTGCAGGTCAATAGAAGTCAGATGCCCGAGACCGAAGAGGGCGAACACTACTGGATTGATCTGGTCGGTCTGGAAGTGAGAAACAAGGAGTCGGTTGTACTGGGAAGCGTTGATTCACTCACCAGCAACGGCGCTCAGGACATTTTGGTGGTCAAGCAGGGTAAGACGCAGCGGCTGATCCCCTTTGTGATGGGGCCGATCATTGAGTCGGTTGATATCGAAAAGGGCGTGATCGTCGCAGACTGGCAACCCGATTATTGAAGTCAGCCTGTTCGGCGCAGTATCGCAAGACAGACGTTGTAGGCCTCGGAGCACAGATGATGAAAATCAATGTCATCACCTTGTTCCCCGAGCTGATTGAAGTGGTAACGCGGCACGGAATGCCGCGTGTAGCAGCAGAGCAGGGTGCGCTGGCGTTGAGTTCGATCAACCCGCGTGATCACGCTCAGAACAAGTGGCGGAAGGTGGATGACAGGCCTTTCGCAGGTGGTCCCGGCATGGTGATGCAAGCCGAACCACTGGCGCGTTCGATCGAATCCGCCCGGGCGGAAATCGGGAGCGACGCCAAGGTCGTGATGATGTCGCCTCAAGGCGAGCGCATGAGCCAGGCCTGGTTCGAGCGCTTGAGCCGGGAACCGGCATTGATTGTGTTGTGTGGACGTTACGAAGGCATTGATGAGCGCCTCGTAACTTCAGAAGTAGATGTAGAGCTGTCTCTGGGCGACTTTGTCCTATCAGGCGGCGAGCTGGCGGCGATGGCCCTGATTGATGGCATCGCGCGGCTTCTGCCGGGGGTACTGGGTCATGCGGAATCGGCGCAGCAGGATTCGTTTTCTTCGGAAAGCGGTCTGCTCGACCACCCGCATTACTCGCGACCGGAGCAGTGGCGGGATCAGGTAGTCCCCGAAGTGTTGATGGGCGGCAATCACGCGGAGATCGCGCGGTGGCAACTCAGGCAGGCATTGCGGCGCACCTGGCTACGCCGACCGGATTTGTTGGACAATATGGAATTGGACGCGCAGGGTGAAAAACTCTTGCGTGAAGTTATCGCGGAAATAATTGCTGAACATCAGAAGGTAGAAGCGTCATGAGCAACGTCAACAAGATCATTGCCTCCATCGAGGCCGAGCAGATGAGCCGGGAAGTACCGGTTTTCAACCCGGGTGATACGGTCATCGTGCAGGTCAAGGTCAAGGAAGGCGACCGCGAGCGTCTGCAGGCTTTTGAAGGTGTGGTCATTGCCAAGCGCAATCGCGGCCTGAACTCAGCCTTCACGGTGCGCAAGGTCTCTCATGGCGAAGGCGTGGAGCGTGTGTTCCAGGTCTACAGTCCTTCCATCGCCGAAATTACGGTCAAGCGCCGCGGCGATGTGGCTCGCGCCAAGCTGTATTACCTGCGCGATCGTGCAGGCAAGAGCGCCCGCATCAAGGAAAAGCTCAAGTAAGCAACGGCATCGGCAGCGCCCGCAGGCGCAAGTCCCAGCCACACTTATTTGTACAAAGGCCCGGTTCGCCGGGCTTTTGTCGTTTTCGGGCATTGAGCCGTGCCGGTCTTGAATTCGCCCGAATAGCACCCATTGCGGACCTGTTCCGTAAATATATTTCTGAGGATTGATCTGGAATGAGTACAGATACCCACACCTTTCAGGCCGAAACCAAGTCGCTGCTGCGGCTGATGATTCACTCGCTGTACTCCAATCGCGAGATATTTCTTCGAGAGCTGATTTCCAATGCCTCAGATGCCTGCGACAAGCTGCGCTTCGAGGCCATCTCCAATCCCGCCCTGCTCAGCGACAAGGAACTGGCGGTAGAGATTATTCCGGACAAGGACACCGGGACGCTGACCATCCGCGATAACGGCATCGGCATGACGCGCGAGGACATGATTGCCAACCTGGGCACTATCGCGCGCTCCGGCACCCGCGAATTCATGTCCAACCTCTCAGGCGATCAGGCAAAAGATGCCCAGATGATCGGCCAGTTCGGTGTCGGCTTTTATGCCTCGTTCATCGTTGCGGACAAGGTGGTGGTGAAGAGCTTGCGTGCAGGTGCTTCTGAAGCCGCGCAATGGACGTCCGAGGGTGAGGGCGAGTTCGAGCTTGCGGATTGTGACAAGACCGAAGTGGGAACCGAGATCACCTTGCATCTGCGTGAGGACGACAAGGAGTTCCTCGATCCGCAGCGCCTCTCATTCATCGCCCGCAAGTACTCCGATCACATTGGCCTGCCCATCCGCCTGAAGAAGGACGATGAAGAAAGCGAGGTCATCAATCAGGCCAGCGCCTTCTGGACGCGGCCCAAGAGCGAGCTGAAGGACGAGGATTACCAGAATTTCTACAAGCATCTGACCCACGACTTCGAGGAGCCGGCGAGCTGGGCGCATCACAAGGTGGAAGGCAACATGGAGTACACCTCGCTGGTGTATCTCCCCAAGCGTGCATCCTTTGAGCTGTGGAACCGCGAGGCTAACCACGGCCTTCACCTGTACGTGAAGCGCGTTTTCATCATGGACAAGGCAGCCGAGCTGCTGCCCACCTATCTGCGCTTTGTCCGCGGCCTGGTGGACACCGCAGATCTTCCGCTGAACGTTTCCCGCGAGATTCTTCAGAACAGCCGCGTTACCGACAAGATCAAGGCGGCGCTGGTCAAGCGTGTTCTCGACATGCTCGATGATATGGCCGCCAACAAGCCGGACGACTACAAGCATTTCTGGGAAACCTTCGGTAGCGTCCTGAAAGAAGGCATGGTCGAAGATGCGGGCAACAAGGACCGCATTGCCAAGTTGCTGCGCATGAGTTCCACCAAGGATCCGGACGGCGAACTGACCTCGCTGGAAGCCTATGTGAAGGCCATGCCGGATGATCAGAAGTCGATCTACTTCATTACCGCCGAAACCCTCAGCGCGGCCCGTCACAGCCCGCACCTGGAAGGCTTCAAGAAGAAGGGTTATGAAGTTCTGTTGCTGACCGATCGCATCGACGAATGGGTGGTCAGTCACCTCACCGAATTCGATGGCAAGCCGCTCAAATCGGTTGCACAGGGTGGTGCTGAGCTGGAGGAATCTGTTGAGACCCCCGAGCGAGCTGAAACTGAAGTCCAGTTCAAGGATGTCTTCGAGAAGGTCAAGAAGGCGCTTGGCGAGCGGGTACAGGATGTGGTGCTGTCCAAGCGCCTCACCGATTCACCGTCCTGTCTGGTGGCACCCGACCATGGCATGAGCCGACGTCTGGAAAAAATGCTCAAGCAGGGCGGCGAGAATATTGCCATGGCCAAGCCAATCCTGGAGCTCAATGGCGATCACCCGCTGGTTGCCAGACTCAAGCAGACCAGCGATGACGTCGCCTTTGCCGATTTGTCAGAGGTTCTGTTTGGTCAGGCGCAACTGGCAGAGGGCGGCACTCTGGAAGACCCGGCGGCCTTCGTGAAGCGACTCAACAACATGATTCTGGGGCAGGATTCGGGTGGCCGCATCATCGTCAACTAGTGCGAAGCAAAGTGACGCCTATTGAATGATGCGTACGGCGTCCACGAATCGTTTGGACCACCACTTGTTGCTGGTGGGCTTGACGATCACATGTTTGCCGCTGGAAGGCGCATGTACGGCCTGTCCGTCGCCGAGGTAGATCGAAACATGATCGACCCGGCGGCCGGAGATGCTGTAGAACAGCAGATCGCCGGGTAGCGCATCGTCTAGGTCAATCACCTCGCCAGCCTTGAACTGCGCACGAGATGTGCGAGGTAGCTGAACGCCATTGAGGCCAAAGACGTAGTAGACCAGTCCACTGCAGTCGAAGCCGCCCTCTGGGGTTTTGCCGCCGTAGCGATAGGGGCGGCCGATCTGGCCAAGTGCGTCAAGTACGACGCCGCGACGGATGGCTTCCTTCTCCGGCGTTGGTTTGTAGCTGGAGCCCGCGCATGCGGCCAGCAGAGCGGCCAGCAGGATGATCCAACAGGCGCCTGCGCGCGGAATCATTTGCTCGTCAGCGGAGGCGCCGTCGCCAGCATGGAATCTCGCTGGGAGAAAACATCGAACCAGCGCTCTAGCACTTCATGGCCCTTTCGCCATTCAATGTACGGCATGCGCAGGTCCAGATATGCGAGTGCAATGCCGGTGGTAATTTCCACGATGCTTGGTGCTTCCGTGGACAGCTCCGCGGCTTCCAGGTCCAGCACTGCAATGGCTCTGCGGATCACGTCGGCCTGACGATCCATGAAGGACACATGGCGGATGCCTTCAGGCCGTCGCTGCTCGACCACGGTTGCCACGGCAGCAGCAATGGCACCATCGGCAAGATATGCACGCCGCAGGGATGACCATCGTTTTGAGCCACGCGGCAAAGCCGTCAAGCCACGGCCGCGGGTCTGAAGGTATTCAATGATCAGGGCAGAGTCGGGCAGTGACTCGCCTTTCTCGGTGATCAGTGTCGGTACGCGCGACAGGGGGTTGGCCGCAAGCAACTCCGGCGGTGCGGAAAATGGGTCGCAGTGGACTTCCTCAATCAGATCGCTGAGGCCGAGCTCAATCGCCACGACGCGCACCTTGCGCGCATAGGGTGATGTCTCGTTGCAATACAACTTCATTTTCAAGTGCGGACCCCTCTGGTTCTTGTAGTGGGAGCCTGACTTGAGACGTATCTCCGCGCAATACGTCTGTTCCCTCAGGTGTGCGCCATGTCCGCTTTCATGGCGGACATGGCGTACTTCTCTTGCTTTGACTCAGCTCTTTCCCGACGCCATTTCGTCGAGGAATCGCTCTGCGTCCAGCGCAGCCTGACAGCCCGTTCCGGCACTGGTGATGGCCTGGCGATAGACGTGATCCATGACATCGCCTGCCGCGAAGACACCTGGGACGCTGGTTTGCGTCGCATTACCGGCAGAGCCACTTTGCACATGAAGGTAGCCGCCGGACATTTCGAGCTGACCTTCGAAGATGCCGGTGTTGGGGGTGTGACCAATCGCAATGAATACGCCCTTGAGATCAATCTCCCGGGTCTCGCCGCTCTTCACGTTCTTGACGCGCATGCCGCTGACGCCCATCGGATCGCCGAGCACTTCGTCCAGGGTGGAATCCCAGATGATCTCGACCTTGCCTTCGGCTTCGCGCTTGAACAGCTTGTCCTGCAGGATTTTCTCGCCACGGAATTTGTCGCGACGATGCACCACCGTCACCTTGTTGGCGATGTTTGACAGGTACAGCGCTTCTTCGACCGCGGTATTGCCGCCGCCGATCACGGCGACGTCCTGGCCCTTGTAGAAGAAGCCGTCGCAGGTTGCGCAGGCGGACACGCCTTTGCCCTTGAAAGCTTCTTCGGATGGCAGACCGAGATAGCGCGCAGAAGCACCGGTGCAGATGATCAGCGCATCGCAGCTGTACTCGCCCTGGTCGCTCTTGAGCGTGAACGGGCGAGACTTCAGATCCACCGAGTGAATGTAGTCAAAGATGATTTCAGTCTCAAAGCGTTCGGCATGCTTCTGCATGCGCTCCATCAACGCCGGACCCATGAGGCCTTCAACGTCACCGGGCCAGTTATCCACTTCCGTGGTGGTCATCAGCTGGCCGCCCTGTTCCAGGCCGG
>TARA_R110000850_G_scaffold270071_4_pt1 | contig 27611 bp, 22 predicted proteins | sample TARA_R110000850 | Tara Oceans TARA_R110000850 (sample SAMEA4397586) | marine metagenome | biome: Polar Biome; feature: [SRF] surface water layer (ENVO:00010504); material: water (ENVO:00002006), including particulate matter (ENVO:01000060) such as... | depth 5 m | reverse complement strand
GCCGGCCAGCACTGCGCCCGCCTGCGCTGCAGTGATGCTAGTAATGGGTGCGAACACCGGAACGTTGGCGCTGGCGATGGGCACGCTCGCACTGAGGCTGGCGACAGTGGCGGGAACCGCGCCGGTGCCGCTGAGCGATCCCACCGGAATATCGTCGAGAAGCAGACCTGTGAGCGAGGCATTGTCCGGCGCACTGTTGGGCGCGGGCGTATCCGTGACGGAAATGCAGACCTGCGGAATGGACTGGTAGTCGCTGGAGTTCAGCCCTTTCAGTTTTTGATCGAACCACGCCAGGATCGAATCGAGTCCGGCGACGGCGCCGCAGTTGGCCGTGCCTTCGCTCTGCAGGGCCAGTGGATTCATATGGCCGCCCTCGGTACTGAGCAGGCGAACATCTGCGCCGGCTGATTTGAAATAGCGATAGTTGAAATAGGCGTCGGTCAGATTGAACAGCGTGTCGCGATTTCCCTGTATGAAAAGTGCAGGCACGGCTCTTGGCATTGCGGGGAGCACAACCGGCGGAGTGTCGCGCGGCGGAATGGGTTTGCCGTCACGCGAAGGTTTTTCAAAGTATCGCGTGCCGTGGGTGTAGAACAGGTTGAGCAGTTCATCGCCGTCTGCAGCCGGTCGCGGAAGGGCCGTGGGCAGGGTCGCGGCGCTCACAAGATCTGCGCGCGTGCGCAGGCTCACTGCACTGACCCCGGTAGGTCCAATCAGATTGCACAGATTGGCCAGCAGTGGTGTGTTGTTGACGTTGCCCTGCAGCGCCAGTGTGCAGAGCAGGCTGTCGAAGCCCAGTTTGACCGCATCGCCGGGAAGCAGGCTGTACAACAGATTGTTCCAGGTGCCGTTGGGTACGATGGTGTCGACACGCTCATCAAGCAGGGCCAGAGGCATTTCAAAACCACCGCCATAGCTGTAGCCGATGGTGCCAACACGAATGTCCTTGCTGATGCCGGTGTCCGGCTCGGTCTGCACGAAGCTCAGCGCCGGATAGTCAAACGCCCAATCGAGCAGGGCAATGGCGTCCTGTGTTTCCGCTGCCGGATCAATGGCGCGCGCATTGTGCTGGGCCTGAGCGGGCCGGGACGCGCCATGCCCGCGTTCGTCATAGCTGATGACAACGTAGTCGTGATAGGGCAGTGCGCGGATCAGGGTGTTGATGGACGGAAAATGAGCTTCGCTGGTGTCGTAGCTGCCATCAGGCCCCACGGCTGATTCGCGTGATCCGCTGTAGCCGTGACTGTGCAGGACCAGAGGAAAGCTGTCGCCGGGGCAGCGCTCGGGCAAAAGGATGCTGAAGTGGATGTCGGTGGTGGGGGTCGGTGCGGGGCTCGCGGTGGCGTCCAGATCAGAAGGCACATTGACCGTCACCGTGTAGTCCATGGCCTGTACCGGCAATGGCGCGGCGCAACGAGGCGCCGCAGGACCGCCAGGGGCGCTGAAGTTGCCGCCGGGCGAGTTGGCGGAGTTATTGCACCCCGACAGCGCAATGAGCGATGTCGCGGCTGCAAAAGCAAGCGATGAACGAAGGTATGGGCGCAGGTTCATGGCGTGTATCCGGTGGATCAGTTCAATCAAGACTACGCCTTCATGGCCTGGCCAGACGCTCTCAGGCAGGCAAAATTGGCCCGCGGCGTGTGTCAGCTGAGATCTGTGCAGGCCTCACGGGGCAACCTTAAGCGCTGTTGTTTTTGCTGCGCGCGTGTTGCGCCTTGCTTGGCAGGGTCCCCATCAGCTTGCAGATAATGCCCAGCATGATCTCATCCGCGCCGCCGCCAATCGACACCAGGCGAGTGTCTCGATAGGCGCGGGCCACGTTCGTCTCCCACATATAGCCCTGGCCACCCCAGTACTGCAGGCAGGCATCCGTGACTTCGCGTGCCACGCGTCCGATCTTGAGTTTGGCCATGGAGGCCAGCAGGGTCGCGTCACGCCCGGCGACATGTTCTTCGGTTGCTTGATAGGTCAGCGCCTTGACGCATTCCACTTCGGTGCACAGTTCTGCCAGTCGAAAATGCACGGACTGGTTATCGAGAATGCTCTGTCCAAAAGCCTGTCGCTGTCGCGCGTACTCAATGGTCTCGTTGATGATGTTGAGCAGGCCGTCGATGCCGTTGGCGGCGGCAAACAGACGCTCTTCCTGAAATTGCAGCATTTGATAGACGAAGCCCGCACCTTCTTCGCCCACCAGATTGCGCTGCGGAACGCGCACGTTATCCAGGAAGATCATCGCGGTATCCGATGAGCGCATGCCGAGCTTGTCGAGCCGGGTGTTGCGATCAATGCCTTTGGCATCCAGCGGAACAATGATGAGGCTCTTGTTCTGATGCGCCTTGCCCTCGGAGGTGTTGACCAGCATGCAGGCCCAGTCTGCCTGGGTGCCGTTGGTGATCCACATCTTGGAACCATTGATCACGTAGTCGCCGCCTTCCTTGCGCGCATGGGTCTTGATGCTGGCCACATCCGAACCCGCGCCCGCTTCGGAGACTGCGATAGAGCAGCACAGGTCGCCGGCGATGACCGGGGCCAGGTACTCCAATTGCAAATCGGGGCTGCCGAAGCGCGCCAGCGCCGGGGTCGCCATGTCTGTGACAACGCCAATGCCCATCGGCAAGCCTCCGGCAGTACAGTTGCCCAGCGCCTGCGCCATCATCATCTGGTAGCTGTAATCCAAACCCATGCCGCCGCAGTGCTCAGGCTTGTTGATGCCCAGCAGCCCGAGACCGGCCATCTTCTTGAGAACCTCCCTCGCCGGCCAGATGCCCTGCTTTTCCCATTCAGGCACGTTCGGGTTGAGCTCGGACTCCACAAAACGGCGGGTGGTTTTGTAGAGTTCCTGATGTTCATGGGAAAGAAGCATTACTGATCCTCTATTCGATAATTTGCGCTCGATAGTAGCCTATGTTCGAGGGTGCAGATACGGCTTACTTCATAAGTGGTAATGAATATTACGAATGCCTTTCTGCGATCTTGCACGATCCCATTTCTACCTCGAACAACTTTGGCCAGTATTTGCCAGTGACCAGAAGATGGTCGCCGTGCAGGGCCAGACCGTTGAGATCAGTCTCTCGCGGCATCTGTCCTGCAGGCCAGCTCAGTCGTTGGCGAAGCGCGGAAAAATCGAACCAGCCGGTGACCTCGCCCGATGTGGGTTCAATGACGACAACGCGATCCGAATGCCAGATGTTGGCCAGAACCTGGCTTCCCACTTGTTCGAGTTCGTTGAGCAGGGGCACCGGCTCTCCCGCCAACTTCACAGTGATACTGCGAATCGTCTCAAGCGTGTCCGGATCAACGATTCGCAACTGATCGCTGCCGTCACTGAGCATCAACTTTGCGGGACCATCGCCTGACACGAACCGGGTCAGGCCCCAGCCCTCGCCCTTGTAGCGCAGGGTGTGCATCGGATTGAGATTCGCGTCGTAGACCAGCGCTGTCTCGGCCTTCCAGGTGAGCTGAACAAATCGCTCGTCGATGTGCGCAAGACCTTCCGCGAAATAATGATCCGGCAAGCGATGTCCGCTCACCACTTCGCCGCTCGGAAATGCCAGTTTGATGATGGCGGATTGCCCATATTGCCCGCTGCTTTCGTACAGGAAGCCGTCATGCATAAGCAGACCCTGCGTGAAAAATGCAGGGTTATGGGCGTGTTCATTTATGAGTGTCCATTGCCGTTCGCAGGGAGGTGCTGATGACAAGCCTGCAGGAGGGTTTGTGTCGGCGCATGCGGGCATCACCATGAGGGCGAACAAACACGCTGATAAATGATTGACTTTTATACGCAAGTGCCTAAAGTCCGGTTCAGCCGAAGACGCTATTTTCTTCGACGAAAAATGTTGGGGTGCCTTTTACATCATTGGAGAATAGGGAAATGGCAACAAAGTCCAAAGCAAGTAAGGGAAGTGCCGCGAAAAAAGCTGCGAAAAAAGCGGTCAAGAAAGCTTCCAAGAGCGTCAAGAAAGTGAGCAAGGCTGCAAAGAAAACCGTCGCCAAGAAAAGCGCAACGGCCAAGAAGAAAGTAGCCAAGGTCAGCAAGGCTGCCAAGAAGACGGTGAAGACAACCCGTAAAACGGCGGCCAAGAAAGTCAGCAAGGCTGCCGGCAGTGCGAAGAAGGCGGCCAAAAAAGCCAGCAAGTCTGCCAAGAGCAGTGCAAGCCAGGCCACAACGGCAACCAAATCGCGGGTCAAGAGCCTGGTATCCAAGGCCAAGTCAGCGGCGCGTAAAGTGGCTACACGCGCCAAGAAGACGGCAGCAGCACCAGCCGCACCAGCCGCCACCTGAACGGTGTTGGCAAAAGCAGTTACATGATCAGAAAGATGTGAGCTGCGATAATTTGTTTCATATGGGCGGCCTCGTGCCGCCCAATTTGTTTGCGCGGTAGCAGGGAAAAATCACAATGATGCACAGCATGACGGGCTATGCCCGCGTTGAATTGCAGGAAACCTGGGGACGACTGAGCTGGGAATTGCGTTCGGTCAATCACCGCTACTTCGATCTGAGCATTCGCGCGCCAGAAGATTTTCGCGCGATGGAAGCGCGCCTTCGCCAGCTGGCGGCCAAGCGTATCGCCCGGGGGAAAGTTGAAGCGGGTCTCAAATTCACCCGCGACGGCAATGCTTCGGCAAAGCTGTCACCTGATCTGGAACGCGTGGCTGCACTCAGGGATGCGGCATCGTTGGCGACAGACTGCTGGGGTGCAGCTCAGGCCGGCAGCATCGACCCGCTCAGGCTGCTCGCCTTTCCGGGTGTGCTGCGTGAGGAGGCCGCTGACATGACGCCGGTACTGGAAGCTGCCCAAGCGCTTTTTGAGCAGGCGCTGGTCCAGTTCAATGAGGCGCGTGCTAGTGAGGGCGCTCGACTGCAGGCGTTTCTGCTGGTGCGTTGCGATGCGATTGAAGACATGGTGGCGCAGGTCAGGACGCGCTATGCCAGTGCCATACGCGGCGCCAGCCTTGATCGTCTGCGAGATCGTGCGGCTGAACTGGGTGTTGAACTCGACCCCGGGCGTCTGGAGCAGGAAATGGTGATCGCGCTGCAGAAGCTCGACGTTGAAGAAGAAATGTCTCGCTTGCTGTCCCATCTCGTTGAAGTGCGCGACGCGCTGGCGCGCAAGGAAGCAGTAGGCCGCAGGCTGGATTTCCTGATGCAGGAACTCAACCGTGAGGCAAACACCTTGTCTTCAAAATCTCAGGACGCAGAACTGACCCGGCTTTCGGTGGAGATGAAAGTGGCTATCGAACAGATGAGAGAGCAGGTGCAGAACGCCGAGTAGTTTCTCATTGGGTTCCGCGCGATCTTAAAAAGACGCAGAAAAACAATAAGATAAATGCACAACTGTTTCAGTTTGTCTCACGGTGTCTTGTGGCAAATTAGGGGTTTATTTGTAGCCGGAGTTGTAGCCAAACTTGTAGCCACGGCGCACGTCTCAGCGGTGCGCGTAGGTTGGCTACAAGATGAGGCACAAGTCATAGACAGCAAAAAACAAAAGAATCACTGATGTGCAGGTCAGGGCGCGGCACAGGAACCCACCAGCCAGCGCTCAGAGTTGTGGGGGCGGGCTTTATTTTCATGCGCGTGAGGGTGGGGTTAGTCAGTGGGTCTTCCGCTACAGCCTTAATGGGCGTGCACGATGGATGAATATTGGCCACTACCCTGAAAGATCTCTTGCGGATGCGAGGCAAGCAGCAAGACACGCAAAGGCCGATGTAGTTGACGGGAAGGATGTGGCGGTTGAAAAACGTCGCGCCCGTCTAGAGGCCTTGGCAACGCCGACGATCGAAGGCCTTGCCAATGATTGGTATGTTCACCAGGTGGAAAAACGTATCAACAACCCACAGGTTGTACGGCGGAGGCTGGACAATCACATCATCCCCACAATTGGCAGTGTTTACCTTGATGAGGTGCGGGCATCCGATATTGACCGTCTTCTGAGGAAGGTGCGCACTGAGTACCCGGCGACTGCGAGTAACTGTCTTCGCGATCTCAAGAAGATGTTCAAGTTCGCTGGCAAACGCGAGTGGATGGCTAGCAACCCGGCGGCAAATTTTGATTTGTCAGACGCGGGTGGAAAACCATCGGCGCGAACACGATATCTAACCGCAGAAGAGCTCCAGGAGCTCTTCAAAACTGTTCACAAATCAGAACGCTTTGGGAGGGTCAACGTCATTTCACTCCAGCTACTTTTAGCGCTTTGTACGAGGAAGATGGAGTTGCTGGCGGCTCGTTGGGATGAGTTTGACTTGAATGGTGGCGTGTGGAACATGCCCGCGAAAGAATCCCAAACGGGAGGCCAGATTAAGAAAACGGGTCAGGCCATTCCGCTGGCTGCGCCTTTGGTGCTTTGGTTAGAGGAGCTAAAGGTCTTCGCCGCCGGCAGTGACTATTTGTTTCCTGCTCGTCGCGTTTCACGCAAGCGCCGATTTCCACATATCTCACCGGACACGTTGAACGCGGCACTAAAGAATAGTCTCGATTTGGACCTGAGCCATTTCACGGTTCACGATTTAAGAAGAACAGCTCGTACTCATCTGGCCGATCTGGGAGTCCTGCCTGATGTTGCCGAGCGAGCGCTGAATCACGCCCTTGGTGGAGTTCGCGGGGTTTACGACCAGCACGACTATTTTGATCAGCGTAAAGAGGCCCTTGACCTCTGGGCTCGGCGCTTAGTCGAACTCGGTGCTCGCTGAATCCTTGGGAGGTCCGGGGCGAGAGGATGTGATGCAGTTATCAACGTATCCATCGACCTCATGTTCGAGCCAGCCACGGTTTGCAGCGCCGCGGCGAACCGACTTAGGGAAACGGTTCTCTGACATGTAGCGATAGATTGTTGGGCGGGAAAGCCCCGTACGCCGTTGAACTTCACGGATCGTGAGAATTGCTTTTGGTTTCATGTTTCAGCAGGTTGAATTGATACCTGCTTACTGAGTCTTTTGGCGTGGGATGATTTTTGTACCGAGGGCTGTCGGTGCTAACTATCGGCCAGTAGCTGACCTCCCCGGCAGTCCGATCGAAATCGAGATAGTAAGCATAAGCTGACCTTCAGGCAGGGAACGGCAGTGACCATTCAATCGATTGTCGCTCACCTTTCCTGGCATAAGGCAGAGCGGAAATTGCTGCCAGCGGGGTGGTGCTGTTCAGAAATCTCAATGAAAATGAAAACGGCCATTCGCGTGAAAAACATCGAATGAGCAAGGATCGTCCAGTAATCCACTTTGAGCACAAGAGCTACGATCATGATCGAGCGCACCTTCAAAAACATTCCTGACGAGAAGGTCAGCGAATCAGATCAGCAGTCGTTCTTAGTAAGTCTCGGTTGGGCGCGCGGCTCAACGTGGAAGGATCTTCTGCGATCAAAACGTATTTTGATCATTTCTGAAGCCGGAGCAGGAAAAACATTTGAATGTCGCACTCAGGCAGAACAGCTGTGGTCAGCGGGAGAACCAGCTTTCTTTGTTGAATTGTCCGGGCTAGCGACTGAAGAACTTCGCGACCTTCTAGATACCAATGAAGAAACCCGACTGGACGCTTGGCTTGTCTCACAGTCGGAGGTGGCGACATTTTTTCTGGACTCGATTGACGAGCTGAAATTGACTTTGGGGTCTTTTGAGCGTGCGCTCAAAAGACTAGGGAAGTGCATCGGAAATCAGCTTCACCGGGCGCGGATCGTCATCACGACACGACCAATACCCTTCGACGAAAAGCTTGTTCGAAGTCTACTGCCTGTTCCTCAAACGTCGTCATCAGAATCTGATGAAGAGGCATTTGCGAAGATCGCAATGCGAGAGCCTCAGCAGCAAAACGGTAACAGCGGCAAGGACCAACCGCCCGATTGGCGGACTGTAGCCCTAATGCCTCTGTCGGACGAACAGATCGTCGATTTTTGTCGGCACCACAAGGTGGGCGATCCCGAACGTTTACTTGAAGATCTACGACGTCGCAATGCCCTTGAGTTTGCGCGCAGGCCTCAGGACCTCATTGAACTATGCGCGGACTGGCGTGAGCACAAGCGCATCCGAACGCACCGGGATCAGGTTGCCACAAATGTTAGGGTGAAGCTGCTTCCTCGAGATGATAGAGCTGAGCCGGCGGAATTGTCCGTCGACAAGGCGATAGAAGGAGCGAGTCGGCTCGCGCTTGCTGTTCAAATGACACGTCGTCTGACAATTCGTCATAGTGCAGCTTCCGATGCTGTTGACGGTGAGGCGGCTCTCGATCCCGCAGTGACCCTCTCCGATTGGCAACCAAACGAACGAAAAGCACTGTTAGAGCGTGCTTTATTTGGCTTCGCTTCATACGGCAGGGTGCGCTTCCATCACCGCTCGGTTGCGGAGTATCTTGCTGCGGAGCGACTAATCGCTCTTCGAAGTCAAGGCATGCCATTCCGCGCCCTCAAACGGCTTCTCTTTGCGGAAACTAAAGGCAAGACGATTGTGCGCCCATCCAAGCGCCCAGTGGCGGCTTGGTTAGCGTTGAAAGAAGACGGAATATTTGAACTCTTGCGGGACAATGAGCCTGCGGTGCTTTTGAACGAAGGTGACCCAGAGTCGCTGACCCAACCGCAGCGAAATCAAGCTCTTCGCGCCTACGCTGATCGATACGGCCCAGGCGGCTGGCGAGGCCTTCAAGTACCTCACATTCAAGTCCATCGATTTGCATCGAAAGAGTTGGCAGATGAAATCGACGGAATATGGCGTAGCGGCGTGGAGAATCCGGAGGTGCGAGAGGTTCTTATCAACCTTATCGAGGCAGGCCGCATAGAAGCCTGCGCCGACGTTGTATTCGATATCACTCAGGACACCACAGCACCTGTGGTTGAGCGCTTATCAGCCATTGATGCGTTAGTAGCCCTTGATGACGAAAGGCTAGCAAATATCGCTGTCGGGATAGCAGATGCTGACGTTCTCTGGCCTGACGAAGTGTCGCGTAAATCATTACTACGCCTTTTCCCAAAGCACATGTCAGTTGAGCAGCTTTGTCGGGCCCTTCGTTGGATCAAGCGAGAGAAGCGGAGTGTAGGCGGCCTTAGCTGGCAACTGCCGCGCCTAATTTCCGGGTCGCCCCTGGATCTCCCTGTCCTTGAGGAGCTTCGCGATGGCCTATTCTCGCTGGTCTCAGACGGGCTTAGATGGCGACAAGAGTGGCCACATATTTCGAGCGATCGGCCACATCTCAGCGGCGCGCTCGCAGCAACATGTGAACGCGGCCTAGATATGAGCCAGGATGAGCAATGGCTGCATGCTGGTGCACTTGCATTGCGATTACATCACCGGGACCATGGCGACGACGAGCCGATCAAGTCGCTTCGAGAGCGTTTGAGCAATCTGAATGCAGAGGACAATGCTCGTCTGTTCTGGGTTGAGGACGCTGTGATTCAGTCTCTCCATGAAATCAAAGACCCTTGGAGACGGCTCGCAGAGATCACAATGCACGATGGCCCCGTCCAACTTCGACCGGACCGTGATCTGACTTGGGTAAACGACGCACTTGGGGATACAACTCGGGATGCAGGTGAACGCTCAATGCTCTTGGAGGCAGTCATGCTCCTATCGCCGCATCGTGACACGCGGAAAGAACACGCTGAAGGACTCAGACCTCTCATTGTGGATGAACCTTCTCTCGCGCAGAGGCTTGACGACTGGCTGAAGCCATCGAAATACGAAAAAGAACATCGTCGTTGGGAAAAGAAGCAGGCTGAACGAAGGAAGCAAGAAGAGAGGCGAGAGGCCAAGAACCGGGCTAGCTGGATTCAGTTCTGGCGAGAAGTTGCCAATCAACCTGAAAACGCATTTTCGACGGAGAAAAGCTGGAACACGGCTTGGAACTTGTGGCGCGCCATGAGTCACGATGGTGAAGACAGTCGATCATCAGGGTGGAACCGGCGCTTCATTGAAGAGCAATTCAATAAAGAGACGGCCGACAGGCTTCGTCGGGTGCTGATGAAGATTTGGCGCAATGACCACCCGACGTTTCCGGGCGAAAGGCCCGAAGGTGAGCGCAATACATTTCTCGTGCGTTGGCAGCTTGGTCTGTCCGCGATATACGCCGAGGCAGAGGACCCTAATTGGGCCTCTAAACTCACCGATGCTGAAGCGGAGCTAGCCGTGCGGTACGCCCCGATTGAACTGAACGGCCTTCCCCTATGGATCGAACATCTCGTTGACGCAAATCCAGACGCTGTGGACAGGATGCTCGGAAGTGAATTGTCGACTGAGCTGAACCGGCCGCCAGGTGAGCATGGACATTCAATCCTGCTTCAAGGAATTGGTTATGCACCTGAGAGAGTCGCGAAACTATTTATCCCACGGCTGGACTCTTGGCTGGATGCCGGTGGTGACCAGATCGATGGAGGCGATAACGCGACCGGAATGGCCGAAAGGGTTCGGCAAGTCACACGGGTTATCTTGAAACATGGCAATGATGCGGAGATAGAGAGCCTTCGAGAACAGGCAGTTCAAAGATTGGAGCAACAATTGCCGTTTGCACTGCGTCTTGCTTGGATGTCGACCTTAATGCGAATTGATCCTCAGGCCGGTATCGAAAAGCTAGTAGATCAGATCGCAAATGTTGAACCATCTGAACGATCAGATGCTGTGACCTGGCTGGCCAGCCTCTTCGGGGACCGCCATGACGGAATAGGTTTGCATGGCGAACGCGTCTCGCCGCAATTACTGCTGCGGCTGCTTCGTCTGGCATATCGCCACGTTCGATTACAAGACGATGCGCACCATGATGGATCCTATTCGCCGGACACTCGAGACGACGCGGAACAAGCACGCAATAACATTGTGACAGCATTGTTCAACGCGAAGGGCGAGGACGGGTTGGCCGCCAAGCTTGAGATGGCCGCCGATCCTTTGTGCGCTCATTTCAAGGATCGCATATTGGCCGTGGCAGAAGAGAATTGGGCGCAAGAAATTGACGCTGCCGCATTTGATGAGACTCAAGCGGTAGCGCTTGATCGAAGAAGAGAAGCGCCTGCTTCCACGAACGAAGCCATGTTTGCGATTTTGAAGGATAGGCTTTCTGACCTCGATGACCTTCTTCTGACTGATGCTTCACCCCGAGTAGCTTGGGCAGGCATATCAGACGAGAAGGTCATGCGTCGAGAAATCGCGAGAGAACTGAAACATGCAGCCAACTCGATCTACACAGTGGACCAGGAGGCCGCAACCGCAGATGAAAAGGAAACCGACATTAGATTGCGCTCAGTTGCCAGCCATCATGAGGTGGTGATCGAGCTCAAACTTGGGGATGGGCGAACAGCAAAGGATTTGCGCGACACCATCGAAAATCAGCTGGTGAAAAAGTACATGGCGGCAGAGCACAGCCGGGGCGGTGCGTTAATGGTCACCCTTGCGAAAGATCGGCAGTGGGACCATCCGGACGAAGGTCATCGGATCAAGGCAGACGAACTTTTCTCCCTGCTGCGCAAAGAGGCGGAACGGATTGTAGAAGCCCTGGGCGGGGCTGTCGCGCTAACCGTGCACTTCCTTGATTTACGGCCTAGGTTGCCGATTGAAAGCACGACCAAAGTAAAGACAACCAAATCCAAATCTGCTCGAAAGCCTCAGAAATAGGGATATCCGTGCGCTGAGTTCGATACAGCGATGTCTTGATTGATCTGACAGAGCCAGACTTTACGCAAGCTAACGAGTTTCTTGATTGAATCACTACCAATTAACGACAGCTTTCGGGATTGCGAGCTAACAGAATTCAGATTCCCGAATGTCTGAGAAGGGTCGAAAGCCACACTCAGAGCAATAGCCACAAGTATGTTTGAGCTCATTTGGTTGAGTTGATGCGTAGGGCTTGGGAAGGCTAGTGTGATTGTTCGCAAGTGCGTCCCGGGTTCTACACCGTTTCTACGGACACTTTCAAGAAGGCTCAAAATGAGCCGAAGGAGTGTTTATGTCGAAGCGAAGGAAGTACAGCATTGAGTTCAAGCGGGAAGCCGAAGACGGCTCGCTTCCCGCTTTCAAAGGTTCTGGCAATCCACGCGATCAGGAAGTGACCCGGCTAAAGCGCGAGCTGGCACGGGTGACTCAGGAGCGGGATTTTTTGAAAGGCGCGGCGGTGTACTTTGCCAAGGCATCATCGAAAGGTACGCGATGATCCGGCACTGCCGCGAGGAGTACCCGGTACGGCTGATGTGTCGTTGCCTGAAGGTTTCACCCAGCGGCTATTACGCTTGGGAAGTACGCGCGCCGAGCGCGACCGCCGTGGACAATGATCGTCTGCTTGAGCGCATCCGGGAAATCCACGACGACAGCCGGGGCGTGATCGGTGCCGGCCGCATGCAGGAAGATCTTCTCCACGAAGGCGAAACCGCCAGTCTGAATCGCATTGCACGGCTCATGGCGGCGCACGGCATTCAAGGCTGGCCGCGCAAGAAGCGGATCGGCAAGGGCAAGCCGGGACTTCGACCGCTGGGTGTGGCTAATCTCTTGGAACGCGATTTCACCGCGACGGAGCCGGACACCAAGTGGGTCACGGACATCACCGAGATCGCGACGCAGGAAGGCAAGCTATTTGTCTGTGTCGTGATCGACCTCTACAACCAGATTGTTGTCGGCTGGTCCATGCACCATCGCCAGGACCGATATATGGTCCTGCGGGCGGTCGACATGGCCATCGGACAGCGCCAAGGCGGTTGCTCTGTGATTTTGCACTCGGATCGCGGCAGTCAATTTATCAGCGGCGATTACCAGCGATTCCTCAAACGAAACACGCTGATCTGCTCCATGAGCGCGGTCGGACACTGCGGCGACAACGCGGCCCGCGAAGGCTTCTTCGGGATGCTCAAACGAGAACGGATTCACCACATGAAATACCGCACGCTCAATGGTGCAAGAGCTGACGTATTTGACTACATCGAGCGTTTCCACAACCCTAGGATGCGACGTCGAGTCGCCAAACAAGATCAGAAGTTTTTAGCCCTTTCCAAACCGTCCATGAAAACGGGGTAGAACCCGAAACAAGCTATCGATATTTAGGGAAAATCACGACATTTTGGTCGTGTCTTCGTAGTGTGGTGGTTGACCTGCCGGACTTTTTCTCCAGGCAGGTCACACGTGTTAGAAGAATGTTCTCCCACAGTCCAAACAATCTTGAGGTTGTAGCTAGAGTTGTAGCTGTGATCCAAGCGTTTATGAAAAAGACAAAAAAAGCAAAACATTAGGTTGTCCAGAAAGATTCAGGTGCAGAACGCCGAGTAGTGTTCGAATCGGCTCCACCTGACGTCCCCCGACGCCCCCGTTCTCATGTCTCGGTCGTGACATGAGAACGGGGGCTTTTTCGTTTCATGAAACAGCGCAGATGATGACGGCTCCAGGCTGACGCAGCTTCAGGCCGTTTGCGCCGCCATTTCGGCTTGCGCCCGATCAATGTCCGGCGTCCGGTACTGCGATTCGGGAATGGTGGCCAGACGTGAATCGACCAATTCTTCTGAAAGACCGTAGAAGCGGCAGAAGCTCATGATCAGGGGGCGCCACTTGTTGGGATCAATGCGGTTATCCGTCCCCGGCACCAGCATCGAAGGGTGCACATGAACACGGCGGATTCGCATTTCTACGCTCTCGATGCCCGCCACGGTGCACTCCGCTACCCGTGGATGCTGCATGTAGTCGTAATCGTCTGCCATGACCGAATCCACTTTGACCAGCGTCGCTTCCATTTGCACCGGACATTCCTGGACGCGCGGCGGCGCCACGGTTTCCGAAGCCTGTTGGGTTAGTCCGGCAACGCCGAACTTGTCCGCTTCGAATCGATAGCCGCGAAGCTTCTTGCCGTCGGGCACCGGTGATGTGCCGGTCAGCAGTGCCAGCCGATTGACCGCATCAACCTGATCGGGAGAGGGCAGGTTGATGACGCATTCTCCTGTTCGCTTGATGTTCTGCAGTGTTTGCGAGACGGACTCAAAGCCCAGGATGCAACGCCAGCCGAGCCAGAAAACCGACGACATCGGTGCAAGGTTGAAGGTGCCGTCCGGATTCTCGGAGCTGTTCAGCGCTACAGGCGTGCCGAAGTACAGAATGGCGGGTTCAACGCTAACGTGTGAAGACATGAAGTGTTCCTCCTGAGTGGTCCAGTGATTGAATCGGTCGGCATCAGTCATGCCGTTGAGCCACTCTAGGTAGGCGGGGTGCCGCGCTCACTCCGTTTCTTGCTAATGAATTCTCGGTGTCCCTTGCCGCAAGCTCGTTCAGGGCTTTGGATGGCAGGGGATTCGTTTCGCGGCGCGACGAGATCCGCCCACATTTTTATGATGGATTTTCGAACAAACTGATTCGACTGCAGGTGAGCAATAAAGAGCCAATGGGTGTACGCTGGCTTTGGGCTGGCGGGTGGCCATAAAGGGTGGCGTGAGCCCTGATTCTGTCGCTGGATTTGCAGTTGCAGGAGCGTGAAATGATGTCCTCTGGACCGCAACCATTTGTCTACCTGAATCGGCCATTGATCGGTTCCGGCACATCCGCTGGCGTACCCTCGCTGAATAATAGACCCGTGCTTCAAGTTTATTGGTTGACCCACTCCAACTGACTCACACTCAAGGAACGATCATGAAAGAACAAAACGGCTCTCTTCTCCCAGCTCTCGTCTTCATTGCGGGTTCTCTGGCCATCTCTTTTCTGTGCATTTACGGCGTTGCCGTCTAAGCATTTTGAAGTGGCAGCGCCTGCCTAAGCAGGCGTTGCGGAAGTACCGAAAAGCGCGCTGGATCTCAATCGGGATCAGCGCGCTTTTTTGCTTTCAGGCGATAGACCAACTGCGCGCGGCTCAGGCCCAGCGCGCGCGCCGCTGCCGCCATGTTTCCGCCGTTGGCGCGCAGCGCGCTTTGGGTCAGGGCATCCTCGATTTCCTGGAGGCTGGTCGCGTCGCTGCTGCCGGCTTCAGGTGTGCCGGCGAGCAATTGCGTGACGCGCATCTGCACCCGGTGAGAGAGATTGTCGTCGCCATGTGCAGCGTCGGAGACGGATGACGCATTGGCAGAGAGCTGGCCGCGGCTGTCCAATCCCATATGTCGTGGACGAATCTGTTCACCGCCAGTGAACAAGTGAATAGAATCAATCGCGCCGCCATCCGGCGCCATGATGACGCCGCGCTCTACGACGTTCTCGAGTTCCCGGATGTTGCCGGGCCATGCATAGCTGAGCATGGCGTCGATCGCGCGGCCGGTAAATCCGGCGGCATTGCGGTTATGCCGTTCGCAGAACTTGCGCAGAAAATGATTCATGAAAACCGGAATGTCTTCGATTCTTTCGCGCAGGGCGGGAACGAGAATCGGGAAGACGTTAAGGCGGTAGAAGAGGTCCTCCCGGAAACGTCCGGCGCGCACCTCATCCTGGAGATCGAGATTGGTGGCTGCGATCACCCGAACATCGACCTTGATGATCTGGCTGCCGCCCACGCGCTCAATCTCGCGTTCCTGCAGCGCACGCAGGAGCTTGCCCTGAGCCGTGCTGCTCAGAGTGCCAATTTCATCGAGAAACAGGGTGCCGCCGTTGGCGCGCTCAAAACGACCCTGGCGGCTGTGGCTGGCACCGGTGAAAGCGCCACGCTCCACGCCGAACAACTCGGACTCGATCAGGTTCTCCGGAATAGCGGCGCAGTTGATGGCGATAAAAGGCTGGTCGCTGCGCGGACTGATGCGGTGCAGGCTACTGGCCAGCACTTCCTTGCCGACGCCGCTCTCCCCCAAAAACAGAACCGTGGCCCGCGTGTCGGCCACTCTGCGCACCTTGTGGCAGACCGAATTGAAACCGGCGGAGACGCCAACCACATCGGCACTGCCCAGCGGAGATGCAATGGTGCTGTCGCCTGCGCTGCTGCCGTGGGCTGCGGACAGGCCGCCTGTGAGCTGGTCGGCGCGCAGGAAGCGCAGATCATCTTCGGCGTCTTCCCATTCGTCAGCAGGTTTTCCGACGATGCGGCAATGCTCTGCGCCCTGGGCCGTGCATTGCACTTCACGGAATAGGACCGGCTTGCCCATGAATCGGCTGATGAATCCGGATGCATAGCCAATCTGCATCCAGCACACCGGTTCGTGGCCCAGACCGTATGTGCGTACGTGTTCTTCTGCCTCCACCGAACCGTGCCAGAGGTATTCGCCGCTGAAACGGCCGGTTTCCTCGTCAATGTCCTCCACGACCGGCGTGACGGTGCCGATGCCTTCCAGCATGTGCAGCTGCGGTCCCACGTGGATGGCGTGCATGGGGTTGATGTCGCCGCGCAGACGTCGCGCAAACTCGGCGTCATTGGCGCCAGAGTTGTACCCCATGCGCGTCAGCAGGCCACGGGCATGCTCGCTGCCAAGGCTCTCAATCAGTTCTCTTCGCAGTACCCCGTAGCCGGAAGCGTGCATCAGCAACATGCGCTGATCGTCCAGCCAGATGCGGCCGTCCTTGGTGGCGAAATGCAGCCGCGACAGGATGTCTGCGTTGTCCGGCAGGGGCGTGGATGCGGCGGGTGTGTCGGTAGGTGCGGGGGCTTGGCTCATCGTTGTCCGTCTCTGCAATGCCCATCAACAGTAGAGCATTTGAATCATATTGGTGGGTGGAAGCTGTGAGGAAATAGACCAAATAGATCATTTAGGGACGATTGAGGCTCGATAGCGGATAACTTGTTCGAGCGATTTTATTTGATAAAAAAGCATATAAACAAATAGTTAGGAGTTATTTGGCCCTAATCCAAGCCTAGCTTCCAGATTCTGGCACAGGCAATGCAAACCAAGTCTGCAAACAGCCGGCCGTTCACGGACCGGCGCAGCGAGGAGGAGAAGTGCCAGAAACCCGTAAGCAAGCCGCGTCATCACCAGTGGACGACAGTCCGCGTCTGGTGAGGTTCGGCCGCATTACAGACCGCGGCTTTGTCGAATTTTCATTCGGCATTGGCAGCACGGACCTGATGGTGGAGCTGGTCTTGCCGGTGGAGGCCTATCACGAGTTCTGCAAGACCCATCGTGTGGTCTATCTGACGCGGGAACAGGAACAGGCACTCGATCACGATCAGAGCAAGTGGCGCTTCGGCAGCCCCGGCATTACCGAATAACAACAAAACCAGTGAACTTAGAAAGGAGACGCGCATGACCGTCGAGATCAAGACCCAGGGGGTCAAGCCCATCCGCAATGCCTACGCACACCTGGAGGCGCGCTTCGGCAACAAAGCGGCGACGCGATATCAGGAAATTGCGTATGACACGCAGTCCACCACCAACTTTCATTACAAGCCCTTATGGGACCCGGGGCGAGATCTCTACGACGCAGGTCGCACCGCGGTGGTGATGAAAGACTGGTACGACTTCAAGGATCCGCGTCAGTACTACTACGGCAGCTACACCACTACGCGTGCCAAGCAGCAGGACGCGCTGGACCGCCAGCTCGACTTCGTCGGCAAACGTGACTTGCTGCGCCTGCTGCCAGAAACGGCGCGCGCCCAGATCATCGCCAACCTCGTGCCCCTGCGGCACTACGAGTGGGGCGCCAACATGAACAACTGCCACATCTCCGCGTACGGCTACGGCACCGCCATTACACAGGCGGCGAGCATGGCCACCATGGATCGGCTGGGCATGGCGCAGCATCTTTCGCGCATTGGCCTGCTCACCGATGGCAATAGTGGTGAGGCGCTGGACGAAGGCAAACGGCAATGGACCGATGAAGCCGCATGGCAGGGCGTTCGTCGTGAAATGGAAAACATGTTTGTGACCCACGACTACTTCGAACTGCTGGTCGCACAGGATCTGGTTGCTGATTCCCTGGTGTACCCCTTGTTCTATGAGCAGTTTGAATCCCGCTTCGCTGCCGAGCATGGTTCCGCCTTGTCCTCGCTGACGGACTACCTGATGCGCTGGCATCAGGAAACCAATCGCTGGGTGGATGCCTGCATCAAGACGGCGGTCAGTGAAAGCCCAGCCAATCAGGCCTTGATCGCTGGCTGGATCGACAAGTGGCGCAGCGCCTGGAACCAGGCCCTGCAGCCCATCGCGGTTTCTGCTCTGGGCACCGACGCCGACGCGAGTCTGGCGGCCGTCAACGAGGTATTTGATGCGCGTCTCAAGAAGCTACGCGTCTGAGTGCAAACCACAGGACTATAAAAAATGACAAACAGCACACAGCCCGTCTTCATCGCGTTTCAGGCCAATAACGACACCCTGCCGATCATTGCGGCCATCGTGGAAGACAACCCCAACGCCAAGGTCAACGAGATGCCGGCCCTGGTGAAGATCGATTGCCCCGGGCGTCTGGTTATCCGCCGGGAAACGGTGGAAGAACACATCGGGCGTGAATTCGATCTGCGCGAACTACAGATCAACATGATCTCGCTTGCAGGCGAAGTGGATGAATCAGAGGACGAGTTCGTCCTCGAATGGAAGTCGCAGTAATTGCATTGATCATTTAAATAATTGAACAACGGAGCACACCATGGCTGCTGATGGCGACATGAAACCGGCAAAGAAACTCAGTCTCAAAGAAAACTACGCGATGCTGACGCGTGGCCTGGGCTGGGAACCGACCTACCAGAAGAACGAAGATATCTTCCGCAACATCGAGTTTGAAGGCATCAAGATTCATGACTGGGACAAATGGGAAGATCCCTTTCGCCTGACCATGGACGCCTACTGGAAGTACCAGGGCGAGAAAGAGAAAAAGCTCTACGCCATCATGGATGCCTTCCAGCAGGGCAATGGTCAGTTCAATGTCACCGATGCGCGCTATGTGCAGGCCCTGAAGGTCTTCATCAATGGCATTGCCAGCCTTGAGTACGCCTCGCATCGCGGCTTCAACATTCTCGGGCGCGAGTTTCCGGGTGTCGGCCCGCGCATTGCAGCGCAGATGCAGTCGATTGACGAACTGCGTCACGCCACCACACAGATTCATGGCATCAGTCACTACAACAAGTACTTCGAGGGAATGTCCAACTTCCCTTATCAGTTCGACCGCGTCTGGTATCTGTCGATTCCGAAGTCATTCTTCGAAGACGCTGTTACCAGCGGGCCTTTCGAGTTCATCGTGGCCGTCAGCTTTGCATTCGAGTACGTGCTGACCAACCTGGTCTTCATGCCTTGGATGAGCGGCGCCGCCTACAACGGCGACATGAGTACGGTCAGCTTCGGCTTCTCCGCGCAGTCGGATGAAGCGCGGCACATGACGTTGGGCATCGAGGTGATCAAGTTCCTGCTGGAGCAAGACCCCGCCAATGTGCCGATCGTGCAGAAGTGGATTGATAAATGGTTCTGGCGTGGCTATCGCCTGCTGGCGCTGCTGGCCACGATGATGGATTACATCCTGCCCAAGCGCGTGATGAGCTGGTCCGAAGCCTGGAGCATTTATTACGAGGAAAACGGCGGCGCCCTGTTTGCCGATCTGGCGCGTTACGGGATCAAGCCACCCAAGCACGCCGATGTCACGATCAAGGAAAAGGGACGTGTCTCACACGAGATGTGGAGCGTGTTCTACGCCAACCGCGATGTGGTGGGCTTTCCGGTCTGGACACCGTCGGAAGAAGAGATGGACTGGTTCTCCGAAAAATATCCGGACACCTTCGACAAGTATTACCGGCCACGCTACGAATACTGGCGTCAGCTGGAGAAGGAAGGGAAGCCGTTCAAGAATGCGATGCTGCCGCAGTTGTGCCAGGTGTGTCAGTGGCCCTGCCTCTACACCGAGCCGGACGATCCCACGGAGTTCTTGCACCGCGAAACCGAGTACAAGAACGAGATCTTCCACTTCTGCTCCGACGGCTGCATGGACATCTTCCACGACGAGCCGGAAAAATACGTGCACGCTTGGTTGCCGGTCCATCAGATCTATCAGGGCAATTGCTTCCTGCCGGAAGCCGATCCCACGGCGGACGATTTCAATCCCATGGTCGAGGCGCTCAAGTACATGGGCATTAAGCCGGGGGTCGATGGCGGCCTGTTCAAGGATCACATCGACGCCAAACGCTGGGAAGAATGGACCTCGCGGCCGGCCAACATTCACGAAGGCGCTTTCACCGACAAGGTGCGTGACACCGCGGCCAGCAAGAAATGAATGCCTCTGAACCCCTTACAACCTTGAAAGCCTCTTCAGGAGTCATGCAATGCCCGTAAAAGCCATTACGCCGGATTACCACGGCGACTTCCAGGACACGCAGGACAAGTTTGGCGACAAGCAGCTGCTGAATATCTGCTGGGAAAAACACACGATGATGGGCTGGCCCATGTGCGTCCCACTGTTGCCGGATACGCCGTTTGGTGGTCTCATCGAGCAGGTCTTGCCGATGATCTACGCCGTGCATCCCGACTTCGAAAAAATTGAATGGGACAAGGTGGAGTGGTCAACCTCGAGAGGGCCCTTTACTCCGGACATGAGCAAGACCATTGCTGAGAACGGTTTGCGTCACAAGCAGCAGATTCGTTTTCGCACACCGGGCCTGGACGGTCATTTGGGCGGCGGTTGAAGCTGCGTGTGAGCCGATGTGACTGAAGACCTTTCACCCAGAAAAAATGACAGATGAGCTACGAACTCACCATTGAACCGCTCGGCCAGACCATTGAAGTCGAGGACGATCAGACCATCCTCGACGCCGCCTTGCGTGCCGGCATCTGGTTGCCTCATGCCTGTTGTCACGGCCTGTGTGCCACCTGCAAGGTGCAGGTGACCGAGGGTGAAGTGGAGCACGGCGATGCCTCGCCTTTTGCGCTGATGGACTTCGAACGTGAAGAAGGCCTGACGCTGGCCTGCTGCGCCACGATGGAATCGGATGTCACCATCGAGGCTGACATTGATGAAGAGCCCGATGCTGAAGTCATACCGGTGCAGGACTTTTCGGGGACGGTCAGTCGCATTGAAAGTCTCACGCCAACCATCAAGGGAATCTGGATTAAGCTCGATGAACCGCTGCATTTTCAGGCAGGCCAGTACGTCAATCTGGAAATACCAACGCTCGGGATCAGCCGGCCTTTTTCTCTGGCGCACGCACCGGTTGAGGGTGCGAATGAGATCGAGCTCAATGTACGTATCGTGCCCGGCGGAAGTGGAACCACGTTTCTGCATCAGCAGGTCGAGGAAGGGCAGGCGGTCACGCTGTCTGGCCCCTACGGACGCTTCTTTGTTCGCAAGTCAGCCGAGATGCCGCTGATCTTCATGGCCGGTGGTTCTGGGCTGTCCAGTCCGCGCAGCATGATTCTTGATCTGCTCAATGAAGGCTGTGAGCTGCCAATCACGTTGATCTACGGTCAACGCACGCTCAATGAGTTGTACTACCACGACGAGTTTCTGGCGCTGGCCGCGCAGCATGACAACTTCACCTACGTCCCGTCTTTGTCGGACGAAGCGCCGGACAGCGAGTGGGATGGCTTCCGCGGCTTTGTCCACGATGCTGCGAAAGCGCATTTTGATAATGACTTTCGCGAACACAAAGCCTATCTCTGCGGGCCGCCCAAGATGATTGACGCTTGTATCAGTACCCTGATGCAGGGGCGTTTGTTCGAGAAAGATATCTACACCGAGAAATTTCTTTCAGCGGCGGATGCGCAGCAGAGCAGGAGTCCCTTGTTCAAGAAACTGTAGGACCTGAGCGCCAGTGTGCGCCATAAGATAAAAAGCGCAGATGTCGCAATGAGGAGAACAAGAACGTGAGCAAGGCCGTGGATCCTTCCGTATCGTCATCTTTCGATCCGTCAGGATCTGGCCCCGCACATTTGCAGGTGACAGCGCTGCAGGCAGATTACGAGGCGCTGCGCGCGCTATGTCAGGCAGGCGAGTTGCCGGTGTTGCTGCTGACAGCCGCGCACCTGAGCGGTGATCTTGATTTGCTTCGACCGGAGTGGATGCCGCGTTACGCGTTTGCAAGCTATGCCCCTCACCTGAGCGCCGAGCAGGAAGCGGAGGCGCGGGAAGTTTGCTTCGGAGCGCTGGCCGCTTTCCGTGATGCCGGTGGCCCGGTGCCGGGCCGCCCTTCCTATGATTTCTTCCAGGAAGCCTTGAAGTGGATTTGCGGCAAGGACGCAGAATCTCTTCACCGCATGCTCGACGACCAGATTGTCTTTGGCCGGGATGATCCGCAGACGCCGCAGTGGAACAAGCAGCAACTGGATGCAGATCGCGATTTTTGCGTTGCCATTGTCGGTGCCGGTGAGAGCGGCCTGCTGACCGCTTACCGCCTGAGCCAGGCCGGCGTGCCTTTCGTGATTCTGGAAAAGAACACGCAAGTGGGCGGTACCTGGTGGGAGAACACCTATCCGGGCTGCAAGGTGGATATCAACAGTTTCATCTACAGCTACGCCTTCTCTCAGAAAGTGTGGCGCGATTACTTCGGTGCGCAAGGCGAAGTTCTGGAATATTTCAAGAGCTTTGCGCAGCAGTGCGGCCTTCATGATCAGGTGCGGTTTTCGCATGAAGTGCGCAGTGCGACCTGGAACGCCTCCTCTGCGCAATGGGATCTGGACATCATGACCCCGCAGGGTGGCGTGCAGCTCAGTGCCAATGTTCTGGTCAGTGGGGTGGGGCAGCTGAACCGGCCGTCGTTTCCAGATATTGCCGGGATCGAAGATTTTGCTGGAGAGAGCTTTCACTCAGCCCAATGGGATGCCTCCGTGACGCTCAAGGACAAGCGCGTGGCGGTCATCGGGACCGGTGCGAGCGCCGTACAGTTTGTGCCGCACGTTGCAGATGCTGCTGCAGAAACCAGCGTGTTCATCCGAACGGTGCCGTGGCTGCTGCCAACACCATTGTTGCTGCAACCGGTGGAAGATAGCTTGCGCCAGCTCATGGAGCAGCTGCCCAATTACATGCAGTGGCATCGCCTGTTTACGTTCGTGCCACAGGCCATCGGGATTCTGGATGAGGCGACGGTTGATCCGGCCTATCCGCCCACTGAAACTGCAATTTCGACCTCGAATGACGCCGTACGACAGGCGCTCACGGCTTGGGTAGAAGCGCAAACCGAAGATCGGCCAGAGCTGCGTCCCATGCTGATTCCGAATTCGCCGCCAGGCTCAAAGCGCCTGCCGCGTGATGACGGCCGCTGGATCAGAACGCTGAAACGTGAGGATGTGAAACCGATTACGACAAAGATCGACTGCATCACCGCAAACGGCATTCGCACCCAGGACGGTACCGAGCATCGCTTCGACGTCATCATCTACGGCACCGGATTCAAGGCATCCGAGTTTCTGATGCCGATGAAGGTCACTGGCCTGGATGGTCGTGATTTGCATGAATTCTGGAATGGCGACGCGCGCGCCTATCTGGGCTCAACGATAGAAGGCTTCCCCAATCTGTTTTGTCTGTACGGCCCCAACACCAATCTGGTGCTGCACGGGGCGAGCATCATCTTCATCTCAGAGTGTGCCGCCAACTATGTGCTTGAAGGCGTGCGCAGCCTGCTGCAGGGCAAGGCCCGCAGTCTGCGCGTGAAACCCGAGGTGTACGCCGGCTACAACGAACGGCTCGATGAAGCCAATGCCATGCGCGCATGGGGATTTTCCAAGGTCAGTAGCTGGTACAAGAATGCCAAGGGACGCGTGACGCAGAACTGGCCCTTTTCAGCGCTGGAACTCTGGCGGCGCACCCGTCATCTGGATGTAAACGACTATGAATTCGACACTGAATAAAGAATCTATGGAGCGGCATATTCGCGATTATTTTGCCGCTTGCAATACCGGCGTGCCGGAACGCATCGCTGAATACTTTGAGCCCGATGGCGTGCATTACTTTCCGCCGGGCATGTACGGAGGCCCGTTTCGCGGGGCCATGGAAATTGGCAGGCGCTGGCAGGCGGCTGTTGAAAAGTTCGGCTCTTACTGGACGGTGGATCAGGTGATCTGCGAACCCGAATCACGACGCGCCGTCATCGAGTGGAGCCACTTCAAGCGCAAACAGAACACGCTGCTGCGTGGCGATGAGTGGTACATCTTCAGTGAGCGCGGATTGATCCAGGAAATTCGCGCCTATTACGCATCGCCGCAGGACGCATCGCTGAACACACTGGCGCTTGGCGGTTTTGACTATGCAGGTCGAGGCTATCCTGAAACGGCACCGGGCGACGCATGAGCGATCTCGTGCACAACGTCAATCCTTCCGACACGCGGGATGTCATTGGTTCGTTTGAGCCATGTGGTGCGGCTCAGGCCCATTCAGCCATCGCACGTGCTCGTGAAGCCTTTGTGCATTGGCGCAAATCAAGTCCGCAGGAGCGTGCTGACATTCTCGACGCCGCAGGCAGCCGCATTCTTGCGGTACGCCAGGCACTGGGAGAACAACTGGCGCGCGAAGAAGGAAAGACGCTGGCCGAAGCCGTTGGCGAAGTCACCCGAGCCGGTCACATATTCAAGTTCTTTGCCGGCGAAGCGCTCCGTGTGCAAGGTCACTCCGGTGGCTCGGTGCGTCCCGGCGTAGATGTGGATGTATCGGTTGAACCGATCGGTGTATTCGGGCTGATCACGCCGTGGAATTTTCCAATTGCGATTCCCGCCTGGAAGCTTGCGCCGGCATTGGCCTTTGGTAACTGCGCGGTGCTCAAGCCATCCGAATTCACCCCGGCGTCTGCGGCGTCGCTGAGCAGAATTCTTTCGGAATCTGGCTTGCCTGAAGGCGTATTGCAGGTTGTGGATGGCATTGGCAGCGAAGCGGGCGCGGCTCTTGTTGAGAGTCCGGACGTGGACGGCATCAGCTTTACCGGATCGCAGGCGACCGGACGCGGGATTGCTGCGAGCTGCGGCCAGCAGCTCAAGCGGGTGCAACTGGAAATGGGTGGCAAGAATCCACTGCTGGTGTGCGAAGACGCCGACATTGCGGTGGCTGTTGAATGTGCCATCAACGGCGCGTTCTTCTCCACGGGGCAGCGCTGCACGGCCTCGTCGCGTCTGATTGTGGTGGACGCGATTCACGATCAGTTTGTAGCCAGAATGACGGAGCGAATAAAGGCGCTCAGGGTTGGGCATGCCCTGGAGAAGGGGGTTGAGATTGGCCCTGTCATCCATCAGGCCCAGCTGGACAAGAACCAGCAGTGGCTTCAGCGCGCGGTCTCGGACGGTGCAGATCTGGCGTGTGGCGGCGAGCTCTTGAAACGCGAGACGCCCGGCTTTTATATGTCGCCCGCATTGTTTGTGAATACGCGAAACGACATGCCGGTGAACACGACGGAAGTGTTTGGACCGCTGGCCAGTGTGATCCGCGTGGGCGACTTCGAAGAAGGTCTGGCCTTGGCTAACGACACGGCGTTTGGTTTGTGTGCAGGGGTGTGCACCCAGAGTCTTTCACGTGCGACACACTTCAGGCGCGAAGCGCAGGCCGGCCTGGTCATGGTCAACCTGCCGACGGCGGGCATTGATTATCACGTGCCCTTTGGCGGTCGCAGAAGCAGCAGCTTCGGCCCGCGCGAACAGGGCGACGCGGCAAGAGATTTTTATACGCAGGGCAAGACGGCCTACATTCGCGATTAGACTTTACTGCCGATCGCTGCTTGCGCAGGTACGCCAACGACAGGCGCAAAAAAAGCCGGTCAGTCTTTTGAACTGACCGGCTGATTCGAATCTGCCGCCGATTGAGCTGAGACTCAGTCGCGGGTTGGCGGATTGTTGGTCAGGCCTGCGAGAACAAACTCGCACATTTCGCGCGCCACGGCTTCCGGATCAGAAGGTTGTGCTTCAAGAATCCAGTGCGGCACGTGGGCGAGGATACCCATGATGACGCCAGCAATGGCGTCCGGGTCCGTAGCGCGGAATTCACCTTCTTTCTGCCCCTGAATCACCAGCTGGCGAATGGTTCCGGCATGGCGTTTGGGTGTGGAACGTGCCCACTCGCCCAGCGTGCCTTGCATGCGAACCATGTCGCGCGCCAGCAATGCGGCTTCCAGGGGGTGTGAGGTGGAAACGTTGAGATGCGCTTGCAGAAAATAGTCCAGGCGCTTGCGCGCACTGCTGCCGGGAACACCCTGTCCATCAAAGTCACTGAGCGTGCGAACGCGGCGGAACAGGCGCTCGTAGATTTCTTCCTTGGAGTCAAAGTAGTGGTACAGGCTGCCTTTGACGATGCCAGCGGCGGCGGCAATGTCCCCCAGCTTGGCGCCGGAGAAACCCTTGGCCCAGATCACTTCAGCCGCGATACGGAGAATCTCTTCGTCGCGGGACAGATCGCGCGCGACGGCCTTGCCCAGACGGGGGCGACCGCGACGTCGAGGCTTTGCGGCCGTCTCGCTGTCATTGATCGCATTTGTGTGCGTCGTAGTTGCAGTCGTCTGGTCAGAGACTGAATCAAATTTTTCAGCGTTCGAGGGATTACTGTTCATTGTCGTGTCCTTAATGCCGCGTCCAAACCTGAGAGTAAGTTCAGGTATCGTGGCGTCAGCTTTCATTGTCGCTTTTGTTCTCTGGTGGCGGTGGCCCGATACGGAAAAAGTGGCCCGGATCGAGCCGGAGATCCATTGCCTTTCATCGACCCAGAATTACATATTAGCAATAAGGGTGTGGCGATAGATAGCCTAAAGGACGTAATCAGGCGGCTAATGGTTCCCTCACATCACAATATCGGTTCACCGGCCTATAAATTTGGCTTTGGACCTGATTCGGCTGATGTCAAAAGCCTTGCTGGGCTTTGCCTGCATCGGCCAAGAGGTCGGCATAGGGACTGGCCGTATTGCAAGGCGGCAGGTGCTGCGTGCCATCATGTTCACCTCCACAGCGCCGACAAATACAACTCAAAATAATGACCAACGGGTTTTCTGAACGTGAATTCAGGGATGCCATGAGCCAGTTCTGCACCGGCGTCGTGGTTGTCAGTGGCCAGACTGAAGCAGGGCCCGCAGGGTTCTCTGTCCAGTCTTTTGTGTCGGTTTCACTGGATCCGCCGTTGATTGCGGTCTGTCCTGCGCTAGGCAGTACCAGTTGGCCCAAGATTCGTGACCTGCCTAATTTCGGGATCAATATCCTGGGCGTGCATCAGGAAGATCTGTGCAAGCGATTCGCCTCGCCCAACATCGACCGCTTCGAAGGGGTGGCCTGGACGCCGTCGCCCTACGGAACTCCGATGCTGGACGACACGCTGGGGTTCATTGACTGCGCGCTGGAGGCCGAACACGACGCGGGTGACCATGCACTGGTGGTGGCCCGTGTGCTGGAATTCCAGTTGCACGAGCCGCTACGAAATCCGTTGTTGTTCTTTCGTGGCAGCTTCGGATCGTTTGCGGGCTGAACAACGTATCTAAAAATAATGACGAGAGGAGAGAGACATGGCGGGCATTGCAATTCTGGGAGGCAGTGGCGGGCTGGGTACGGCCATCGTCCGGCGCATCGCGCTTCGTTCTCCGGTCACCATTGGTTATGGTCAATCGGCTGACAAGGCCACGGCGCTGGCCGCCGAAATCAATGCCGCGGGTGGTAAGGCTGGCGTCGCGCCGGTAGATCTTTGCCAGCGCAGTTCGGTCGCCGCGTTTCTGCAGCAGGCGGGCGAGCAATGCCAGGGACTGGACGCCATTGTTTCTGCAACCGGGCCAGCAATTCCGCTATGTCCGCTGTCAGAAGTGAGCGAAGAAGATTTTCGCCGCATCTATGACACCGATGTTCTGGGCGCATTCAACGTGCTCACGCAAGGATCACAAGTGCTCAAGGCCGGTGGCGGTGGAAGCA
>TARA_R110000850_G_scaffold107455_4_pt1 | contig 27678 bp, 24 predicted proteins | sample TARA_R110000850 | Tara Oceans TARA_R110000850 (sample SAMEA4397586) | marine metagenome | biome: Polar Biome; feature: [SRF] surface water layer (ENVO:00010504); material: water (ENVO:00002006), including particulate matter (ENVO:01000060) such as... | depth 5 m | reverse complement strand
ATCGGCACGTTGATGCCGACCATGCCGACATTGACGCGGCTGGCAAATTCACGGGCTGCGTGGCCGTTGCGAGTGAAGATCGCGACGCCATTGCCATATTGATGCTGGCTGGGCAGCGCGACCGCTTCTTCAAAATTCTTGGCGCGGACGATCTGCAGAACCGGGCCGAAAATCTCTTCCTTGTAGCTTTCCATATCGGTGGTGACACGGTCGAACAAAGATGGTCCGATGAAACAGCCTTCTTCATGGCCCTGCAACGAGAAGCCGCGGCCATCAACGACCAGTTCGGCCCCTTCATCAACGCCCTTCTGGATCCAGCCTTCGACCCGCGCCTTTTGCGCCGGATTGACCATCGGTCCGTAATGCGCTTCTTCATCGGTAGAAATACCGACGCGCAAAGCCGCCATTGCCGGGATCATTTTTTCGCGCAGCCGGTCTGCGGTTTCTTCTCCCACTGGAACAACCACCGGCAGCGCCATGCAGCGTTCGCCAGCCGAACCGAAAGCAGCGCCGGACAGATCATTCACAACCTGGTCGAGATCCGCGTCCGGCAGAACGATACCGTGGTTTTTCGCGCCACCCATCGCCTGGACCCGTTTGCCGGCTGCAACGCCGCGCTGATAGACATAATGGGCGATATCGGAGGAACCGACAAAGCTGATCCCGCCAATGGCCGGATGATCAAGAATGGCATCAACCATTTCCTTGTCACCTTGCAGACATTGCAGGATACCCGCTGGCAGGCCAGCTTCGTGCATCAGTTCGACGAGCCGAACGGGAACCGAAGGATCACGCTCGGACGGCTTCAGAATGAAGGCATTGCCGGTCGCGATCGCCGGACCAAACATCCACATCGGAATCATCGCCGGGAAGTTGAACGGGGTGATGCCGGCGCCAATGCCGATTGGCTGACGCATGGAGTAAACATCGATGCCAGGCCCTGCGCCCTGCGTATATTCGCCCTTGAGGATATGTGGAATACCGCAACAGAATTCGATCACTTCCAGCCCGCGCTGGATGTCGCCCTTGGAGTCGGCAATCACCTTGCCATGTTCGATCGACAAAAGATTGGCCAGCTCGTCCATATGCGCTTCGACCAGTTCCTTGAACTTGAACATCACCCGTGCGCGTCGCTGCGGGTTGGTTGCTGCCCATGCCGGTTGCGCCGCCAGCGCCGCGTCTACGGCCTTGTCGAGCACCGCTGCATCACCGAGATCCACCTTGCCTTGGATGCCGCCGTTATTCGGGTCGAAAATATCGCTCTGGCGGGACGCTGCTGCGTTTCCTCCGGAGGCCAAGACATGGGTTACTGTGCGCATTGAAAGACTCCTGATTGCATTTGCGGGCTATATGCTATTAACCGCGTCAATGCACAACACCCGCAGCGCTATCTTTATTGGCAAGATTGCATGAATAATGACAATGCCGTCAGTCAGAACCGGCCTATGGCCGGGATCGTCACGCGTCTGGCGGCGATGCTCTCGCTCGCATTCATGTTCGCCTTCGTCAAACTGGCAGGTGAGCAAGGCGTACATGTCACCGAAAGCCTGTTCTACCGCCAGTTGCTCGCGATGCCGCTGATCTGCTTCCTGATCTGGCGCAGTCAGGACGGATGGCCCTCGATTATCTCGAACAAGCACGGTCTGCACATGTTGCGTTCCGCTCTAGGCATTTTTGCCATGGGACTCAATTTCTGGGCAATGACCCTGCTGCCGCTTGCCGACGCCACGACAATCAGCTTCACCGTTCCCATTTTTGCCACCCTGTTCGCCGCGCTCGTCCTGCGGGAAAAGGTCGGCATCCGGCGCTGGACCGCGATCCTGATCGGCTTTGTCGGCGTGCTGATAGTGGTCCAGCCGGGCGGATCGATGATCCCCGCCTTCGGCGCAGCCGTTGCTCTCGGCGGCGCTCTGGTCACCGCTGCGGTCACCATGGTCATCCGCATGCTGGGTCGCACCGAAACCAGTGTCGTCACGATATTCTGGTTCTCGGTCTACACCCTGCCCGCGTTGACCGTCTGTGCCTTCATCTACGGCGGCGGGCATGACGCGAAGACCTGGGGCTATCTGCTTGGCATCGGCATTTTCGGCGCGATCGGTCAGCTATGCATCACCCAGTCGCTACGCTTCGCGCCGGTGTCGACGATCGTACCGATGGACTATAGCGCGCTGATCTGGGCAACGATTTTCGGCATAGTCCTGTTCGGTCAATATCCCGGCCTGTCGATCTGGCTCGGCGCGCCGGTCATCATCGGCTCGGGCCTGTTCATTGCGTGGCGCGAACATGTGAAGGCGAACAAGCTGACAGTTGCCAAGGCCGAGCCGAGCGCATAATCACTCCCGCAATAGGGAGAGAGACATGCTGAAATTCATATCGTCCATCGGGGCAGCGCTGACGCTGCTATTGGCTAGCGGCGCGCAGGCCGAAGAGGGGCCCGCTACCCTCCCCTATCCCGAAGTGACGATCTTCGAAGCCGCAAAAATCATCACCATGGAGCCGGGCTATCCCGAGGCTCGCTATGTCGCCACGTCCGACGGCATCATCCTTGGGCTTGGCCAGACATTGGAAGATTTGGAAGCATGGACGCGGGATCGCAACGTCACCGTCGACCGGCAGTTTGCGCGTCAGATCATGATGCCCGGCTTTATCGAGCCGCATGTCCATCCGATGCAGACGATCATGATGCTGCCGATGCCCTTCATCAGTCCTGAGGAGTGGCAACTGCCCGGCAAGACCTATCCGGCAGCGCGCGGCAAGGCGCAATATGAGCAGCGGCTGCGCGAGGAAATGGCCAAGAGTGAAGACGCCCTGTTCATCACCTGGGGCCATCACAAGCTGTTCCACGGCGACATGGACCGAACCGAACTCGACCGGATCGCACCCGACCGGCCAGTCGTCATCTGGCAGCGCAGCTTCCACGAGATCATCGCCAACAGCAAGGCGCTGACCCTGCTCGGCATCGGCGATGAAGCGACCTTCACCGCTGCGTTCAACAAGCCGAACGTCGATCCCGGACATGCCGATTTCGCCAGCGGCATCATCCACGAAACCGCTTTGTTCAACGGCATCGAAATGCTCCGCCCCTATCTCTTCTCGCCGGCCAAGGTGCAGCAAGGGCTGACCGACATGCGCCAGATGATGCTCGAAAATGGCGTCACCACCAGCGCCGATCTTGCCTTTGGCGGCTTTGGCGGACCGGAGATGGAGTCGGCTTTGTTCAAGAGCCTCTACGACCAGCCGACGACGCCATCGCGGATTCTTGCGATCCCAGTTGCGCCGCTGGTGACCGGCGATCCCAATGTCTGGCTCAAGGACATGAAAGCCAAATATGACAGCAGCAAATTCTTCTTCTCCAACCGGGTTAAGCTGTTCGCCGACGGCGCTTTCTTTGCCCAATATATGCAGATGAACCCGCCCGGCTACAGCGACGGTCACGAAGGAAAATGGCTGACCGAACCGGAGGAATTGCTCAAGCAGACCGAACGTTTCTGGGACGCCGGTTGGAACCTGCACACCCATGTCAACGGCGATCGTGGCCTCGATGTCGTACTCGATATCAGCGAGAAGCTGCCGGTCAAGAACGGCCAGCATATCATCATGGAGCATCTCGGCTATTCGACCGAGGCGCAGAATCGGCGGATCGGCAAGATGGGCCTCTATGTTTCCGCCCAGCCCAATTATATCCGCATCCTCGGCGATGCCTATGCGAAGACCGGTATGGGCCCCGACCGCGCCGCGCAGATGAGCCGGCTCGGTTCGCTCGAGCGCAAGGGCGTCCCGCTTGGCCTGCACAGCGATTTCAACATGGCCCCGATCGATCCGCTCTACCTCGCCTGGGTGGCGAGCAACCGGATCACTCTCGACGGCAATGTCAAAGCGCCGAAAGAGCGGCTTTCACTCGACAAGGCGCTGCGCGCGATCACCGTCGAGGCGGCGCAGGTTATCGGCCTGGATGATATGGTCGGCAGTATCGCCACCGGCAAGAAAGCCGACTTCACCGTGCTGGATCGCGACCCCTATGTCGACGGCGCGGCGAAACTGCAGGAGGTCGGGATCAAGGGCGTGATTTTCGAGGGGCGCTGGTTCCCGGCAGAATAGCGCGTCTGCAAACACCGTTCGCACTGAGCTTGTCGAAGTGCTTGGCGCGAGCAAGCTGGACAGCATCGTCATCCTGAACTTGTTTCAGGATGACGGGTGCCTCCTGATCCGTTCGTGTCGAGCGTAGTCGAGACACATTATGCGCGACTTTTCCACTAAGCTCGAGACAAACGGCAAGCGCTATGCCAATTTTCCCGTCCGCTCTGAGCCGGTCGAGCCGCAGGCCAGCGAAGGTAACGACCGGTGACCACAGCGGCACCCCTTGACTGCACCCGCAATAAAACCCCGTGTTCAGCCCAACGGTTTAACCCCTGAATGTTTTGCACGGAACAGGCTTGCCAATCCCTTGCCATCCTTCTAATAGATAACATGTATCTTATATGCATGTATTAAAGGACAAGAAATTGCTGAACCAGAATACCATTGATATCGTCAAATCCACCGCCCCCATTCTTCAACAGCATGGCGAAACGCTGACCCGGCATTTTTATCAGCGCATGTTCTCGCACAATCCTGAAGTGGGTCCGTTTTTCAATCCGGCGAATCAGGCGGAAGGCACACAGCAACGCGCTCTGGCGGGAGCAATTTGTGCCTATGCCGCCAATATCGACAATCTTGAAGTATTGGGCGGTGCGGTCGAACTCATTGCCAACAAGCACGCGTCCCTGATGGTGAAGCCGGAACATTATCCGATAGTCGGAGAAAATCTGCTCGCGTCGATCAGGGAAGTCCTGGGTGATGGCGCAACCGATGATGTCATCAATGCCTGGGCCGAGGCTTATGGTTTCCTGACCGACATTCTGGTCGGCCGCGAAGAACAATTATACAGCGACAGCGCGACCAAAGACGGCGGCTGGGAAGGCTTCAGAAAATTCAAAATCGACAAGAAGGATCAGGAAAGCCAGAATATCGTCTCTTTCTATCTCAAGCCCGAAGACGGCGGCGCTCTGCCGGAGTTTCTGCCAGGCCAATATATCACCATCCGGGTTCCCACGCCGGATGGATCCACCACCATGCGCAATTACAGCCTGTCCAACCAGCCGGGTCGTGACTATTTCCGGATCAGTGTGAAGCGCGAAGTCGCTCCGGCTGACGGCGCGCCCCACGGCTATGTGTCGAGCATGTTGCACGACAATGTTGCGGCGGGAGATGTGCTGGAAGTCGGACCGCCTAACGGCGAGTTTTTCCTGAATGTCAAAGACAAGCACGAACGCCCGCTGGTACTGCTGGCAGCCGGCATCGGCATAACGCCGATCATGAGCATATTGAAAACGACGCTGAACGCGATGCCGGACCGGGAAATCATCCTCGTCCACGGATGCCTGAACGACGATGTCCAGCCGTTCAAACCGTTCATTGATCAACTGGCGGCCACGCATCCCAATTTGAAAGCCCATTATCGCTATAGCGATCTGGCACCGGATGACGTCTCGCCGGATGAAAATTGTTCATCCGGATTTGTCGACGCGGATTTGATCGAAACGCTGATACCAAGCCGCCATGCCGATTATTATTTCTGCGGCCCGAAACCGTTCATGATCAATATTTATCAGGACTTGCTGGTCTGGGGCATTCCGGCATCGCAGGTCCATTTTGAATTTTTCGGCCCGCGCGAGGAATTGGTTCAAGCACCGGCTGAATAAGAATAATACATATAGCGCTCTGATCGGGGACAGCCCGATCAGAGCATATCCGGCAGGACATCCCTGTCGTTCGCCGGAAACGCAATCAGATAGGCAAAAGACCGAGAAACCACCTTGGAATTTATTGCACAAGCGATCATCAAACGCCGGTGCATTGGTTGCGTTTCACTCTCGGATATTGTCAATGTGTTGATTGCGAGAATGCAAGGGCGAGAGCCACATTCTGTTGCATGGTCTAGCTCTTATAATGCGCCTTGAAATTCCGGAACGGGACGCGCTTTCGCTTCAGATTCTGTGACTGCTTTGCCGTTTGTGCGAATATCCTCGATAAGCCATTGCATCTCCTTGATCTCTCGGCGTTGCGCCTTGATTATGCCATCGGCCAGTTCCCTTACGCGTCGGTCCTCGATATTGGCGCGCTCGCTGGTCAGGATTGCAATACTGTGATGGGGGATCATCGCATTCTGCCAGGCTTGGTCGGAGATAGTGTCTTGCGAACGGACCAGATAGAGCGAACCTGCAAACAGGGCGGCAGCGCCCACGAAGATCATCGCGTTCTTCCTTTTGTCGTCATACATGCTGAGCATGAACAGCAGCATGATGATGGCCATCGCACCGCCCATATAAAGCGCCATCCAAGTTCTCGTTTCGCTGAAATGGACATGATCGAGCGCGTAAGTGTTGAGATACATCAGACCAAACATGACCAGCGTAGACGTGGCAATCATGACAATGAATCGGGTATATTTCGACATTTGCTTTCCCCTTCAGATTGACTGAATTCATAGTTTTGCGGGGTAATTTACGTCCTGGCAGTGGAAAAGTTCCTGTTGGGGGCGGCACTCCCCCGCTAAAGCTGCTTGCCCCTGAGCCTGAGCGCGTTGCCGATCACCGATACCGAGGAGAGACTCATCGCGGCCGCGGCAATCATCGGGCTGAGCAGAATCCCGAACCAGGGATATAATATGCCCGCAGCAACCGGCACGCCGAGCGCGTTATAGAAAAACGCAAAGAACAGATTTTGCCGGATATTGCCCATGGTCAACTGGCTGAGATGCCGCGCCTTGGCGATGCCGCCGAGATCACCTTTGACGAGCGTAATGCCGGCGCTCTCCATCGCGACATCGGTGCCCGTGCCCATCGCGATCCCGACGTCCGCCTTGGCAAGCGCCGGCGCGTCATTGATGCCGTCGCCAGCCATAGCCACCCGTTTGCCGGCAGCCTGCAACTCGCTGATCACGCGATGCTTGTCTTCGGGCGAAACATTGGCATGGATTTCGTCAATCCCGATCATCTTGCCAACCGCCTGCGCGGTTGCTTCGGCGTCCCCGGTGAGCATGACGACGTGGAGACCCGCCTTGTGCAGCGCCCTGATCGCGTCGACCGTGGTTGCCTTGACCGGATCCGCGACACCGATCAGGCCGGCTGGCTGCCCATCCACCGCGACGAACATCACCGTCTGGCCCTGCGAGCGACCATCATCGGCTTTTGCCACCAGATCAGCGCTGGTCGCACCGAGCCGTTCCATCATCTTTTCATTGCCGATCGCGACCCGTTTATTCCGGACCGTCGCTTCGACGCCTTCGCCGGTGACCGACTGGAAATCGCTCGCTGACTCGAACGTTAGTCCTCTGTCTCTCGCGCCTTCGACAATCGCGGCGGCCAGGGGATGCTCGCTCGCAACTTCAATAGCGGCGACCAATGCGAGCAGTTCGTCCGCGTCAAAGCCACTTTCCGGTTCGACCGATACCAGCTTCGGTTTTCCTTCGGTCAGCGTGCCGGTCTTGTCGACAACGATCGTGTCGATCTTTTCAAACGTCTCGAGCGCTTCGGCGTTCTTGATCAAGATACCGTTCTGCGCGCCCTTGCCGGTGCCGACCATGATTGCCATCGGCGTGGCGAGACCGAGCGCGCAGGGACAGGCAATGATCAGCACGGCGACGGCGTTGACCAGACCATAAGCCAGTGCCGGCTCCGGTCCCCATATAGCCCAGACCACGAAGGTTATCAGCGCGACCAGAACCACAGTCGGGACGAAATAGCCTGCCACCGTATCGGCGAGCTTCTGGATCGGGGCGCGGCTGCGCTGGGCGTCGGCGACCATCTGGACGATTTTTGCCAGCAGCGTGTCCTTGCCGACGCGCTCGGCGGTCATCACAAAGCTGCCGGTCTGGTTGACCGTGCCGCCGGTGACAGCATCGCCTTCGGATTTTTGCACCGGAATGGGTTCGCCGGTGATCATCGCCTGATCGATCGTGCTCGCGCCTTTGGCGATGGTGCCGTCGACCGGGACTTTCTCGCCGGGCCGGACGCGCAGCTCGTCACCCGACTGCACTTCGTCGAGGGCGACTTCTTCTTCCGAGCCGTCCTTGTTGATTCGCGTGGCAACCGGCGGAGCCAGTTCCAGCAGAGCGCGCAAAGCGCTGGAGGTCTGGCCGCGCGCTTTCAGCTCCAGGACCTGCCCCAATAACACCAATGTCGTGATGACGGCAGCGGCTTCATAATAGACAGCGACGGTGCCGTCATGACCGCGGAAGGCCGCAGGAAACAGACCGGGAAAGAAAGTCGCGACCAGACTGAAACCATAAGCCACGACGACGCCCAGTCCGATCAGAGTGAACATATTGGGGTTCATGGTTCTGATCGATTGCACGGCGCGGACAAAAAACGGCCAGGCGCCCCAGAGAACGACCGGGGTTGCGAGCAACAGCTGCACCCAGGTCGCTGTGCCGGGATCGAACCAGGACTGGAACGGCTGGCCGGGGATCATGTCGCCCATGGCATAGAGGAACAATGGCAGCGAAAAGGCCGCGCTGATCCAGAAGCGGCGGCGCATGTCGATATATTCGGGATCGGGGCCGCTATCGAGCGAGAATGTTTCCGGTTCCAGCGCCATGCCGCAGATCGGACAGGAGCCGGGTCCCTCTTGCCGGATTTCGGGATGCATCGGGCAAGTGTAGATCGTGCCTTCGGGCACGTCCTCCTGCGCGGCAGAAGGATTTGGCGAAAGATAGCGATCCGGATCGGCGACAAATTTGGTCCGGCAACCGGCGGAACAGAAATGATAGTCCCGACCGGCATGACTGGCGTGATGCTCGGTTGTGCCGGGATCGACGGTCATGCCGCAGACCGGGTCCTTGACCGAGTGGGCACAATCTTCATGGCCATGATGGGGGGAAGCGGCGTCGGTCATCTCAGCATCCTTTTTGATCTCGAACCATATACCCTATGGGGGTATGTATGAACTCAATGCGAAAATGTCAACGTCACCACGACTGGGTCTGTCAGAAACCCCACGTCACCAGCGCTGCGACATGGGGCCGGTGATCAGTTATAGCTGGCGAATATCCGCTGTCCCTTGGGACCGAAGGCAACCACCTGATAAGGCTCCGTCATATCCTGATATTCCATGCCGGGCGATCCCACTGGCATGCCGGGAACCGCCAGGCCGATTACATCTTCGGGTTTTTCGCTGAGCAATTTCCGGATCGCTTCGGCCGGGACATGGCCTTCGATAACATAGCCTTCAACGATCATCGTGTGGCAGGCGCGAAGCTCGTTTGGCACACCGTGCAGATCCTTGACCATCTGCATGTCGGCATTTTCAGCGATTACCTCGGCATCAAGACCGGTAGAAGCATGATCCGCCCATTCCAGACAGCAACCGCAGCCGGCATCCCGGTACATGGTGTAGCTTGCCGCCTGCGCTGCTGTCGAACAAGCTGCCAGCGATACTAGCAACAGTCCGGCCGCGCTGGTCTCCTTCATCGATTTGGCAATAGCTCCGATCATCAAACTTTCCTTTCAAATTGCCGCCCGCTGCCGAAGCAGCAAGACCGGCGGATCACCGTTTCACTTTTTCAAACAGGTCGATCAATTCTTCAAATTTCTCTTTTTGCTCGGCCGGACTACCGGTCGCGATCGCTTCGCTGACGCAGCAGGCGGCATGGTCTTTCAATATCTGGCTTTCGACCTTTGCCAGCGCGGATTTCACCGCCTGCACCTGATGCAATATGTCGATACAATAGCGGTCGTCGGTCACCATCTGGGCGATACCGCGCACCTGTCCCTCGATGCGGCGAAGCCGGTTGATTTTCTGATCCACTGCACCTTTGGCCATGATATCCCTCTTGTATTGGTACCCCATGGGGGTATATGTCAACTTATGCAAAAAACCAACATGAAATATTCCCGCCGCTCGATGATCCGCTCTCTCGCTGCATTGAGCGGCCTCGCCGCCCTGCCGATGCCCGCCTGGGCCACCGGCAAGATGGGCGGTCATGGAGGCGGTCTGGTGCGCAAGGGCATCAACGAGCTTTCCGGCGCGAATATCGATCTGCATATTGCCGATGGCAGCTTCGCCACCGGTGGTCGGTCGGGCCATGCGATTGCCGTAAACGGTACGATTCCGGGACCGCTGATCCGGATGAAGGAGGGTGAGCAGACGATACTCTCCGTGCACAATATGCTCGATGTCGACAGCTCGGTCCACTGGCATGGCCTGCTCTTGCCGTTCCAGTTTGACGGTGTGCCGGGGATCAGTTTTCCGGGGATCAAGCCCGGCCAGCGTTTCGACGTGCCGCTCACGCCGCGCCAGTCCGGCACTTACTGGTGGCACAGCCATAGCGGGCTGCAAGAACAGAGCGGCCATTATGGCCCGATCATCATCGATCCCGCTGGCCCCGATCCGGTGCAATATGACCGCGAGCATATCATATTGCTCAGCGAATTCACCCCGATGCACCCGCATGCCATCATGAAGAAGCTGAAAGTGGCAGAGGGCTATTTCAGCATGCAGAAGACCAGCGCCACGGACGATTATGATTTGAGCGGTGAAGAACGGCGGATGTGGGGAAAGATGCGGATGATGCCGACCGATATCGCCGATGTCTCTGCGCCGACTTATAGCTATCTGATCAACGGCCACGGGCCGGATGACGGGCTGGAGCTTCCCTATAGCCCGGGCGAGCGGGTCCGCCTGCGGATCATCAACGGCAGCGCGATGACCTTCTTCAACATCCGCCTGCCCGGCCTGCCGATGACATTGGTACAGGCCGATGGCGTCAACGTGCAGCCGGTAGAGGTCGATGAACTGCAGATCGGGGTCGCCGAAACCTATGATGTGATTGTCACGCCGACCGAAGCGGGTGCTTTCGCGGTTGCGGCGGAGAGCATGGACCGGAGCGGCATGGCGCAGGCATCGCTCACCTCGCAACCGGGGCGAAAGGCCGCCTTCCCTGCCCTGCGCGATCCGCCGTTGCTGACGATGGTGGATATGGGAATGAACCATGGTGGTGGTGATGCAGGACCGGTCGAGCCGATGGATCATAGCAAGATGGACCATGCGGCCATGGGGCATGCCATGCCGGAATCGCCGCCTGCTGACGCGCACAGCGGGCACGACATGAGCGCAATGGATATGAGCAGCGGCATGAATATGCGCGACACGTCGCTGCTGCCCGATACAGTCAAGGTCGGCCCCGGCATTGATATGGTGGCGATGAGCCCCCAGGATCGCACTGGCTATCCGGGGCTGGGTCTGGAGGATGTGCCGCACCGGGTCCTGAACTATCGCCTGCTCAAGTCGCTCGAGATGGATCATGGGAAGCGCGCGCCCGACCGCGAGATGGAATTGCATCTGACCGGCAATATGGAACGCTATATGTGGAGCTTTGACGGCAAGAAAATGAGCGCGGTCGGTGATGCGCCGATCCGCTTTGGCTTTAACGAGCGGGTGCGGGTCAAGCTGGTCAATGACACGATGATGGCCCACCCGATCCACCTGCACGGCATGTTTTTCGAGCTGGTCAATGGTCAGGGCCATCACCAGCCGAAGAAACATACGGTGATCGTCCAGCCGGGCAGCAGCGCTACTTTTGACGTGACCACCGACGAGCCGGGCGACTGGGCGTTCCACTGCCATTTGCTCTACCATATGCACGCCGGGATGATGCAGACAGTCAGCGTCGCCTTTCCGGAAGGAGCGGCATGATGCGGCTATTGGCAACAAGCCTGATGGCGATGATCGCGACAACACCCGCACTGGCGCAGGACCATAGCCAGATGGATCACAGCGCGCATCAGATGCCAGCAGCTGCGGAAGCCGAGCCCGAGGTAGATCATTCGCAAATGGACCATGGTGCTTTGGGTCACGGTCCGCCAGCCGCCATGCAAACACGGTCCCCGAACAGCCTGACCGGCCCGCCCAATGCGGCGGATGCGATCTGGGGTGCGGATGCCATGCGTCCGGCCCGCGTAGCGCTCTATCAGGAACACGGCAATATGCAGATGTTCTGGTTCCAGGGCGACCGGCTGGAATATCGCGCACGCGCAGGTGAGGATGGCTATCTGTGGGACGTACAGGGCTATTATGGCGGCGACATCGACAAATTCTGGTTCAAGAGCGAAGGCGAAGGCAGTTTCGGCGAGCCGGTGGAAAGCGCCGAAATACAGGCACTATACAGCCGTGCCATCGCGCCCTTCTTCGACCTGCAAGCCGGCGTCCGGCAGGACCTGGCCGGCCCCGACCGCACCCATGCGGTGATCGGCGTACAGGGCCTGATGCCTTATATGTTCGAAGTCGATGCCGCTGCATTCCTCTCCACCGAGGGCGACCTGACCGCGCGGATCGAAGCGGAATATGACCAGCGCCTCACCCAGCGCCTAATCCTGCAACCGCGCGCAGAGGTTAACCTGTCAGCTCAGGATATTCCCGAACTGGGCATCGGCTCCGGGATCGACAATCTCGAACTCGGCCTGCGCCTGCGCTACGAAATGGCGCGGGAGTTTGCGCCCTATATTGGCATCGAACAGGAATGGAAGTTCGGCGGCAGCCGTGATTTTGCGCGAGCAGCGGGCGAGGACGCAAGCGTCACCAACTATGTGGTGGGGGTGCGTTTCTGGTTTTGATCAATACGGCTTGGCGGCTGATTCGATAGACTGTTTGTCGCCGCCGACCGCATAGCCACGGAACTCCCGACACGTTTCCGTGTAGTTAAATGGAAGCGAGGAAAAATCATGCTGCTAGAAAAAATCAAGACACCCGGGCTGTCCCATCTTTCCTATCTGGTCGGTTCCGGCGGCAAGGCAGCCGTCATCGATCCCAGACGAGACTGCGATATTTATCTCGAGACGGCGCGCGCCGAAGGACTCGAGATCACCCATATCTTCGAGACCCATCGCAACGAAGATCTGGTTTCCGGCGCGCCGATATTGGCAAGCATGACAGGCGCCACGGTATATCATGGTCCCAATCCGGCGGGTGACGTTCTTTATGCGAAGACCGCCCGTGAAGGCGACCGTTTCGACATCGGGCAGCTGGTGATCGAGATCATCGAAACCCCCGGCCATACGGACGATCATATCGCCTTTGCGCTTTATGACCGCGAATATCCTGACGGTGCTGTCGGCGTATTCACCGGAGACGCGCTGTTCGTGGGAGATGTCGGCCGCACCGATTTCTACCCGGATCGCAAACGGGAAGTGGCCGGACTATTGTTTGATTCTCTGCAGAAAATTCTGGCGCTCGGCGATCAGGCGATGATCTATCCTGCCCATGGTGCGGGATCGGTTTGCGGGTCGGGAATGGCCGAACGGGAATTTTCGACGGTCGGGCACGAACGGAGAAACAATCCGCGGCTGCAAATCAAAAGTCGGGATGAATTTATCGACGCGAAGATCAACGAGAACCATTATCAGCCCCCTTATTTCCGGTTGATGGAACGCCTTAATCTGGAAGGTGGCGATCCTGCACCGCGGGTGCGACGGCCGAAAAACCTCAGCCTGTCGGAACTGGACGAATGTTCAGTTACCCGTTTGGTAGATATCCGTGATCCCATGGCATATGCTTCCGGTCATTTTCCGGGATCGATGAGTTTGCCGGTCGACATGATACCGGCATTTGCCGGATGGTTCATCGGCGAGGAAGACAGCATATTGCTGATCGGTTCGGACGAAAGCCAGCTTGCCAGCGCAACGGAACATCTGGTTCGTATCGCGATCGACAATATCGTTGGCGGATATACCGGCCTCGTTCCGGCCGCGGCCGCAGGAAAAAGCCTCGCGCAAATCCCGATGATCAAGACAGACGAGGCGAGAAGGCGTCTGGAAGAAGATCGCAGCAACTGGACTTTGCTCGACGTGCGTGATGCGGATGAACGCAGCGAAGCCTCAATCGACGGGTCCCAGCATATCTATGTCGGCGAATTGAATGAACGGTGGAAAGAGCTCGACAAGTCGCGTCATTATACCCTGATGTGCGCCAGCGGAATGCGTGCGACCATAGCAGCGGGTTGGCTGGCCAGTCGGGGATTTGGAAAACTCGACATCTATCTGGGCTCGATGGGCGCCTGGAAAGCGTCCCAAGAGGAGAAATAGGAGACTGTGTTTACGGCAGATAATTCCCGGATTTTATTCCGTCACCGAATTCTTGCCTCTGATGCTCCAGAACAGTTTTCCAGCCAATATGCCAAGCAGAATGGCAACAATGTCCGCGGCGAAATCCATCCAGTCGGCATCGCGTCCTAATCCCATGGACCATTGCAGAAGCTCTATGCCGCCGCCGAAGACCATCAGCAGAACGAACAGGAGCGCGGCATTTGTACGCGCCCACAGAAGCCGCGCCATCAGCGACAGGGTGAAAAATGCAAGCCCGTGGTTGAGCTTGTCATAGGCAAAAACCGTCGGCGCTTCTGCCGCAGGCATGATCGATATCGCGAGGATGATGCCGAGCAGCAGCCAAAACAGGATACGAAATATTTTCTGGGTCTTCATCGGGGATTACCTAGCTGGCCGGACATGACCGATCCGTTAACCGCTAGATCAAAATATGACCTGTGACCAGCGCCGCACCCTGTGCCTGATCGCTGTGGGAGGCAGGATATTATCCGCCAGATTATATATATAGGATCGGCGCCCATAGCCTTATGGCCGGTTCACCGATCCACTCGTTTTTATCACACAAAATTCTGCACATTGATCAGATTACACATTGATCAGATTATGCGTCACAATGATCAGCACGCTGGTCGTGACAAATCCTAGCAATGCAGAGATATAGGTTGCGCGATCGTTAGACATGACATTTTCCTTTCCAATAATATTATCTGGTGCGACGGGCCTAAATCGGGGGATGGCTCATGCTCGCCGCGCCATTCTGCGTGTCCCGGTTATACGGTCAGAACCGTCATCGGGAACGATGCGAGGGCCAGGGAAAAACTCGTTACCGTAGCGAAAAATGCGCCGATCAGAGCGACGGTGTTGAACTTGGTCATTTCACGTCTCCAGGATTTGGGGTTTCGATTCGAACGGTGGATCAACCCGCCGTCCTGAGCTCCAATTACACCGGTCCGGATCGAGGTGCTAACACCAGTCCTGCAAATATGTTATGCAGGAACGCATAGCCTCGGGTTCTTGAAGAGAATTGGCCATGTTGGACTGGAACGACTTGCGTTATTTCCTGGCTGTCGCCCGAACCGGCAGCACGCTTGCGGCAGCGAAACATCTCGCTGTCAGTCAGTCAACGATATCCCGCCGCGTTACTGCGCTCGAAGCCATGATCGGGGTCAAACTGTTTGTGCGCAAGCCTTCCGGTTATACCCTCACCCCGCGCGGAGAATCGGTTTTGCCCGCAGCGGAATCGGTCGAGGCAGCTATCCTGTCCTTCTCGCACAGCATAGCCGCAGAGGCTCGCCGCGTCGCTGGCACGGTACGACTGACGACGGTCGAATCTGCTGCCAACGCCTGGATTATCCCGACGCTGGGCCTGCTCCGCGCCCGTTATCCTGACTTGAGACTGGAGATACTGACATCGGATCAGAACCTGGACATCACGCGCGGAGAATGTGACGTCGCGCTTCGATTTGGCGCAAAGCCGACAGAGGAGATGCTGATCGTGCGGCATCTGATCGATATGCAGGAGACATTCTACGCGCATGAGAAATTGGTGATGAAACTGGGCATGCCCGACAATCTGGCAGCCGTGACCAGATATCCGCTAATCATGTCGATGGATCAGGAAGGGAAGATCGGTCGCTGGATGACGGAAAGTTTTCCGGACGCGGAAATCGCGCATCGGGCCAATACACTTTCAAGTATCATTGCGAGCGTACGCTCTGGTGTTGGCGCTTCGATCCTTCCCTGCCTGATAGGAGACGACACGAGAGGTCTGGTCAGGCTGCTGCCACCGATTGCCGAGCTGACCATGCCGGGCTGGATCGTGACGACGGACGAGGCACGCCGGCAGCCGCATATTCGCGCGCTCATCGATTTTGTTGTCGAGCAAATCCAGCTCTCGCTTGCCCGCAGCTCTTCCCGTCTGTCGGTGGTACGGGCGGCCTGAACACAGTCCGCCGGTTTCAATGAGATACAAGATGAACGGCTAAATCCTGATAAGGCTGGACTAGGCCCTGCTCAGCAATATACGTAGACAGGAACGGATATGCACAAAATGCAATGGACTTGCAGTGGCAAGCCATAAAAAATCCGACGACCGGTCATGGGAGATCATATTGTGAAAATTACGCTGGCAGCTATATTGGCATTATCCGCGCTAGGCCTGAGTTCCACGCAATCAGCAGCACAGGATGATCCGGCACCGGGCTCCAATGATCTCGACACGGTCTCGATCAAAAGCGCGAGCGGCGACACTTTATCGCTGCAACAGAAATCGACCCAGACCGAAGCCCTGCAAATTACCGACGGTATATTTCAGGCCACCGGTTTCGGGAACAGCTTCCTCGTCGTGACAGACGAAGGCAATGTGGTCATCGACACATCATTGCCGCAAAATGCTGCGGGTCACAAGACGCTGCTCGACGCAGTCAGCAACAAGGTTCCGACATATATTATTGCGACCCACGCTCATGGTGATCATGTTGGCGGCATCCCGCTCTGGCGCGGCAAAAACACGCAGGTAATCGCGCAAGAAAACTCGGTCGAGTTTCTCCATTATCAAAAGCGCCTTTCGGGTTTTTTCGCCCTCCGCAACTCGGCCCAATTCGGGCTCGACATCGCCAAGCCAGACGTCGGCGATACCTATCCGGGCAATTTCGAGGCAGACATTCCCGCGACCATCCTGTTCGATGACAAATATGAGTTTCGTCTCGGCGGACTGACTTTCGTCGTCGAGAGCGCCCCGGCGGAGACTCTGGATGCGCTGACCGTCTGGATTCCGGAAAAAAGCACCGTGTTCATTGGCGACCTGATTTATGAATCCTTTCCCAATATCTACACGCTGCGCGGCACCAAACCGCGTTGGGCGCTCGACTATGTCCGGTCGATCGAAGACGTTCTGCAGCTCGACGCCGAGATCATGATCCCGAGCCACGGCGAAGCGATCAAGGGCGCCGACGCGGTTCGCGCCGCGCTGACCAGATATCGCGATGCGATTCTTTATGTCCATGATGCGACCGTCGCCGGAATGAACGCGGGCAAAGATGTTTACAGCCTGATGGAGGAAATAAAGCTTCCAGAAGAGCTCGCCCTGCCCGAACAATATGGCACGGTGAAATGGACGGTCCGCGGCATATATGACGGCTATGCCGGCTGGTTCGACGGCAACCCCTCTTCGATATTGTCGATCAAGCCCAATGCATCCAATGTCAGTCTGGTCAAGATGGCGGGCGGTCCCGATGCTGTTGTCGCACAGGCAGAAGCGCTGTTCGGCAAGGGCGAGGATCTGTCCGCCTTGTCACTGGCGGAAAGCGTGTTGTCGGTTGACCCCAAGTACAAACCCGCCTGGGCCGTCCGGTTAAAAATATTGGAGAAGCTGCACAAGAACTCCGCCAATTTTAACGAAGCGGGCTGGTTGGGATATGGCATTCGGCAATCACGAAAAGCGCTCGAGGAATAAGCGGGCGTAATTGACCCCGCATAGGAGGGTCAATCTGCGCTCATTCAATGGTGCGGGTTTTGTAGGGCAATGTTCGTCAACGTTCAGGCCAAGACAGCTCGTTCAGCCCTTGGGCGCTCTTGATATTTTGCTGACCGTACTGGCTGTCGCCGTCAACACATTATCTTCGTTGTAAACATGGCCTTCCATGAAGACGATTTTATAGCCTTGCTTGATCGCCCAGCCCTCAACCCGTAACTTTCCAGCCCGGGTCGGTTCCAGATATGTGGTCTTTATTTCCAGCGATGACAGGCCGACAATATCCGGATCGTGCAGGAACAGGGCGTGGCTCATGGCAGCATCCAGCATAGCGGTGACAAAGCCGCCCTGGACGATATCGATCGAATGGCAATAATCTTTGCCGATATCAAATTCGAATGTGCAGGCGCATTTGTCGGCATCGATATCAACCAGCTTTCCGCCCAGCAACCGGATAAACTTGGGGCCGTTTCGATTGCTCTCTTCGATTATTTTTTCTTTGTTTTTCATAAATATATTCCGCGTCGACCGTTGATGACGACGCTCCATTGTCCCGAACAAGGTTAAGTTATGGAGTCGATTGATTGAGAGCGTTTGCCCAAAGGAAGCATTGACTGCCCCCCCCGTCTGCAAGCGCCCCTCAGTTCACGCCGCGATCATTGCCTTCCCAATAAGGCGCGCGCAGTTCGCGGCGCAGGATCTTGCCGCTGGCGTTTCTTGGCAGTTCCGCAATCACGTCGACCGTTTTCGGCACCTTGAAACCGGCGATCCGTTCGCGAGCCCAGGCGATGACACTGTCGGTGTCGATCTCACCGGCGTCCGGTTTTGGTGAGACGACCGCTTTGACCGCTTCGCCCCATTTGGCGTCGGGGATGCCGATGACCGCGACTTCATTGACCTGCGGGTGACCGAAGATCGCGTTCTCGACTTCCGCCGGATAGACATTCTCGCCGCCGGAGATAATCATGTCCTTGACCCGGTCCTTGATATAGAAATAGCCGTCTTCATCCATCACAGCCGCGTCGCCGGTGTAGAGCCAGCCGTCGGCGTCGACCGTCTCGGCGGTCTTCTCCGGATTATCGTAATAATGCAACATGTTGAGGCCGGATCGTGTGGCGATTTCTCCGATCGTGCCGGGCGGAACTTCCTGACGATTTTCGTCGACGATTTTCAATTCGACGCTGGGCAGTGCGATACCGATACCGCGCATCCGTTCGTTGCCGTCGGGATCATGATCCTCGGGCGGCAGGATGCAGATGGTACCCGTCGTCTCGGTCATGCCATATTGCTGACAGAACAGCGCCTTCGGCATGGTCTGCATACACTGGCGCAGCAGTTCCAGCGGGATCGGCGCAGCGCCATATGTGATGGAACGGACACTGGAAAAATCGGTATCCTTGGCGCGCGGCCAGTTGACCAGCATCTGCAGCGCGGTCGGCACGAGGAAGAACTGGTTGAGCCCCTTGTCGATGCAATCGAGCACGCTGTCGGGGTGAAATTCGGGAATGACCATCATCGTCGCGCCGTTGTAAAAGGCGATCGGGCCGATGCCGGAACCAGCAATATGCGCGCAGGGCATGACCGCAAGCGTGCTGTCGCCCGATTTCAGATCAATCCAGGCATGATCCGGATGATCCTCGATCAACGGCCGCAGCTTGAACAGATTGTCGCTGGACAGCACCGCGCCCTTGGGATTGCCGGTGGTACCAGAGGTGTAGAGTTGCAGCACGCCTTCCACCGGGTCGCATTGGGTAAGATCACCGGGCGTGGTGTTGGCGACAAAATCGGCCAGATTTGGCAGATCGGTGCCAGACTCTGTGCAGATTATCACCTTGGCAGCGGGCGACTGTTGCGCCGCATTTTTTGCGATCTCGGCAAATTCCGATTCGCAGATCAGCAACGGCGCCTTTGTGTCTTTCAGAACATAGGCGACTTCCGGCGTAGCGAGACGCCAGCCGATCGGCGCGATGACCATGCCGGCACGACTGGCCGCGGCGAACAGGGTGAAATAGAGCCCGCTGTTCTTGCCCAGCCAGCATATGCGGTCGCCCTTGGCCAGTCCCGCGCCGGCAAAGGCCTGCGCATAAGCGGTGACCCGTTTGTCGAGTTCGGCATAGCTGACGAGACCGTCGGGATCATCAATCGCGATATTATCGGGGGTATTCGCAGCCCAATGGGCGATGGAAGACCCCATGCAACGTCGTGTCTCTGTCATTTGCCCGCTCCTTGCTATTTTGCGCCCTTGTTAATCGGGCGATTAAGGCATGGCAAGAGGAACGGTGTTTGCCCCTCCTCTAAAGAGGAAGGGCTAGGTTGTTTTCCGATAGACCAGTGATATATTATTAGCCGGCATCTCGACCAGGCTCTCACGGGCAAAGCCGTTGCGCGCCGCCAGCGCGTCCATATCGGCAACATCGCGCAGACCCCAGCGGAGATTGCGGCTCTTGAGGCTGCGTTCGAAGGCGAGATTGCCCGGTGCGGTTTCGACGCCATCGCGCAGATAGGGACCATAGAGGTAGAAAGGCGCGCCCGGATTGAGGAGTCTTCCCGCCTTTTCCATCAGACCGATGCTGGATTCCCACGGGCTGATATGGACCATGTTGATGCACAGGATCGCCGCCGCGTTCTCCACGTCCCATTCTGCGGCCTGCGCATCGAGCTGTTTCGGCGGCAGGATATTCGACACCGCTTCGCGCTTGGTCCACGCGGCGATAGATTCGCAGCATGCCGGATCGGGGTCGCTGGGCTGGAAGGTCAGATTGGGAAAAGTCCGACCAAAATAGACAGCATGTTCGCCGGTGCCGCTGGCGATTTCCAGCACGATTCCCTGATCGGGCAGGATGTCGCGTAATACCGCCACAATAGCATCGCGGTTGCGGAGCGTTGCCGGGGCATGCCGCTGTTCGCCAAGGGCAGCGTCGTCGATCGTCCAGGGTTTGGAATCAGCCATTGCTAGAACCTGCTATTCTTTGTCATTTGCCGAACGGAACTGCGTCATAGTCGGCCTTCACTGCCGCATAGCGCATATCGATGCCCACAGCGAACTCCGGATGGGAGAAAATATACAGGCGATTGTCCTCGACGCAAGTCGCCGTCCACTCGCCCAGATCGGCAGGATCGAGACCGCCATCGATCACCTTGCTCATTTCCTTGAACTTCGGATCTTCTTCATTCCCACCGCCGGTCGGCTTGTTAAAGCCGCTACGGTGGATGTTGGTTTTAACCCATGCGGGACACAATACGCTGACCCCGATATCGGCGGGAGCCAGTTCCTGTTGCATGGCTTCGGAATAGCCGACGACCGCGAATTTTGTCGCGTGATAGGGCGCCATGCCCGGACCAGCGATGTGGCCCGCCAGCGATGCGGTGTTGATGAAATGACCGCCCTCCCCGTGGCTTTTCATCAGCGGCGTGAATATTTCCACGCCGTGCACCACACCCATCAGATTGATATCGACGATCCAGCGCCAGTCTTTCAGATCGATGTCGCCGGTCGTGCCGCCCAGCGCAACGCCGGCATTATTGACCACGATATGGACTTTACCGAAACGGTCGATGGTCGCCTGCGCAGCCGCGCGCATTTGCGCTTCGTCTGCCACATCGCAAACCACGGTTGCCACATCAGCCCCATCGGCTCGCAACGTTTCTGCAGCAGCATCGAGCGTGGACTGATCGATATCGGCGAGCATCAATTTCGCGCCGCGCTTGGCAAAGGCTTTGGCGATGCCAAGCCCGATACCCGCAGCTCCGCCGGTGATGAAGGCTACGCTGCTGCTGTCGATTTTCATAATATATGCTTTCGAAAGGATATTGGCGGAAGGAATTTGAAGGCTTATTGCCGACCATGGAGCGGTAATGCCAGTCTTATGGTCCGGATTGCCGAGATTATATGGTTCGGGGTTTCTTCTTCACAGTTTTTGCGCCGGTAGTTTTGAGGGCACAATCGCTACGTTCAAGAGTTTGCCTGTCCGACGGTTTTGCGATATCATCTTGGCTGATGATGAAATTTTTCCGCCCCGAAGAAGACAGCGCGCAGGTCAGATTTCCGCCACCGCTGGTCTTTGTCGGTTTTCTGCTGACCGGAATGTTGCTCGACCATCTGAGCGACCGGCTACCGGACTTCATTCCGGTGTCTCCCTTGATCATGGCGGCCGGGGGGATTGCCCTCTTATCCGGTATCTTTGTAATGCTGGCCGGAACCAGCCGTTTTAGAAAACTGGGCAATAATCTCGAGCCATGGAAGCACAGCAACCAGATCGTCAGCACCGGCATCTACCGCTTTACCCGCAATCCGATGTATCTGGGCATGGCGCTGCTATACCTCGGCCTTGTCTTATGGTTTCGTAGCAGCTGGGCCATGATCCTGTTGCCGGTGGCAATCCTGGTCATCCGCACACAGGTGATCGCGCGCGAAGAACGCTATCTGACAGCAAAATTTGGCGACGAATATCTCGATTATAAGGCCAGGGTTCGCCGCTGGGTCTAGTCCGCGTCGCCGATCGGCTGGCGCCGCCAGATGGCAGCCAGAAAACTGCCGATAACCACATGATAGACAGCGGAGATTGCGGCGGGGACCGGCGCGAGGGCTGCCTGCATCGGGGTGGCAAATTGCGCGGCGAAAGTGGGCGTGGATGCTAGGCTGGAACCGAGACCGCTGTTCTGCATACCGACTTCAATACTGATCGTCCGGCGTTCTGCCACCCCGAGACCCATGGCCCTGGTGATCAGATAGCCGAGACCGAAGCCGAAGACATGGAGCAAGAATATCGCCAGCATCAGCACGCCGAAATGCGCTTCGATCAGCGCCTTGCTGTTGGCGATAATCCCGCCGATGATCAGCACGACGACGATCACCGATACGAGCGGGGAAATAACGGCGAGCTTCTCCGTCGTCCTGGGCAGATAGCGGTTGATCAGGACGCCCGCGATCACCGGCAGTAATACGATCGAGACCATGTTGATGAACAGGCTCCACTGGTCGATCTCGACATATTTCCCGGCCAGCAAACCGGTGAGCAGCGGCGTTGCGATAACCGCGATCAGGGTCGAGGCCATGGTCATCGTCACCGACAGCGCCAGATTGGCATTGGCGAGATAGGCCACGACATTGGACGCCGTACCACCCGGGCAACAGGAAACCAGGATCAGGCCAACCGCGAGACCGGTTTCCAGCCCGAATATCGTAGCGAGGAAAATACCGGCAAAAGGCATCACGGTGAATTGCAATATGACACCGGTTGCCACGCATCTCGGGATTTTGGTGATCCGCTTGAAATCTTCGAACGACAGGGTCAGACCCATGCCGAGCATCACCAGTCCCAGCAACACGCTGACCAGAGGCTGGCCAAACGGACGGAAGCGGCCATCAACGACCCATAGAAAATGATCGGGTACAAACCATGCCCAGACTGTCCCCAAAACTGTCCACAAGGCAAACAGGTTGGTCAGACGATGGATCAAAGCTCTCTCCCCCCCGGTTTTACCGTTTGCACTGAGCTTGTCGAAGTGCCTCCATCGACCGGAAACTGTCCTTCGACAGGCTCAGGACGAACAGAGCAACGGTAAATTACAGCAATTTTTGCCCTTTATTCCGCAGCTTGAGCAAATTCCTCCGGTTCCGTCCACACCAATATCGGTTTGCGAGCGGCTTGCGTTTCATCCAGCCGGCGACGGGGGGCGAAATAGGGCGCGGATTTCAGCAGTTCGTCGCCTGCCTTGGCACGCTCGGCCACCGAGCGGAATGCACCGATAAACTGGTCGATCGCGGCCTTGCTCTCGGTCTCGGTCGGCTCGACCAGCATCGCACCGTGTACCACCAAGGGGAAATACATGGTCATCGGATGATAGCCCTCGTCGATCATGCCCTTGGCGAGATCGAGCGTCGACAAATCGTTGGTAAAGCCTTTGTCCGAGAACAGGGCTTCATGCATGCAGGGCCCGCTCTTCGCGAACGGCGCATCGAGCACGCCTTCAAGGCTGCGCAGGATATAATTGGCGTTGAGCACGGCGTCTTCGGACACCTGCTTCAGGCCATCGGCACCGTGGCTGAGCATATAGGCCAGCGCACGGGTGAACATGCCCATCTGGCCGTGGAAGGCGACCATCCGGCCAAAGCTGTTGCTGTGATGCTCGTCGGCCGTTTCTTCCTCGACCAGACGGAAATGGCCATTGTCCGTTTTCTCGACAATCGGTAGCGGCGCATAAGGCGCCAGCGCTTCGGAAAAGACCACCGGACCGGAACCGGGACCGCCGCCGCCATGCGGCGTCGAGAAGGTCTTGTGCAGGTTGATATGCATGGCGTCCACACCGAGATCGCCGGGCCGGACTCGGCCGACAATCGCGTTGAAATTGGCTCCGTCGCAATAGACCAGACCACCGGCGGCGTGCACCGCGTCGGAAATCGCCTTCATGTCCGGTTCGAACAGGCCGCAAGTATTGGGATTGGTGATCATGACACCGGCAACATCGGGACCAAGCCGCGCCTTGAGCGCTTCCAGATCGACCCGGCCATCTTTATTGGCGGGAATATTCTCCACTTTGTAACCGGCAAAGGCCGCCGTCGCAGGATTGGTGCCGTGGGCGCTTTCCGGCACCAATATCACTTCACGGGCATCGCCGCGCGCTTCCAGCGCTGAGCGGATCGCCAATATGCCGCACAGCTCGCCATGCGCGCCTGCTTTTGGCGACATTGCGACCGCTGGCATACCGGTCAGCAGCTTCAGCCATTCTGCCAGTTCGTGAATCAATTCCAGGGCACCCTGCACGCTTTCCACCGGCTGCAACGGATGGATATCGGCAAAACCCTTGAGCCGCGCCATTTTCTCGTTGAGCCGCGGATTGTGCTTCATTGTGCAGCTACCAAGCGGGAACAGGCCAACGTCGATGGCATAATTCTGGCGGCTAAGCCGTGTATAATGACGCATCATTTCGCCTTCGGACAAGCCGGGAATGGCGATCGGCGCTTCGCGTTCGAGACCACCGAGACGGCTTTCGACAGCCGGTGCTTCGGGCAGATCAACGCCGCTGCGGTCCGAAGACCCGATTTCAAAAATCAGCGGTTCGTCCACCATCAAGGCGCGGTTGCCGGTGTGGGTGGTGACGCTATTCTGGTCGGGCATGATCAAATCGGCTTCCTGTTTGGTCGGGCGTCCTTCGGCGAGCATGTTCATGACAGGGCTCCTTCAAGAGCCGTCGCCAGCGCTTCGATTTCTCCATCGGTTGATGTTTCCGTCACTGCGACAAGCAAGCCGTGAGCGAGATTTTTCTCTTCCGGATACAGGCGACCGAGCGAGACACCGGCCAATATTCTCTGATCGGCAAGCTGCCGGACAATAGGTCGGGAATCTGCATCAAGAACCAGCGTGAACTCGTTGAAAAAACTGTCATTCAATAGTTTCACGCCCGGAATTTTCGACAGCCGGTCCGCCGCTTGCACCGCTTTCTTGTGATTGAGCATCGCCAGTTCGCGCAGACCTTTTTCACCGAGCAAGGTCATATGCGCGGTGAACGCGAGCGCGCAAAGTCCGCTGTTGGTGCAGATATTCGACGTCGCTTTCTCGCGACGGATATGCTGCTCACGGGTGGAAAGCGTCAGCACAAAACCGCGCTTGCCTTCGGCGTCGACGGTCTCCCCGCAGAGCCGGCCAGGCATCTGCCGGACATATTTCTGCTTGCAGCCGAACAGTCCAACATAGGGGCCGCCAAATTGCAGACCGACGCCCAATGACTGGCCTTCGCCTACGACAATATCCGCGTCCATTTCACCCGGCGATTTGATCGCGCCAAGAGCGACAGGTTCCGTCACAACAGCAACCAGCAACGCTTTATGCTGGTGCGCTTTTTCCGCGAGCGCGGAAAGGTCGTCGATACGGCCCAATATATCGGGATATTGAACGACTACGCAGCTGGTTTCGTCATCGATCTGGTCGAGCAGGCTCTGGCCATCGGTCGCGGCTTCAAGACTCGGGGCCTGATAAGCCAAATCATCTTTGGTGAAGCGCGCCATGGTCTTGGCGACCGAAACATAATGCGGATGCAGGCCCGACGAGAGTATGGCCTTGCCGCGCTTGGTGATCCGGCGCGCCATGGTGATGGCTTCCCAGCATGCGGTCGAGCCGTCATACATCGAGGCATTGGCGACATCAACGCCGAACAGACGCGCGACCTGGGTCTGGAATTCGAACAATGTCTGCAACGTGCCTTGCGCGATCTCGGGCTGATAAGGCGTATAAGCGGTAAGAAATTCGCCGCGCTGGATGATATGGTCGACGCTGGCCGGGACATGGTGGCGATAGGCCCCTGCCCCGAGGAAGAAGGGCATATCGCCAGCGGCGTGATTCTTGCGCGCCAGTCCCTTCATATGCGCTTCCACCGCCATCTCGCCCGCGTGCATCGGCAGTCCGTCGATCGGTCCGGTCAGCCGTGCTTCCTCTGGCACATCGACAAACAGATCATCGACCGATTGCGCGCCGATAGTGGCCAGCATGGATTGCCGGTCGTCGGGAGTCAGCGGGAGATAACGCATTTTCTTTCCTTACTAACACCCCTCCCTTTTTAGGGAGGGGAAAGAGGTCGGTTATGAGGAGGCTGGATCGATGCCAGTTTCCAAATTTGCGGGTGAGGACAAGCCCCACCCGTTGATCCCCTCCTCTGAAGAGGAGGGGAAAATAATCACAAGCCGTCGACGAACGCCTTATAGGCTTTCTCGTCCATCAGATCGTCAAGCTCGTCCTTGTCCGACAGGGTCAGGCGGAAGAACCAGCCGTCTTCTTCGGCCGATGAATTGACCAGACCGGGCTCGTCTTCCAGCATTTCATTCACTTCGATCACTTCGCCGGAGACCGCCGCATAGACGTCGGACGCGGCCTTGACCGATTCCACCACTGCGGCATCGTCCCCCTGGCCCAGTTCCGTGCCGACATCCGGCACTTCGACAAATACAATGTCGCCCAGCTGTTCCTGTGCATAGTCGGTAATCCCGACGGTCGCGGTGTCGCCTTCGACATCGACCCATTCATGTTCATCGGTATAATATCGGCTCATGCTCGTTTCCTCTTCCTGTCAATCTATTGCTTGGGTTTGCGGTGATAGTGATGCTTTACAAAAGGCATATCCGCTACGGTGCAAGCAATTTTTTTACCGCGCTGTTCGACAGTAATGGCAGTTCCGGTTTCAGACAGGTCCATCGGGACATAAGCCATCGCAATGGGGCGCTGTAACGTCGGCGAAAAACCGCCGCTGGTCACCGTACCGATGGCCACACCGGCATCATCAACAATCGTTGCGCCTTCGCGAACGGGCTGCCGACCGTCGACGAAAAGTCCGACCCGTTTTTTTGCGGCCTTGTCCGGATATTGCGCGAGCACGCGTTCCGCTCCGGCGAAATTACCCTCTTCGCGCCGTAGCTTGGACAACGCAAAACTGAGATTCGCTTCGACCGGCAACAAGTCAGGGCCCATGTCATGGCCATAGAGCGGCAATCCCGCCTCCAGCCGCAAACTGTCGCGCGCGCCCAGACCAATCGGCCGCACTTCTTCCAGCTCCATCAATGCCGAAGCGAGCGTCTCGGCATGTTCGGACGGCACGCTGATTTCAAACCCGTCTTCGCCGGTATAGCCGGAACGACTGATCCCGAGCGGGATACCGCGCCACAGAAACGGACCCGCTTCCATGAAATAGAGATCGGTCGGCTTTGGCCAGTCGGGTTCGAACGGATCGATACCAAGCTTCGCCAGAGCGGTTGCAGCCTTGGGGCCCTGCAGCGCCAGGAGCGCCGCATCTTCGAGATGGTTGAGCGTCACGCTGTCCGGCAGCTGCTCACACATATAGACGATATCATCATGCTTGGTCGCGCCATTGACCACCAGATAGAGATTATGGCCGGTGTTGGTGACCATCAGGTCGTCCAATATCCCGCCATCCTGTGCGAGCAGCAAAGTATAACGGATCTTGCCCGCAGCCAATGCCGACAGATTGCCTGGCGTAATCCGCTCCAGCGCATCAGCGGCGCCCTCGCCGATCAGTTGCAGCTGACCCATGTGAGACACATCGAACAGACCCGCTTCGGTC
>TARA_R110000850_G_scaffold67172_6_pt1 | contig 27690 bp, 26 predicted proteins | sample TARA_R110000850 | Tara Oceans TARA_R110000850 (sample SAMEA4397586) | marine metagenome | biome: Polar Biome; feature: [SRF] surface water layer (ENVO:00010504); material: water (ENVO:00002006), including particulate matter (ENVO:01000060) such as... | depth 5 m | reverse complement strand
TACGAATGCGATGCTCTACCAGCTGAGCTATAGCGGCCTGCTCCACGGAGCGTTCGGCCTGAATAGCCATACCGGGCGCGGGGCGCAAGACGCTTTTGCCTGTTGACGACAGGTGATCAGTCGTCGTCCTCGGCATAGTCGAGCGGCGGTGTCAGGCGGTCGCTCGGCGCCTTGGGCGGCGCGATCCTGTCATCCTCCGGCCCGGCAATCGCCAGCACCCGTCCGGCTTCCAGTTCCCGCCCATAGGTTTCATAGCGCGGGTGAACGAGGTCGCCGACATCACCAAAGGCATAAACCAGCCGGCTCCAGTCGCGCTGGGCGAAGTCGAACGCATTGCCTTTCGGGTCGATGTCGGACCAGTCGGCCTCACGCGATGCAGACGCCGCCATCCGCCCCCAGCGCTGGGCCTCGTCCTGGTCGCCATACCCTTTCAGCGCCCGCTCCATCAGCAGGCAAAGCCGCCCGGTCGGGTTCTCTTCCACCAGCAGGGCCAGGCTCTTGACCGCCTCAACCCAGTCTGCCCTGTCCATGGCCAGTTCGGCCGACAGGATACGGCTTTCCCGATGGGTCGGGTATGTCTCCACCAGCGCCTGGAGCCGCGCGGCAATATTTTCGCGGGCATCCTGGGGAACCAGGCGTCGGGACAATTGCGCAAGGGCCGGATGGGGACGCGCCTTCCAGCCAAGTTCCAGCACGCCCTGCGCTGCCTTCTCCTTGCCGTCGATCATCAGGTGGCGCGCGCCATGCCAGGCCGCCGGCGGAAAGCCTGGCGCCGCGCGAATCGCTTCTGCGAGCGCCTTCTGCGCTTCCTGCTTGCGATCATGCGGCAGGCCGACAGCGCCTGCCGTGTGCAATACGGCGCGTCGGCGGCGCAGGCTGTCGCCGGAAATCAGTCCGCGCTTCTCGCCAATCGCCAGTGTCTCCAGCGCCCTGCTCCATTCGCCGCGCGCCACTTGCAGGTCGAACAGGGAATTGAACGGCCAGTCAGCATTCGACTTCAGCCCCAGCGCCTCGCGGGCTCGCGCTTCCGCGGTTGACTGGTCGCCGCGCTCGGCTGCTGCCATGGCAGACCCGCGCAGGCCCGCCAGCTGGCCGCCGGGAAGGCGGGTAAGCTGGCCCCAGGCGCGTTCAGCCCCAGCCCAGTCATCATTGGCTTCAGCGGCGCGCGCTTCCAGCAGCAGTTTCAGCCGCTCGTCCTCGGCATGTTTCACCGCCTTGCGGGCCAGTTTCAGCGCATGGGTCGAGTCGCCCGCCTCGGCCGCCAGCAAGCCCTCGGCCAGCGCCATGTTGGCCTTGCGCGCCCGGTTGCTCTGGCGCGAGCGGCCAATCTTGCCCGGCAGTACGAACAGGCCGCTGATGACCCACCAGACGGCCGCAACAAGGCCGCCAAAAACGATCAGCGCAATCGCTGCCACACCGGTATGGAGCGAGACCAGCTCGCCACGGCTGTCATTGATAACCACACTGCCGGGCAGGTTGACCGCCCAGAAGCCGATCAGGGCGCCGCCGGCGATAATCACGAGGATCAGGATAAAGAGGAATATCCGGTTCATTATTCCTGCGCTTCCCCGCCAATCATGCCCAGCCTCAGGGTCTCGAGCCCGGCTTCCAGAGTGATGCGACGGTTTGCCGATTGCGTCCAGTCAGCCATGGCGGCGGCGGGCTCGCCCTCAAGGCCCTCCAGCGTGCTGACGGCCTGGTCAAGATTACCGGCGTCAAGCGCCGTTCTGGCGCGCGACAGGATAACTGCCGCGCCGCCCTCCTCGCCATCGTCGCCGCGAACCGTAACCGCATCACCAAACAGGTTATTGAGCCAGCCCAGCCCGCCTTGCTTGTCTGCGGGAATGGCCGCGCGGGCCCTGGTGCTTGCCGGACCAAAGCTCTGCTGCAGCTGGGCCAGGGTCGGCGCGCCGGTCGAGGCCACCTCGCCCAGCGCCCGGACAGCAGCCGACCGCGGCATGATCGCGCGCAGCTTGCGATAGTCGGATTCAAAATCGCTGCCGCGTCGGGACGCCGCTTCGATGGCGGACAGGGCCAGCGCAGCATCCGCGCTTGATTCGGAGGCTTCGGCCTTGGCCCGCACGGCGGCTTCATCACTGCGCATCCGCTCGATCAGGCTGGTCAGCTCCGTCGTGTCGCCGCTGCTGCGCACGATATCTGATTGCAGGTCCGCAAGCCGTGTCTCGAGCGATGTCACCCGCTCGGAGACCGCGCCCAGCGCCCGCGCCAGTTCCGCCGCCGTTGCCTCCCCGCTCGTATCGACAGCCTCCAACGCATCCAGACGGGCCGTCAACTGAACCAGCACCTCTCCGCTATTGGCCGCCAGGGCCTCGTCAAGCCGTCTGGACACCGCGTCGAGTTCGGCCAGCAAGGGCCCAAGGTCCTGCTCGGCGCGCGCAGGCGTACTGTTCAGCCCCGCAGCAAGGCGCGATTCCAGTTCGGCCGCGTCACGGATGACCTTGCTGCGTTCAAGGTCAGCCGCCTGCAGCTCCGCCTTCAGCGATTCAAGCTCCGCCGTGACCGCCGAAATATCCTCATCGCCGCCCCTGTCCGGAATTGCCAGCGTCGCAATAATCCCGATGGCGCCGCCAATGCCGGCGGCGACAAGCGCCGCCACACCAAGGCCGAGCCAGCCCGGACCCGAACCGTTCGTGCCGCGCGCCCGCACGTCTTCATCATCCTCGAAAGCCGGTTCGAAGTCCGCATCAATCGGCTCTGCAGAGCTGACGGGCATATCGTCCTCGGGATCATTGGTCATGTGTCTGTCTGCTCCTCGCAGGCGGAATTTGGAATCACACTGACATATACGCCCATGCCGATCAAAGGTCGCAATCAGAGCGCCAGCACGGCTGTATCAAGCGCGTCCATCAATGCCGTCTCGCTCGGGCTCGCCGCCTTAATGATCGCACGCGCTCCGCACCCGTCGAGCGGCTGGCTGGCCGCATCCGAGATCGCCACGAAAACGACGGGCGACAAATTCATCCCCACGGACGCCTCACGGAACGCAGCCGCGCCCTTCGCCGAATGAATCAGGACCACGCTGCGCGGCGCAGTGGCGAGTGCATCCAGGGCCTCAGGCGCCAGCGCCCGCGCCGGCACCGTGCGATAGAGGGCGCTGAAGCGTGCATCGAGTCCCGCACCCTTCAGCGTCGCGACCAGGTCACCCGCTGCGGCGACGTTGGCAACATGCAGCAGGCCGCCTTCGCGGGTTTCAGGCGCAGCAAGGATCATCGCAGCGAGATCGGCGCCATTGCCACTCCCCTCGCGCACATCCCTGCCACCCGCCTGGCGCGCGGCTGCCGCCGTCGCTTCGCCCACACACCATACCACTGCCTCACCCATCCCGCCGCGCTCCTGGAAGAAGCGCACACCGTTTGCACTGGTGAAGATCAGGTGCCGGATACCAGCCATGTCCGGCTCGGCGTCCGGCAGGCCCTCCAGTGTCAGGACTGGCGAAAGAATCGCCTTATAGCCAGCCGCTAAAAGTCGCGAAACTGTATCGGCCGCTGCAGGTTCGGCCCGGGTGACGATGACCGGAAGGCTCACCAGTCCCCCACGAAGGCCGGCAGCGTCCCACCGGCCGCTGCGCGAATTTCAGCGGCAATCGCGCGCCCGAGCGCCGCCAGCTGTGTTTCGCTCGCCGCCTTGCGGCACGTACCCTCACTGCGCCAGCGCTGCTGGCCATCCAGTGACAGAACTTCGCCGATCAATTGCCATTCCTCGCCCCTGTCAAACAAGTGTGCCGCAATCGGCGTGCGGCAACTGCCATCGAGGGCACCCAGGAACGCCCGCTCCGCCGTTGCAGCTGCACGTGTCGCGTCATGATCAATCAGCCCGAGAGCCTCGCGCACTTGCGCCGGGCCATCCTCGCGCATCACGACACCGATAATTCCCTGCCCGGCGGAGGGCAGCATGTCCTCCATCGGGATCGGCGTCGCGAGATGCGCAAGACCGAGCCGCGTCAGACCCGCCATTGCCAGATAGGTGGCGTCGGCCAGTCCTTCTTCCAGCTTGCGCATCCGCGTCGCCACGTTTCCCCGAAACGTCACGATCTCGACATCGGGTCTCAGCGCCAGCGTCTGGGATTCCCGTCGCAGCGAAGCCGTGCCAACTTTGGCCCCTTCGGACAGGTCCGACAGACGGGTCGCCCTTGGCGATAGAAACCCTTCGCGCGGGTCCTCGCGTTCCGGATAGGCCGCGAAGATCTGACCGTCCGGCAGGACAACCGGCACATCCTTCAGGCTATGCACATTGATGTCCACGTCGCCGCGATCCAGCGCTGCATCCAGCTCGCGCGTGAAAAGCCCCTTGCCGCCTGCATTGATCAGGCGTTCGGTCGTCAACTGGTCGCCGCTCGTCGTGAAAGGCACGATCTCACCTCGCAGGGCCCCGCCGGAACTCACCTCCAGCGAAGCGGCTATCTGGCGCGCCTGCACCAGCGCAAGCGGTGATCCGCGTGTGCCGATGCGCACGGTTTTCTGGTCGCCCGGCACGGCATTGTCGGAAGAACGGCGTGGGTCTGTCATACCCCTCCTCTAGCTGCCATCCACACGCTTGCCAATTGACAGCCCGCCGCAGAGGGCGATACGTCTTCTTATCGTTAATCGGAAATAATCCCAGGGAGTTCCCTCATCATGCGCAGCTCAGTCTCCGCCCTCGCCCTCGCCTTTGTCCTGTCCGCCTGTGCCAGCCAGAGCGTGCCTGCCGAAAATCTTGAAACGGTCGCCTCCGTCGAAGCGCCGGCTGAATCCGCTGAAGAACTGAGCGCGCGGCTCAACGCCTGGTTCGACGTGAAATACGAAGAACAGCTGCAATTCAGCCCGATCGGCCTGTCGTTTCTGGGCCGCAAGGACCTTAACGACCAGATCGACTGCCTGACCTTCGCCTGCCAGGATGAACAACTGGCCTGGCAGAAAGCGGCGACAGAGGAAATGGAAGCTTCGTTTGACTACGACGCCCTCTCGCCTGCAGACAAGATGTCCTACGACCTCTGGAAGTACCAGTACGACCAGGCCGCCGAGGGCGCCGCCTATCGCTACAATGGCTTCGTATTTGACCAGATGAACGGTCTGCAGAATTTCCTGCCGACCTTCCTCATCGGCTTTCATGCCGTCGACACACCGGAAGACATGACCGCCTATATCAAGCGGATCAGCGAGAGCGCCCGGGCGCTTCGCGAAGCGGTCGCGGTCGCGAAAGAGTCAGCAGAGCGCGGCGTGCATGCGCCCAGGTTTGCCTATGAAGGCGTGATCGACCAGTCGACGAAAATCATCACCGGCGCACCGTTCACCGAGGGTGAAGACAGCGCCCTCCTTGCCGACATCAAGGCCGACATCAAACTGCTCGTTGACGCTGGCAGCATTGATGAAGCCCAGGCCAGCGTCTTCCTCGCAGAGGCAGAGGAGGCGCTGAAGGGCGACTTCGTGAGCGCCTACAGGGACGTCATCGCCTTTGCGACGGAAGACATGGCGAATTCGCCGGATTCGACCCAGCCGGTCGGCGCCTACCTCCAGCCTGATGGCGCAGATTACTACAATTTCCGCCTCAAGACGCAGACCACGACCAGCATGACTGCTGACGAAATCCACGAACTGGGCCTGAAGGAAGTCGCGCGCATCCGAGGCGACATGGAAGCGATCAAGGAATCGGTCGGTTTCGAGGGCACGCTGAATGCGTTTTTCACCATGCTCCGGGACAGCAAGGACGATGAGCGCTTCTACTATCCAGACACCGATGAGGGCCGTCTGGCTTACATCACCGATGCGACGGCTGACATCGAGCGGCTCAAGGCCGAACTGCCTAACTATTTCGGCATCCTGCCAAAAGCGGACCTCGTGGTGAAACGTGTCGAAGCCTTCCGTGAACAGGACGGCGCCGCGCAGCATTATTTCCCCGGCACGCCCGATGGCACGCGTCCTGGCATCTATTACGCCCACCTGTCAGACATGACGGCGATGCCGAAACGCGAACTGGAAGTCATCGCCTATCATGAAGGCATTCCGGGCCACCACATGCAGATTGCCATCGCGCAGGAACTGACCGGCGTTCCGCAATTTCGCACGCAGGCCAATTTCACCGCCTACGCAGAAGGCTGGGGCCTCTATTCCGAATGGCTCGCCAAGGAAATGCCCGGCACCTATGATGACCCGTATTCCGATTTCGGCCGCCTCGGCTCTGAAATCTGGCGCGCCATCCGCCTGGTCATCGACACCGGTCTTCACTCGAAAGGCTGGACCGAGGAACAGGCCGTTCAGTACTTCCTGGACAATGCCGCCATCACCGAGGCTCAGGCGCGTTCGGAAGTTCAACGCTATATCGTGATGCCCGGTCAGGCCACCGCCTACAAGATCGGCATGATCAAGATCCAGGAACTGCGCGCGAAGGCCGAAGCTGAACTCGGCGACACGTTCGACATTCGCGGCTTCCACGACACTGTGCTCGGGGGCGGCGCCATGCCGCTCGAACTGCTCGAGCGCAAGGTCGACGCATGGATCGAGACGCAGAAGGCCGCCTGAGGCAAAGCCATACGTTGGGGCAGGCCTTGCCACGGGCCGGGCCTGCCCTACGCTCGCTCCTGATAGAGGGAGCGCGAAGATGAACCTGACATTCAGTCCTGAAACCGAGATTTTCCGCGCCAGGGTGCGGCAATTCTTCGAAACCGGGTTTCCTGCAGACATCATTGCGAAAAACCGTGCAGGCGAAGCGCTCACAACGGAAGACATCCGGCGTTCGGAAATGGCCCTCGGGGCCAAGGGCTGGCTCGCAAGCGCCTGGCCCGAAGCGTATGGTGGCCCCGGCTGGTCGGTCGAAGAACAATACGTTTTCGATGAAGAGCTTGAGCGCGCGGGCGTGCCGACTGTCACCCCAATGGGCGTCGTCTATGTCGGCCCGGTCCTCTACACATTTGCCTCAGAGGCACAGAAGGCCAAATGGCTGCCGGGAATCCGCGACGGCTCCGTCGGCTGGGCGCAGGGCTATTCCGAACCGGGCTCCGGGTCCGATCTCGCCTCCCTGCAGTTCAGCGCCGTTCTGGAGAACGGAACATACACCCTGAATGGCCACAAGATCTGGACCTCGGCCGCGCAGCATGCCGACTGGATCTTCCTGCTCGCGCGGACAAGCAATGAAGGCAGGAAGCAGGAAGGCATCACATTCATCTGCTGCCCCATGGACGCGCCGGGCGTCACACTCATACCGATCATCACGATTGACGGGAAACATGTCCTCAACGAGGTCCTGTTCGACAATGTGAAAGTGCCCGAAGACCATCGCATTGGCGAAGAAGGCAAGGGCTGGACCTATTCCCAATACCTCCTCGGGTTCGAGCGCACCTCGTATGCCCGCATCGGCGGCAAGCGCGCCATGCTGCGCCATGTGCGCGAACTGGCCACAGCCATGCCGGATGGCGGAAATCATCGCCTGATCGACGACCCGGCCTTCGCGCGAAAGCTGACAGAGGCCGAAATGGCTGTTGATGGACTGGAAATGACGGTCTTTCGTGTTCTGTCCGGGCTTTCTTCGGGCGGCTCTCCGGGCGACGCCGCTTCGACGATCAAGATCCTCGCGACCCAGACGCACCAGCAGATTACCGAGCTTTCTCTCGATACCGCCGCCGCGTTTGCCCAGCCCGGCTTCGGTGCCAACGCGCCGGAGATCGGCCTGCCTCTCCATGCCGCCAAGGACGTATCGTCTTATTTTGCCGGGCGCGCCCAGTCGATATATGGCGGAACCAACGAGATCCAGCGAACGATCATTGCCCGCAAGGTGCTCGGCCTTTAGCGGCGAATTGTAGCGGCGGCTGCGACAAAGCTGGCGGCTGACAGGACCAGCGAGACCACGCCATTCCATCCCGCCATCGACAGGCCGAGGATGTAAAACGGCGCCGCAGTGCAATCTGCCACGTGGAACGGCTGGTTCAGGTCCCTGATTTCAAGCGGGTTCACCACGGTCCCGGCTGCACAACCGGCTGGAGGCGGAAAAAACTTCCACTCAACCCCTGAATGGTAAGCCGCCACGACTGCACCTACCCCGAATACAAGCCCGATAAGCACATTCAGCGCCACCAGAAACCGCCTCTTCGGCCGCCACTTCCAGATTACCAGTCCGGTAATCGTCATTGCGATCAGGGCCCAGTAGACTTCCCTCTGGCGCAGGCAAAGGGGGCAGGGCGGAAGGTGGCCGAACCGCTCGAACGCATGGGCGATGGCAATCATGCTCGCTGAGATAACCATTGCCGCGACCGGCCAGGCCCAATCCCTCAAGATGTTTTCCAGTTTCACCATGCCGCCACTAAGACCTTCCAGCCCACTGCCCACAATGCGGCGGAGCGTCACGATGCCGTGAAGCCTAACACCCCGTCCTTGATTGCCCCGATAGCGGTCAGCAGCGCGACCGGGCCGAGCACGACCAGACCGAAGATCCAGGCGAACCCGAGAAGCAGGCCGAGAATCACCAGCACGCCGTCCTTGTTGATCAGTCCGAAACTGGCCAGAGCGACGCCAAAGCCGGGCACAGTATTGGTCATGGGCAGGGGCATCAAAATGGATGCACTGAAAAGACAGAGAAAAAATCCGATGATGCGCTCTGAACGCTTGCCTGTTATGCCTGTCAGCCGGGGCTTGGAGAAGGTTTCGATCCAGCCGAGCCATTTGCGCCCACCCTTGGCCATCTGGGTCAGGCCCTTGCGGTCAATTTTCCTCTGGCTGAACTTGTCCGGCATCCATGGCTGTTCCCGGCCAGCGGCCATTTGCCCGGCCAGCGCCATCATGGGAAGCGAAACAACCTGGGGAACGCCGTAAAGGAACGGAATGCAGCAGGGCAGTGCCAAAAAGAACAGGCCGGCGCCGAACGCCGTTTCGTCGAGCTGGTCGAGTATCTGCCGAAGCGTGAACCCTTCCTCAGGCGCCCGCTCGGCCATGGCCTCCAGGGTTTGAAGAAGAGTCAGGGCCGCAGGCATGGAAGCTGTTTTCATGCGCGCCGTGTTACCGATCTTTGCTGGCCGCGTCGAGACGATTGACATCACATACCGCCATGCGGCAGGAGAAGCCTTCCCTGAAGAGGGCCTCTGTGGCGGAACTGGTAGACGCGACGGATTCAAAATCCGTTTCTGGTGACAGAGTGCCGGTTCGAGTCCGGCCAGAGGTACCATCAAGACGCATCGGCCGGGCAGTCGGTCCTAGATGTGGAACCGGCCCTCGATCACTGTCACGGCGCGCCCTGCGAGCTTTACCCGGGTACCCTGCAAGTGGGTATCTATCCGCGCACCCCGCCCCGGACAGGCCTGGAAGCATGTGAGCCTGTCCTTCCCGGAATATTCAGACATGACGCGGGCAAGCATCGTGTGCCAGCTTCCGGTTGCCGGGTCCTCATCGATACCGCTGCCGGGCGCAAAGAAGCGGCTCGTCACGTCGACACCGTCGCCGCCGGGCGCAAAGCAGCCGAAGTTTCCCCGATCCCATCCGTCACCGGGCACGCCGAGCTGCTTCAGGGCCTTCAGGTCGGGCGCAAGGTCACGAATGTCTTCAGGCGTGCCAAAGCGCGCCGCATAGAACATACCACCCCACGCCTGTAATGGCCGGGCACCCAGTGCAGACGCAACCTCATCAGATACGTCTATCTCGGTTATCGGCGCAGACGGAAAATCCATCTCGAGGCGCCCGTCATCGAGCTTGCGCACCGTAAGCCGGCCGGATTTCACTGTGTCGAAGCCTATGGTGCCACCAGCAAAACCTTCATGGGAGAACAGGACGTGTGCGGCGGCGAGTGTCGCATGGCCGCAAAGGGGGACCTCCACAGCGGGCGTGAACCAGCGCAGGTTCCAGGCGTCTTCACCTGTCCGGACAAGAAACGCCGTCTCAGCCACGTTGTTCTCAGCCGCGATGGCGAGCATGACATCATCGGGCATAAACGCCTCAAGTGGCATGATGCAGGCCTGATTGCCTTCGAAAGCTTGAGAGGCAAATGCATCGACCTGGTAGAAGGGCAGCACAGGCATAGGTAGGCTCCATCAGAAAGCCTGTCATCTCGCACATGTCTGTCACGACGGAAAACCAGAATTCGTAATCAGGGTATCAGCTTTTCTATCGAGATCCGGCTCCCTCTGCCGTCTCTCACATGGCTGACGCTTTATCTGTCGCGATCGAGAATCCAGCCATGATTGACAGGTCCGTGGCCGTGGCCAAACCCTTTCGCGGTGCGAATGGCTTCCCTCAAATACTCACGCGCCTTTTCCACCGCATCCGGAACACTTGCACCTTGTGCAAGATATGCAGAAATGGCCGAAGCCAGTGTGCAACCGGTGCCGTGTGTCGACATCGTCAGCAGGCGGGGGCTTTCGAATATCCATTCGCCCGTTGTCGTCTGCAAAACATCGGTGATCATGCTTCCGCCGATATGACCACCCTTCACCAGGGCGCCATGGGCACCAAGTTCGAGCAGGCGCTCTGCCGCCCTGCGCTGGCCATCCACTGTCTCCACGGCTCTCCCGGTCAGGACTTCGGCTTCCGGCGCATTCGGCGTAACGAGGCGTGCGCGCAGAACAAGCTCGGATCGAATGGCTTCGACAGCCTTCGCATCGACCAGCCGGTCGCCCGATGTGGCGACAATGACCGGGTCAATGATCCGCGGTATCAACTGCGCCGTCTCATCAAGGCACTGGGCGATAGATTCCACCAGTGAGGCAGAGCCAAGCATGCCGGTTTTTATCACGTCCGCACCAATATCCGACAGGGTAACCCTGATCTGGCCCAGCACCGCATCGACCGGCACCGGCCAGGCACCGTGCACGCCCTTCGTGTCCTGAACCGTGATAGCGGTGACCGCTGTCATGGCGTAGCCACCCAGCATTGTCACCGTCTTGATGTCGGCCTGGATTCCGGCACCGCCGCCGGAATCCGAGCCCGCCACAATCAGGACACGGCCTTTCGGTCCTTCGGCCTCGGTCATGATCTAGACTTTGATATCCGCTTTCTTCGCATCCGCCAGGAAGGCCTCGAGGCCCTTGTCCGTCAGAGGATGATTTGCCAGGCTTTTGATCACGTTCGGCGGCATCGTTGCCACGTCAGCGCCCGCGAGGGCCGACAGTTTCACATGGTTCGCCGTACGGATTGATGCGGCGAGGATTTCGGTATCAAACAGGTAGTTGTCATAGATCTGGCGAATGTCGCCAATCAGTTCCATGCCGTCCACATTGATGTCATCGAGGCGGCCGATGAATGGCGAGATAAAAGCCGCGCCCGCTTTGGCGGCGAGTAGCGCCTGGTTTGCCGAAAAGCACAGCGTCACGTTTACGGCCGTTCCCTCATCCGACAGTGTGCGGCAGGCTTTCAGGCCGTCCCATGTCAGCGGCAGTTTCACAGCGACATTCTCGGCGATACTGGCAAGCTTTCGGCCTTCGCTGACCATGCCCTCCGCATCGGTGGCAACAACTTCAGCGCTCACAGGGCCTGAGGTCAGTGCGCAAATTTCCTTGATGACTTCTGCGAACGGCCGGCCTGACTTTGCAATCAGGGACGGGTTGGTGGTCACACCATCAATCAGCCCGGTTGCAGCAAGCTCGGCGATGTCCTTGGTATCTGCGGTATCAACGAAGAATTTCATGTCTGGTTTCCGGTCTGGTTTGGTGCGTGAAATTTAGGGACGCCCGATGGATGTGTAGGCAAACCCGCGGGCCGCCATATCTTCGGGGGAATAGATGTTGCGCAGGTCTACCACGATATTGGTATTGAGCGCAGCTTTTACCCGGTCAAAATCGAGCGCGCGGAACTGGTCCCACTCCGTAATGATGACCATGGCGTCAGCGCCTTCGATGGCCGCGTAGGGGCTGGACGCAAATTCCACGCCTTCCAGCAGGTGGCCTGCCTCCGTCATCGCTTCCGGGTCAAAGGCACGGACTTTGGCCCCCGCTGCCATCAAAGCAGGCAGGATATCCAGGCTCGGCGCATCCCGCATGTCATCCGTATTCTGCTTGAAGGCAAGCCCCAGCACACCGATTGTCCTGCCTTTGACGTTCCCGCCCATCGCACCGATGATTTTGGCCGCCATGGCCTTCTTGCGGGCAGCGTTCACTTCGACGACCGTATCAACGATGCGCACCGGTGCACCGGCATCATTCGCTGTCTTGGTCAGCGCCAATGTGTCTTTCGGAAAGCAGCTGCCGCCATATCCCGGCCCGGCATTCAGGAATTTCTTGCCGATCCGGTTATCGAGACCAATACCGCGCGAAACTTCCTGAACATTCGCACCAACCTTTTCGCAAAGGTCAGCCATCTCGTTGATGAAAGTGATCTTCACCGCAAGGAATGCATTCGCAGCATATTTGATCAGTTCCGACGTCCGGCGCTCAGTAAACAGGATCGGCGTCTCATTGAGGAAAAGCGGGCGATAGAGCTCGCGCATCAACTGGCGCGCACGCTCATCATCGGTGCCAACGACGACCCTGTCGGGGATCTTGAAATCCTTGATGGCGGCGCCCTCACGCAGGAATTCCGGATTGGACACAACAGCGAAATCCCCGTCAGGACGGGCCTTGCGGATAATCTCTTCAACTTCGTCACCCGTACCGACAGGAACCGTCGACTTGGTAACCACAACGGTGAAGCCATCCATCAGGCCGGCAATCTCTTCAGCCGCTGCATAGACATAAGACAGATCAGCATGACCGTCGCCACGCCGTGATGGCGTACCGACCGCTATGAACACAGCGTCGGCATCCTTGATCGCGTCGGCTGCCTCCGTCGTGAAGAAGAGACGCTCTTCCTTGACATTGCTTGCCACAAGATCATCGAGTCCCGGCTCGTAGATTGGCATGATCCCGTTCTTGAGGCGCTCGATTTTCGAAGCATCCTTGTCGACGCAGGTCACGATATGACCGAAGTCTGCGAAGCAGGCTCCCGATACCAGGCCGACATAGCCTGTGCCGATCATTGCTACACGCATGGTTACTTCCTTTTCTAAGGCGCGAAAATCGATGGCGCGACGGGTGCGATTTTTGGGCCATCAGGTCAAGAGGGCGCCACAATGGCCGTGTCGTCAGCCGGTATACTTGATGGAATCGGAAATGCGCCTGGCTGTTTCCAGTTCCGATACATCGTCGAAATAGGCGGCGACCATGACCTGGCCGTCTGCCCCGTGCGCGAAACTGTAAAGTCCCTGCACGATCGCGCCGTCCGGCCGCGTCTCCGTGAGGCGGTAGCTGAGGCGCCCGACACCGCTTTCCAGGCTCTCGACAATGTCCGTTGCTGCAGCTGAAGCCTTCGCCCGGTCCCGTGTCATCCGGTCCTCAATCGAGAGTCCGTCCTGCGTGCCATAGGCGGTCAGCCAGACAGTAAGACCTGGACGCCAGAAGCACAGGCCTGATTCTTCCTCACGGCGATTGAACTCGCCCGGCAGCATGACCGTCCAGCGATCTGTCGCCTGCTGACGACCGGAAACTGCGGCATAATTGGGATTGAGCGCCATGCCTCTCAGATCTCCTGGTTATACGCGCCGACTTCAGCGTGCTTGCCGAGGCGCGGCTTGATTTCCTTGTGGAAGAGCGCGCGCATGTCATCTTCGCTCGCCATGGATTCGACCACCACAACCAGTTCCGGCTTGTTGGACGACGCGCGGATGAGCACCCAGCTGCCATCCTCGAGCGTCACGCGCGCACCGTTCACCGTGTTCACGTCAACGACCTTGCGGCCGAGAATCTCTGTGCCGTTAAGGGCTTCATATTCGGCGACCATCCGGTCCACCACGTCATACTTCACCTCATCCCCGCAATGCGGTGACATGGTGAGCGACGTGTAGGCAACCCCGAGTTCATCGCGCAGGTCACCCATGGTCTTGCCCGGATTGCGGTCGAGCATTTCAAGGATCGCCTTGGCTGCGGTCAGTGCGCAATCATAACCCAGCCCGATAGGCGGGCGGAAAAAGAAGTGGCCCGATTTCTCAAATCCTGCGAGCGCACCGAGCTCGTTCGTGCGGCGCTTGATGTAGGAGTGACCGGTCTTGTAATAGTCGACCGTAGCGCCATTTTCCTTGAGGATCGGGTCAGTCTTGTAGAGGCCTGTGGACTTCACATCGACGACGAATGTCGCATCCTTGAAATTCCGGGACAGGTCGCGCGCCAGCATCAGGCCGATCTTGTCGGCATAGATTTCATCGCCCGCATTATCGACCACGCCGCAACGATCGCCATCACCATCAAAGCCGAGCGCGACATCGGCGCCGAGTTCCTTCACGGCCCTGGACATTTCGTGCAGCATTTCGGCGTCTTCAGGGTTGGGGTTGTATTTCGGGAACGTATTGTCGAGGTTACAGTCCATCTCGATGACTTCAGCGCCCATGGCGCGCAGGGCGTCCGGAGCAAATGCACCCGCCGTGCCGTTGCCGCAGGCCGCAATCACACGGATGGGACGCGACAGTTTGACACCATCGGCCACCGACGCGATATATTTCTCGCGCATCCCGTCGACCCGGTGATGCCCACCGCCAGCGCGCGGCTGGAAACCGCCCCCCATGACGATCTCCTTCAGGCGGCCCATTTCGACGGGCCCGAAGGTCAGCGGACGGTCAGCGCCCATCTTCACGCCTGTCCAGCCGTTCTCGTTGTGGCTTGCCGTCACCATGGCGCAGCAGGCAGCATCAAGCTCGAACTGGCTCCAGTAGACCATTGGCGACAGGGCAAGGCCAACGTCCAGCACGTCGCAACCACCCTGAACGAGGCCGAGGATCAGCGCATTCTTGATAGGCTGGCTGATCGAACGGAAATCATGGCCCGTCACCACTTTCGGCGGCACGCCCATTTCATGGAACAGCGTCGCCATACCAAGGCCGAGGGCCTGGACGCCGGTGAAGTTGAGTTCGGGCTCTTTCTCGTGCCCGATTCCGTTGAACCACCAGCGCGCATCATACTCGCGAAATCCGGTAGGTTTGACCAAAGGCAGGATTTCAAATTCGAGCGTATTCGGTTTGATAGCGGCGAGCGGTTTGGGCATCATGTGCGTTGCGTCTCCAGTAATACTGCGTCCCCGGACGAGGAATGTCCCGATACCGGATACAGCATGCATTCCCCGCGCCATATGACAGAAACCATTACCGTTTGTTAATCATCCGGCATCCGGGGGCCGCCGTATTCAAGGCAACATCAACCCCCGTGAAGAAGGACAAACCTGATGAAAATCGGAAAACTACTTGCTTCCCTGTGCGCCACTGCCCTGATCGGCGCACCGGCCTATGCCCAGGAATGGTATGTCAGTGGCTCAGTCAGCTATGCAAACCAGTCCGACAGCGACAATTCCGGCACAACCGGCGCGTTCACAACCGGCAATCTTGGCGACGGAACGACACTCGATGTCGCCGCCGGGACGCCCTATGGCTGGAACACAGAGTTCGACAACGGCTCCGGCTTCAACGTCGAAGCCGGCGCGCGCTATGGTAATGGCCTGCGCAGCGGCGTGGAAATATCCTACACGAAGGCAGACGTCGAAACCCATACGGGCGTGACCCTGGGCGGCGGCAGCATTGATGCCCTCGATGCCGCCTCCATTGCCGGCAGCCCGACCCCGCTTGGCGCATCGGTTGCGGCTATTGTCGCTGACGGACGGGGCGACATCACCAGCACCTCCGTTTTTGCGAACGTCTACTATGACTTCAACAGCGCCAGCGCCTGGCAGCCCTATGTCGGCGCAGGGATCGGCCTGTCCGATGTCAACGTGAAATATAACCCCTCCGGCGTCGACGTTATCGATGGCGGCGAAACCAAGTTCGCCTATCAGGTGAAAGCCGGCCTGACATGGCGAGTGAATGAGACATGGGACGTGTTTGGTGAATACGCCTATCGCGCGACCGACGATGTCGAACTCGACAATGATCTCTTCCCGGGCACACTGAACATCGAGAACCAGCAGAACCTGCTTTCCATCGGTGCCCGCTACCGCTTTGGCTGATCTGATGACCTGATGAACGCGGCGATCCATTTCCCGAGACGCTGATTGTCGAGGGGCAGCGCAAGACTCCGGATCGCCGCGTCAACGGCCTCTTCCGACAGGGCCCCGCCTTTGCGGATCGCGTACAGAGCCGCGCAATATTCCACACTGAACTCCGGGTGACACTGGAAGGACATTGCAGGCGTGCTGCCATAGTCTATCGCCGCCATGGGCGTGAAATCCGACGCCGCCAGAATGGCTGCGCCAGGCGGCAGAACGACAACCTGGTCCTGATGGCTGACGCCGACCGAAATTGTCGCCGGACAGTCGGACATCCAGTTCGGACATGCCTTGATCTCATAGGTGTGGCGGCCAATGCCCCAGCCTTTCGGAGACTTGATGACCTTGCCACCGAGCGCCTCGGCCATGATCTGGTGCCCGAAGCAGATTCCCACCTGCGGCACGCACGCATCCGCTGCGGACCGGATGAAATCCATCAGCGGCGCAATCCACGGGTCCCTGTCATAGACGCCTGCCGGAGACCCGGTGATCAAGACCGCGTCCAGTGCGCCGGGATCGGGCAGAACCTCGCCCTTGATCACAGAGACCGTTTCGAATTCCATGTCCGCATCGCATGCACGGACAAGGGCACGAAACATGCTCGGATAATCTGCGAATGATGCACGGATAGGCTCCGGAACGAGGCCCGTTTCAATAATGGTCAGCTTCATGGGGCGGCAGGAGGCTCTGCCTGTTGTCCGGCTATCCAGGCCCTGATGCGCGTATCGAGAACATCAAGCGGAATGGCGCCTTCTTCGAGGACGGCGTCGTGGAAAGCCCTGATGTCGAAATCATCACCCAGCGCCGCCTTGGCAGCCGCCCGCAATTCGCGGATTTTCAGTTCGCCCACCTTGTAGGCCACGGCCTGGCCCGGCCAGCCCATGTAGCGTGTCACCTCGATGTCGATATTGAGCGGCGCCAGTGCGCTATTGTCCTTGAAGCAGGCCTCGGCCTGTTCGCGCGTCCATCCATACCAGTGAAGTCCTGTATCAGCGACGAGACGGCAGGCGCGCCACATTTCCATCGACAGGCCGCCAAAGCGCTCATACGGCGTCTGGTACATGCCAGCCTCGCCGGCCAGGTATTCCGAATACAGCCCCCAGCCTTCACCAAACGCCGTTGCATAATAATCCTGCCGGAATTTCGGCTGGTTGCTCATTTCCTGGCTGAGCGCAATCTGCAGATGATGCCCCGGCACGGCTTCATGGGCCGTCAGGGCCGGCAACTCGTACAAGGGCCGCTGTTCCAGCGCATAGGTGTTGACCCAGTAAATGCCATGACGGCCTTCCTCCGGATCGCCCTCGACGTACCGGCCGGTCGTATAGCCCGGCGCGATGGCGTCCGGCACAGGCTCAACATTATAGGGAAGCTTCGGCAGGCGGCCGAAATAGGCCGGCAGCATGGCGTCCATGCGGGCCGCAATCTCGGCTGCCCTGGCCATCAGTTCCGTATCCGACCGGGCATAGAATTGTGGATCGGAGCGCAGGAAAGCGAGGAAGTCGGCAAAACTGCCGTCAAAGCCGATTTCATCAATAATGGCTTCCATTTCAGCCCGGATGCGCGCGACCTCGCGCTCGCCAAGCTGATGGATTTCGACCGGTGAATAGCCCGCCCCCGCCGTGTGATGCTCCACCGCCGCGGTATAGGCGTCATGGCCGCCCGGCAGGCCCGCAATTCCGGCACCTGAGCGCACATGCGGCGCATATTCGGTGACAATGAAATGGAGCGTATCCCTGTAGGCGGTGATGGCGCGCGAGGCCGCCTCAAGCCCCTCGGCCCGGAGCCGCTCGGCTGTTTCCGCGTCCATGTCAGCCGGCAGGCTGGCGAAGGGTCTGTAGAGGTCGCTTTCGGCCGGATCGCTGACAATCTGCTCGCGAATCTGGTCTGTCATCGTTCCGAGCGGATCGGCGCTGGCCGTCCATCCGGTGGCCACGCCCCGGCGCATGTTCCCGATATTCTCTGCGAAATACCGCGGCACGTCATTAAGGCGCGCGATCCAGGCTTCGGCATCTTCCTGCGAATCGAGCCTTGCCTGCATCGCGGCAAACATGGGCTCGGCCTGGAAGCCCCAGTCACCGGTGAAAGGAATGCGCGCGGCATCATACTGGGCGTCATCAAGGTCTGACCGCAACAGGCGCTTGAGGATGGCCTTGTCGACGCTGCGCGCCGTTTCAGCCGCATCGATCCGCGCGAAAAGGCTCTCGGCGGTTGCCGTCTGGGCCGCTATGGCATCCGGGCTGACATCCCGCCATTGCCGGGCCGTCTTGCCTTCGTCGCGGGCCGCTTTTTCGGGATTCACATCGCTGACATAGGCCTCATATTCAACGATCAGCGTATCCAGGGGATCTGTAGCAGGCTGCGCAGCGCCCAACACGGGCATGAGTAACAGGCCGAGGCCCAGAAAAAGCGGTTTCATATTGTCGCTCCCGACGCCGTTCACGTTGACAGGATCATAGAGGCGCCTAGAACCCGAAGCCAAGCGTTTCATTACAGGTAAGGTAAGCTTTCATGTCAGGCACCAATCGGGCCGATCCCCGCCCCCTGTCACCCCATCTGCAGATCTGGCGATACCACGCGACCATGCTGGCCTCGATCACGCACCGGTTTACTGGCATGGCGATGTATTTCGGAACCTTCCTGATTGCCGCATGGCTGATCGCGCTGGCCAGCGGCCCTGAGACATTTGCGCTGTTCGAACCCGTGATTGCCTCGATTCCCGGCCAGGTGGTCCTGTTCCTCTGGACGGTCGCCGTCCTGTTCCACTTCGCGAACGGTATTCGTTACCTGTTCTGGGACGGCCCGCATATCGGCTTCGATCCGAAGACGGCCAGCGCCGTTTCCGTTTTCAATTATGCTTTTGCCGTTCTGGGCTCGGTGGCCATCTGGGCCACTGCGGTCTGGCTTTAAGAGGACTTTACCATGGCAAAAAGCCAGTACGTCACGCCCGCAAAGGTTGCCCGCGGCCTTGGCTCTGCCAAGAGCGGCACGCGCGACCATATCCGCCAGCGCGTCACCGCTATCGCGCTGGCCTTCCTTGTACCCTGGTTCCTGTTTTCGGTGATCCATGCGTCATCGGCCGGCTATGAGAGCGCTTCTGTCTGGGCCGGCAAGCCGTGGAACGCGCTCCTGCTGATCCTTACGGCCGGCGCGGCGTTCTATCACATGCGCATTGGTATGCAGATTGTCATCGAGGACTATATCGCTAGGACGAGCACACGCACGGCGCTCCTGATCCTGAACAGCTTCGCGGTAATCGCGCTGTTTGCAACGGTCGCGCTGTCTGTCCTGAAACTGTGGATTGGCGCCGGCGCCTGATGGCCGCGGCGGGAGAAACCAAGATGACCGATTACAAATTCATAGACCATACTTACGACGTCGTCGTTGTCGGTGCCGGCGGGTCTGGCCTTCGCGCGGCTTTGGGCGCGGCTCAGGCGGGATTGAAGACGGCCTGTATCAGCAAGGTTTTCCCGACCCGGTCTCACACTGTTGCCGCACAGGGCGGTATCGCTGCCTCGCTCGGCAATATGGGCGAGGATAACTGGCGCTGGCACATGTATGACACCGTCAAGGGCTCTGACTGGCTCGGCGACCAGGACGCCATCGAATATCTCTGCCGCGAGGCACCGGCCGCCGTTTACGAGCTTGAGCACTGGGGCATGCCCTTCTCGCGCACCGACGAGGGCAAGATCTACCAGCGCGCCTTTGGCGGCATGACACGCGACTTCGGACAGGGTCCCGTGCAGCGCACCTGCGCGGCGGCTGACCGGACCGGCCACGCCATGCTGCACACACTGTACGGCCAGTGCGTGCGCGAAGAGACCGAGTTCTTCATCGAATATATCGCGCTTGACCTGATCATGGATGAGGAAGGCGTCTGCCGCGGCGTGACCGCCTGGAAACTGGATGATGGTACGCTGCACCGGTTCCGGTCGCAGAAGACGGTGCTGGCGACCGGCGGCTATGGCCGCGCCTTCTTCTCGTGCACATCCGCGCATACCTGCACCGGCGACGGCAATGCCATGGTGCTGCGCGCGGGCCTGCCGCTTCAGGACATGGAATTCGTGCAATTCCACCCGACCGGCATCTATGGCTCAGGCTGCCTGATCACTGAAGGCTCGCGCGGCGAAGGCGGCTATCTGACCAATTCCGAGGGCGAGCGTTTCATGGAACGCTATGCGCCCAGCGCGAAGGACCTTGCCTCGCGCGATGTTGTCTCGCGTGCGATGACCATGGAGATCCGCGAAGGGCGCGGCGTGGGCCCGGAAAAGGATCATATCTACCTTCACCTCGAGCACCTTGGCGCGGCCGTTCTGGCCGAGCGCCTGCCGGGCATTTCGGAAACCGCGAAAATCTTCGCGGGCGTCGATGTCACCAGGGAGCCGATCCCGGTCCTGCCGACCGTGCACTACAATATGGGCGGCATCCCGACGAATTATCATGGCGAAGTACTGACCAAGAAGAATGGCGATGCGGACTCTGTCGTGCCCGGCCTGATGGCTGTGGGCGAGGCGGCCTGCGTGTCAGTGCACGGGGCCAACCGCCTCGGCTCCAATTCGCTGATCGACCTCGTTGTGTTCGGCCGCGCAGCCGGCCTGCGCTGCGGCGCCACGACCGAGGCCGGGGCGACCCAGCCGGAACTGCCGAAGGGCGCAACTGACAGCCACCTCGCCCGTTTCGACCGGATTCGCAACGCCGCCGGCGACCAGCCGGTCGCCACGCTGCGCCTTGAAATGCAGAAGGCGATGCAGGGCAATTGCGCCGTGTTCCGCACCGGTGACGTGCTGCGCGAAGGCATCGAGGCAATCGATGAGGTTTACAGCAAGCTGCCGGGTCTCGACGTGAAGGATCGCGGCATGGTCTGGAACACGGACCTGCTCGAGGCGCTCGAATTTGACAATCTCATCGCGCAGGCGGCCGTGACCGTGAATTCGGCGGCCAACCGGGAAGAAAGCCGCGGCGCCCATGCCCGCGAGGACTTCTCCGAACGCGACGATGCAAAATGGATGAAACATACACTCGCCTGGGTCGACGATGCCGGCAAGGTGACGATCGATTATCGCGGCGTGCACGATTACACGATGTCAAACGAGATCGCGTATATCGAGCCGAAAGCACGGGTTTACTAGGGGTTTTGAGATGGTCGAACTAACACTTCCGAAGAACTCCAAAGTCGGCAAGGGCAAGACCTGGCCGAAGCCGCAGGGCGCCACAACCCTGCGCCAGTTCAGGATTTACCGCTACAGCCCCGAAGAAGGCGGCAATCCACGCTGGGACCTCTATTGGGTGGACATGGACAAGGCCGGGACGATGATCCTGGACGTCCTGTTCTACATCAAGAACAATATCGACCCGACGCTGGCCTTCCGCCGCTCGTGCCGCGAAGGCGTGTGCGGTTCCTGCTCCATGAACATTGCCGGCCACAATACGATTGCCTGCACCAAGGGCTTTGACGAGCTGCCCGGCGGCGTGATCTCGATCTCGCCCCTTCCCCACCTGCCCGTGGTCAGGGACCTGATCCCTGACCTGACCAATTTCTACGCTCAGCACGCCTATGTGCAGCCCTTCCTGAAAACGGTCACGCCGGACCCGGAAAAGGAATGGAAGCAATCCGAGGAAGACCGCAACCAGCTGAACGGTCTCTACGAGTGCATCCTGTGCGCCTGCTGCTCGACCTCCTGCCCGTCCTATTGGTGGAATGGCGACAAGTATCTCGGCCCGGCTGCGCTGCTGCAGGCCTATCGCTGGCTGATCGACAGCCGCGATGAAGCCACGGGCGAACGCCTGGATGATCTGGAAGACCCGTTCAAACTGTACCGGTGCCACACGATCATGAATTGCGCGCAGGTTTGCCCGAAAGGCCTGAACCCGGCCAAGGCCATTGCCAAGATCAAGCACATGATGGTCGAACGCGTTTCCTGATCCGGAACGCGTCTCTAGTCTGCAGGACTTTCGGCTGGCTCGGCGGCCGGGACAGGGACATATACCCTGCCTGAAAGGAAGGCCCTGAGGTCTGCCAGCGACTGGTCCGGGGCTTCCTCCTGTGGCAGGTGGCCGACATTGGCATAGAGCCTGAGCTCTGACCCGGCGATGGCGGCATTGAACTTCTCGCCGTGGACGGCAGGGACCAGATTGTCCGCCTCGCCCTGGAGGATCAGTGTCGGCGTCCTGATTGGCGCAAGCCTCTCGTCGCTGGCGCTTGCGCGGTCTGACCGGCCTGTCATCAGATTGAGGATCGCCTCGCGATGGCAGGGTGCGCGTCCGAGCGCTGCATAGCGCTGGACCATTTCATCGGTGACGAGCGACTGGTCCACGAAACTGTCTTCGAGACCACTTCGGATCAATCCCGTCATGTCGAGATCCTTCATCACGCTGCGCGCGAGGGGATTGGCGAGGAGCTTGAACACGAGGGGCGAGGATGCGGCTTCATCGTCCGATTTCGGCCAGCCTGACGCATCCACGAGCACCAGCCCGTCAAGCGTCTCCGGATGGGCGAGGGCAAAGTTCCATGCCGTGTGGCCGCCCATTGAGCTGCCCGCAAGGGTGAAGCGTTCAATGCCAAGCGCTGTGGTCAGATGATCGATGACCTCGACGAATTGCGGGACGCCTGTTTCGGCCACATCCAGGCAGCGCGACAGGCCGTGCCCCGGAAGGTCGAGAGACACAACGCGATAGTCCTGCCGCAAATCACTGACCCAGGGTTCCCATGTATGCAGTGAGGCCGAGAATCCATGCACAAGCACAAGGACAGGCGCATTGCGGGGCCCGACATCGCGGTAGTGAATTCGCCCGGTTTCGCCCATCGGCATGAACTTGCTTTCGGCAGTTGCATAAAGGGATTCCAGCCGGTCAAAAGCAATATCCGGACGGCGCAGGACAAACCAGCCCGCCGCCAGGATGATGGCGAGCGTCACGATGATGGCGACCAGGCTCTTGAACATGGATTGATCCTCCCCGGAACTTTTTTCAGACTGCACTAGGGGAGACGAAGGCAGCCCTGTCAATCAGCACGTCATCCGCTGCAAACACTGCAGGTTGCATCCTTCCGCAACCCGACGGTACGTGACGTGCCCAAGAGCGCATCAATCAGGTGAAGCCGGCCCGCAAGCGGCGTGCCGGCCCCGGTGATCCATTTCACGGTCTCCAGCGCCATCGCCGAACCCACCATGCCGGTGAGTGCGCCCACAACGCCAATCTCGTCACAGCCCTGCGCATCGGGAGGCGTCTCCGGCACCCAGCAACGATAGCAGGGCGCATCCGGTCTCAGGCCTGAAGCGAACAGGCTGACCTGGCCGGTCCATCCGGCAGCGGCACCATGGATCAGCGGGCGTCCGGTGGCATGGGCGACAGCGTTGAGGGCGTAGCGCGCCGGGAAATTGTCGGTCGCGTCGACAAGCACGCTTCCGGCCAGCTTGTGGCTTTCGCTCCACCTGTGGCGATGCCAGGTGATGCGGGAATCCGGGTGGGCGACTTGCAGGCGTTCAGCCAGGATCTCGGCCTTGGAACCACCGATATCAGCCTCTCCAAACTGCACCTGTCGCTGCAGGTTCGAACGGTCGACGATATCATCGTCCCATAGCTCGATATGGCCGATGCCGGCCGCTGCAAGATAGAGCGCGCACGGGCCGCCAAGCGCCCCTGCCCCGACAATCGACACCGAGGCTGCAAGGAGCTTCTGCACGCCCGGGCCGCCAATTTCCTTGAGCAGGATATGGCGCTTGTGGCGTTCGATATCGACTTGCGTTGGTGTCATGGGTGGTTCGCGCGCAGGGCAGTGGATGATGTGGGGTCGAGGGGGGCGGTAAGGTAGGTCCAGGCAGGCGGCGGGGTGGTAGCGAGGGTGCGGGCCGCGGCCGACGGGACGCGGCTGCGTGCAAACCGGCGGGCAAAGGGTGAATTGCGGGCCCCCGGCCCGACGCCCGGCCGGGCAACAATCGCGATGGGCAGGGTCTGCGCAATGCCCTGCCAGTTCTCCCAGAGGTGAAAGCCGACCAGATTGTCTGCGCCCATGAGCCAGACGAAATGCGCGGCCGGCGCACGGGCGACGATGGCCGCGAGCGTGTCAGCCGTATAGGTCAGGCTGAGCCGGGCTTCGATATCCGTGACGATCATGCGCGGATTGACGGCCACGGCCCGCGCCGATGCGATTCGGGCGGCAAAGTCGCCATGCGACGTTTTCAGCGGATTGCCGCGGGCGACGATCCACCAGACCCAGTCGAGCTGGAGCCGCTTCATCGCCGTTTCGGCGACGTGAAGATGGCCTGAATGGGCCGGGTTGAAGCTTCCGCCAAACAGGCCGATCCGCAGGCCTTGTGTCGGTCCCGGAAGCGTCAGGTGTGTCAAGGACGGGTCTGCCCCGTGCCCCTCACGACATATTTGTAGATCGTGAGCTGTTCGGCGCCGACCGGGCCGCGCGCGTGGATGCGGCCGGTCGCGATGCCGATTTCGGCGCCGAAGCCGAACTCGCCGCCATCGGCAAACTGAGTGGAAGCATTGTGCAGCACGATGGCACTATCGACACGGGCCAGGAATTTTTCCGCGACGCCGGCATCTTCAGTCACGATGGAATCGGTATGGCCGGATGACCAGCGCTCAATATGCGCCAACGCGCCATCGAGGCCGTCAACCACGGCGACAGCGAGAACCGGTGCGAGGTATTCAGTGCCCCAGTCCTCTTCGGTCGCAGCCTTCATGCTCGGAACGATCACGCGGGCGCGCGCATCGCCGCGAAGTTCGCAGCCCGCATCGGTCAGGGCGGTCCCGATAACCGGCAACAGCGTGTCGGCGACGGCCGCATCGATCAGCAGGGTTTCCAGCGAGCCGCAGACGCCGGTTCGGCGCATCTTCGCATTGACGACGAGATCGACCGCCTTTTGCGGGTCTGCGACGGCATCGACATACATGTGGCAGAGGCCTTCAAGGTGCCCGATCACGGGCACACGGGCATCCTTCTGGACGCGCTCGACCAGGCTGCGGCCACCGCGCGGGACGATGACGTCAACCTGCCCGTCGAGACCGGCGAGCATGTGGCCCACAGCCGCGCGGTCTGTCGTGCCGACGAGCTGGATCGCGTCTGCCGGGAGGTTTTCACCTGTCAGCGCCGAGCGCATGGCATCGACCAGCGCATGTGACGAGCGCGTGCTTTCCGACCCGCAGCGCAGGATCGCCGCATTGCCGGAGCGCAGGCAGAGCGTGCCGGCATCTGCGGTCACATTGGGACGGCTTTCATAGATGATCCCGATGACGCCGAGCGGCACGGCGACGCGGGCAAAGTCCAGCCCGTTGGGCTGGGTCCAGCGCGCCATTTCTCGGCCAATAGGGTCCGGCAATGCGGCAATCGCCTCGACGCCCGCAACGATGCCGTCAACGCGGCCTTCGTCCAGTGCGAGACGGTCAAGCATGGCCGCATCGAGCCCCTTATTGCGGGCCGCGTCCATGTCCTTCAGGTTCGCGTCAAGGATGGCGGGGGCGGCGGCGCGGATGGCGGCGGCAATCGCCTTCAGGCCGCGTGTCCGGTCAGCTGCATCGAGGCGGCCGAGCGCGCGTGAGGCGGCGCGGGCACGGGCCCCCATGGCGCGCATGGTTTCAGTCAGGTCTGCGGCGGTATTCTCAGTTTCAACAGTCATGGGTCTGTGGTGCCGGAACTGCGCCGCGACCTGCGAAAAGTGCCGGTTGGACGGCCTGATAATCGCTGGCTGACTCCTGCGTCAAAATCCTTAAGCTGCAGGAGGAACACAGACAAACCGGAGGAAACCATGATTGACGCAGAGGCGATGCCTTTCATTGCCGACATACCGCGCGTTCAGGCGGCGCGCATTCCCGACAATGTCGCCCTGTGGTTTGAAGGCACGGAAACGACCTATCGCGATCTCGACACGCGCACGAACCAGATTGCCAACGGGCTGATCGCCCTGGGTGTGCAGCCCGGCGACCGGGTGGGGTATCTCGCCAAGAATACGGACGTCTATTACGAGATGCTGTTCGCCGCCGCCAAGGCGCGGGCAGTGATGACGGGCGTGAACACGCGCCTGGCCCCGCCCGAGATCCAGTTCATCCTGTCGGACGCGGCGGCCAAGGTGCTGTTCGTCGGAAAGGAATTTTACGCCATCATCGACCAGATCCGCGACCAGTTGCCAGACCTTGTCCGTATCATCACGATTGATGGGGACCGGGAGGACTGGGACTATTTCCCGAGCTGGCGGAATGCGAAACCCACTGCAGCACCGGACCGGACGCCGCAAGCCGATGACGATGTGATTCAGCTTTACACGTCCGGCACGACCGGCCGCCCCAAGGGCGTCCAGCTGTCCAATGCAAGTTATGAAGCCTTTTTCAGGCAGGCAGCGATGCTGGAATGGTCGAGCTATGGCGCGGGCGAAGCGGTGATGAATGCAATGCCGCTGTTCCATGTCGCCGGCGTAAATGTTGGTGTGCTGGCCATCGCGCAAGGCGCCAGGGCGGTGATCCTGCGGGATATCGATCCCGGCCTCATCCTGAAGCTCGTGGAGGAGCAGCAGATTGCCTATGCCTTCTGGGTGCCTGCGGTGATCCTGATGCTGACCCAGCATCCTGACGTCGAGACGACGGATTTCTCGGCACTGAAGGTCGTCTCCTATGGAGCCTCGCCGATTGCCGAGAGCCTGTTGCTGGACGCCAAGCGGATCATGAATGTCAGCTTTACCCAGCTCTATGGCCTGACGGAAACGATTGGCGCGGGCACCTATCTGCCGCCTCAGGCGCATGATCCGGCCTGGGGCAAGCTGCGCAGCTGCGGTGTGCCATGGCCTGGCGCGATCGTGCGGTGCGTCGACGCAGAGGGCAATCCGGTGCCGACCGGTGAGGTGGGCGAGATCGTGATCAAGGCGCGGTTCCTGATGAAGGGCTACTGGAACCGTCCGGACGCGACTGAGGAAGCCGTGAAAAACGGCTTCTTCCATACCGGCGATGCCGGCTATTTCGACGAGGACGGATTTCTCTACATTCATGACCGTGTGAAAGACATGATCGTCTCAGGCGGCGAGAACATCTACCCGGCCGAGGTGGAGAATGCCGTGTTTGGCCATCCAGGCGTGGCGGATGTGGCCGTAATCGGCGTGCCGGACGACAAATGGGGCGAGTCCGTCAAGGCTATCGTGGTTGTGAAACCGGGCGAGACAGTGACGCCGGAGGATGTCATCGCCTGGGCGAAGGAGCGGATTGCCAGCTATAAATGTCCGAAATCGGTCGACTTTGTCAGCGCGTTGCCGCGTAATCCGTCCGGCAAGATCCTGCGCAAGGATTTGCGCGAACCCTTCTGGGCCGGGCGCGAACGCCGGGTCGGCTAGCACCCAAAAAAAAGCCCCGCACCTTTCGGTGCGGGGCTTTTCATTTTATGCGGGGCGCCGATCAGGCGGCAGCAGCCACTTTTTTCTTGGCAGCAAGGCCCTTGGCCAGCTTTTCCATGGCGGTCGCCTTGTCGATGCTTTCGACAGCGGCCAGTTCGCGGGCCATCCGGTCGAGCGCGCTTTCATACAGCTGGCGCTCCGAATAAGACTGCTCCGGCTGGTCCTCGCCGCGATGCAGGTCGCGCACGACTTCCGCGATGGAGATCAGGTCGCCGGAATTGATCTTGGCTTCGTATTCCTGGGCGCGGCGCGACCACATGGTGCGCTTGACGCGGGCACGACCGCCGAGTGTTTTCATCGCATCATCGACAAGTTTCGAACCGGCCAGCGCGCGCATGCCA